>PDWJ01000805.1_pt1 | contig 43536 bp, 35 predicted proteins | sample 1430881 | NCBI WGS metagenome assembly PDWJ01 (sample SAMN01162460, study PRJNA174530) | Oral metagenome, whole genome shotgun sequencing project. | biome: Marine environment; feature: Marine mammal; material: Swab sample of the gingival sulcus; isolation source: swab sample of gingival sulcus...
GTACTCTGCTGAGCGACTACTGGCAAGTGCTTTGAGGGCATCGGCCTCTTCTAACGTTAAAATGATCTTTGGTGCATGTCTTGGCATGCACACAACCTACCAAAATAAACTAATTAATACAATTAAACAATAGCTTATGCCTGTTTCAATCGCTAGCAAGCCGGGACAAAATCTTGTTTTTGATGTTGCCGAGCCAGTTGGTACCGGTCGCCGGCTCTCCCTGAGGCAGAATACAGGCCTGTTTGAGAAGCTGGCCGAACTGGGGGTTGGTCCGGCCGAAACGGATGATTCGTTCTAAAGAGAGCAGGTCTTTTTCGGTCGGCAATGTCATCTGAATGTCAGATTCGCGGCGGATGCTCTCCATGGTTATGGACAGTGCGTAGACGGTAATGTGTTCGGCCAGTTCGTCTGCAGACGGCTCGGTCGTTGTCTCCAGACCGGTGCCCAGGAGCTGATGGACACATGCTACCAGAAGGGGGTCTCCCGTATCCACGGTGTCAAGGCATTGGTCTGCGGCAAAATTGTTGTCCAGAAAATCATCGGCGGATTTCTGGAGTGTTTTCAACCAGAAAGCGTCCAGATTATGGGGCAGCACGGCATTGGAACCGTGTGAAAGAACTTCATTGGCAAATCGGGGCAGCATGGTCAACGATCCTTCCTGTTGAATCAAAATAGAAAAAGACTTATCACAAATTCATGATCCTGCCCACCATTTCGTATGCCTGCCCGTTGCCTGACGGTTTCGTTGAAGATGCCGCAGCTTCGCATCTTTCTTTCTTACCGGTTTTTCAGGGAACGCCCGAATCGACAGATTTTCTTCGCAGGCCGGACACTTCCCGGTAAACTTGAACCCTTTGTCCACCAGCGAGGCACTGAAGGTTCGTGACAACTCGTTCAGATTAATAAAATGACCGCAGTGTGAGCATGCCGAACCGATCCGGGTGGAGAGTTGCACTGGTGAACCAGAACCAGCAGAAACAAAAGCTTGAAGTTGTAAACCATCCGCAAGTGTTCAGTTTTGTAGTTCCCCTTCGTATTCAATGTTGCAATTTTGGGTGCGGCCCTGACGGTAGCGTTTCACAACGATAAGGCGTGGCGGATATGTGTGGAGTAAAAAATATCGTTATATATTAGATAGATATAATTATTTATAGTGAATTTTGGAATTGTTGGCACCTTGATTGCTGAAAGGTAATGCAGAGCGGGCACTATACCGTGCTGCTCGATAACGGCAAACCATCCGAAAGGATGGGGCGCAAAGTCACTGGCCTAAAGCTTCTTCGCTCGAAGAGACATGGCAGTAGGGCCGCCGAAGGCAAACGGTTGCATCCTTCTGGGATTCACCGATTGTCAAAACAAGAATCTCGGAGGATTGACACATGTCACGACGGACGCATAATATCCGCATCAGCCCCCTGGTCGTTGTTGTATTCGCTTCTATTTTTTTCTTCCTGATCCCCATGGCATCCCTTGCCGCCCAGGCCACACTGGCATGGGATGCCAACGATCCCGCCCCCGAAGGCTACTGCATCTATCAGCGGACCGAAGGGCAGAGTTACGATTACAATCATCCTGTGTGGACTGGATCGGTGACCACCGGTACGGTGCCCAACCTGGATTATGGCACGACCTATTATTTTGTCGTGCGGGCGTTTGAGGGTGACCAAAGCAGCATTGATTCCAATGAAGTGACGTTTTTTGCACAGTCGCCTCCGTCCGCCAGCCACACCATCACAGTCGTTGCTGGCGGCAATGGATCGGTGACGCCGAATGCCAGCGTGACCATGGATAGCGGCGCCAGCCAGACGTTCAGCATTTCGCCGGATGCCGGCTACCATGTGGCCGATGTGAAAGTGGACGGCGTATCCATCGGAGCCGTATCCGCATACACGTTCAGCCAGATCACCGCCAACCACACCATCACCGCCAGTTTCGCAGTAGATACCTACGTGCTGTCCGCTGTTGCCGGAGTCAACGGCAGCGTTTCACCGGCTGGCAGCGTCGACGTGAACCACGGTGAAAGCCTGACATTTTCCTTCAGCGCCGACACCGGCTACCATGTGGCCGATGTCCTGGTGGATGGTCAGTCCATGGGGGCCGTTGGTTCCTATACCTTTGGTGATGTGGCCGGTGACCATGACATCGCGGTCAGTTTTGCCGAGAATTCCGATGTCGCCATCTGGATTGAGGCTGAGGACGGCGACCTGCATTGGCCCATGGAGATCAACGATGATTTTAACGCCAGTGCCGGTGGCTTCATATGGGTCCCCACAGGCAACGGTAACTGGGGAACATTGTCCGAAGAGGGTGGTAGTGTTGTCTACCATTTCGAGGTGCCTGAAGCGGGTGACTACGTTATCTGGGGGCGGCATATGTCCAACGATTCGGCCAGCGGCTCCTTCTTCATATCCATGGACGGCCAGGCTGAAATCGTATGGCATACGGAGCAGGACAGTCAGAATATGTGGACCTGGGACAAAGTTTCCGCCGCCGCCGGCACTTCCCTGGTTGCCGAGCCGATTCACTTCCAGTTGGCTGCCGGCACCCATACCCTGACCCTTTACCAGCGTGAGGACGGCACCATGCTGGACCAGCTTTTGGTCACCAATCAGCTTGATATGGAAAGCCCGGATAACAAAACGATCGAGGAAATGATGGAATTCGGAGAGGTGCGGATCAATCACAACTGGACGCGCGTAACGTTCGAAAAGTCTTTTGCCAATCCCGTTGTGGTGGCCGGGCCGATCAGCCTGAACGGCGGTCATCCGGCAGTTACCCGCATCCGTAATGTCGATGGCAACGGATTCGATATTCGCATCCAGGAGTGGGATTATCTGGATGGTTTCCATCTCACGGAAACGGTCAGCTACCTGGTTATGGAAGAAGGATCCCATACACTGGTCGACGGCACCAGAATCGAAGCCGTCAACCTGGCAAGCAGTGCAGCAGCCTACTTTGAGACCATTTCATTCAACAAGACCTTCAATGAGGTGCCGATCATCATGACAAGCGTGTGCAGTGTAAACGATGCCGCTGCGGTCACCGGCCGCGTCAAAAGCGTAACCATCGACAGCTTTAAATATCGCCTGCAGGAGCAGGAACTCAATGCCAAGGACCATGGCATGGAAAACGTTGCCTACATTGCCTGGGAGCCGTCCGTCGGCATGATCGGCAATACGGTGTACCGCATCGATCGAACAGCCGACGCGGTCAGGGCCAGAAACTACAACGTGAGCTTCGACATGCAGTTTGCAACCGCACCCGTCTTCCTGGCAGACATGCAGACCACGGATGGCGACAATACGGCCAATGTCCGCTGCAACAACAAAGACACCCTCTCCGTGGATGTGCTCATTGATGAGGAACAGTCCAAGGATAATGAGGTTAGCCATATGACGGAAATCGTCGGGTTCATGATTTTCGGGGATTTGATGTAGCCTTCGTGGGATAGCACCTACAACCTCACTTGATCGGAACCAAAAAAGAAAATGGGATGTCACGGAATGCGGCATCCCATTTTTTTATGCAACGATGGGGTTACTTTGAACCTGGACGATTGATGAAGCCTCTTGAAATACTGTTTGCACGAGTTTGTCAAGCGTGTCGTTGATTTTCGATATACAAGCGAACGCATAACTACCAATAAACAGGGCATATACTTATGAAAACAAAAGTTACCGACTTTCTTGATTCAGCCAATATCCCTTATGAAATCAAACCCCACACCAAAGCCGTGTATACATGCGAAGATGCAGCGCGTGAACGCAATGTCAGGCTGACTCAGATTCTAAAATGCATGATCGGCCAGGACGAGCGGCAAAATATTTATGTAATGCTGATTCCCGGCGACAAGATCCTCAAAATCAAGCGGGTGCGGCAGATTGCCAAGGGACGACGCATAGAATTGATCTCTCCGGACAAATTGTCTGATAATTTGGGTTTGACTGTGGGAGCGATTTCTCCCATTCAACTGCTTGGCAAGGCCAAACAATTTTTAATTGATAACAATGTGTTTCGTGAAGATTATATCGATATCAGTTCAGGTGATCCCGATGCCGGAATTGAAATGCGTGCAGACACCCTGGCGGACATCGTAAACGCGGTAAGGTGTGACATCGTTTCGGTTCGGTAACCCCCCACAATCGCATAGGTGCACATCTGTCATTTCCCTGCCGGAATGAAAGGGAAAGGCGGGATGGGGCCGATTGGGACAGAAAGCGGGGTCGTTGGCGACCCCGTTTCGTTTTCAGGGCAATCTACCCATCAAGCCACTTCCTGAAAGTCGGCATCCACCACATCCTCATCCACATTGGCCGCATGTGCATGCGCCTGGCCACTGGACCCCGGTTGAGGGCCGGCACCGGCAGGACCGCCGTGCTGCCGGTACATGGCTTCGGAAATCTTGTGGGCGGCCCGCGTGAGGACCTCTGTCAACTGGCGGATTTCGCCGACATTGTCGCTTTTTAATGCCCGCTTGAGGTTGCTCACGGCGTCGTCGACCTCCATGCGCAGCCCACCGTCAACCTTGGCACCCATTTCGTTGAGGTTTTTTTCCGTGGTATAGATCAGGGCGTCCGCCGTGTTTCGGGCATCCACCAATTCCCGTTTTTTGCGGTCGGCCCCGGCATGCAGGGCCGCTTCTTTGACCAGTCGCTCAATCTCCGCATTGGACAGGCCCGATGAAGATGTGATGCGAATGCTTTGCTGTTTGCCGGATGCCTGGTCCTTGGCGGAGACCTCCACGATACCGTTGGCATCGATATCGAAGGACACCTCGATCTGAGGTATACCGCGGGGCGCCGGCGGGATACCGGTCAGTTCGAAGCGTCCCAGGGACTTGTTGTCCGCGGCCATTTCACGTTCACCTTGCAGCACATGTACGGTTACGGCCGGCTGGTTGTCCTCCGCGGTGGAGAAAACCTGGCTCTGGTGCGTGGGAATAGTGGTGTTTTTCTCAATCAGCCTGGTCATCACCCCGCCGAGGGTTTCGATACCCAGAGACAAAGGCGTCACATCCAGCAACAAGACGTCTTTGACATCGCCTTGCAGCACGGCACCCTGGATGGCGGCACCCATGGCAACGACTTCATCCGGATTTACGCCCTTGTTGGGATCCCTGCCAAAGATCGCTTTGACACGTTGCTGGACTGCCGGCATGCGGGTCATGCCGCCCACCAGAATGACCTCGTTGATATCCGCGCTGGACAGACCCGAATCCTTCAAAGCCGTGCGGCAGGGGCCTTCGATGCGTGCCAGCAGTGGTTCTGCCAGGGCGTCCAGTTTGGCCCGGGTCAACTTGGTGTTCAGATGTTTGGGCCCGACGGCATCGGCAGTGATAAATGGCAGGTTGATATCGGTTTCCATGGCGCTGGACAATTCCATCTTGGCTTTTTCGGCGGCTTCCTTGAGTCGTTGCAAGGCCATCTTGTCACCGCGCAGGTCGATTCCCTGCTCGCGTTTGAATTCATCGGCCAGATGGTCGATGATGCGTAAATCGAAGTCCTCGCCGCCCAGGTGGGTGTCCCCGTTGGTGGCCTTGACCTCGAATACGCCGTCTCCGATTTCGAGGATGGAGATATCGAACGTGCCGCCGCCCAAATCGAATACGGCGATTTTTTCCTCCTTCTTTTTTTCCAGGCCATATGCCAGGGATGCGGCCGTGGGTTCATTGATGATGCGCTGGACGTTCAGACCGGCGATCTTGCCGGCGTCTTTGGTCGCCTGGCGCTGGCTGTCATTAAAATAAGCCGGTACGGTAATGACGGCATCGGTGACCGGTTCGCCCAGATAATCTTCGGCCGATTTCTTCAGGTCTGCAAGAATGAACGATGAAATCTCCGCCGGGCTGTATTGTCTACCCTGTAGTGTAATGCACACGTCGCCGTTTTCCGCTGACGCTATTTCATAGGGCAGATTTTTGCGATCGACAGAAACGTCGGCAGCGTTGAATTTTCGGCCGATCAAGCGTTTGACGCCGAATACCGTGTTTTCGGGATTGGTCACCGCCTGTCTTTTGGCGATTTGGCCAACCAGCCGTTCGCCGTTGGCGGAAAAGGCCACCATGGACGGCGTGGTGCGACCGCCGTCGGCATTGGTGATGACCCTGGCATCGTCACCATCCATGATGGACACACAAGAGTTGGTTGTTCCGAGATCGATTCCGATGGTTTTGCTCATTGTTTCCCTCCTGGGTTCCGAATGCATTTGATTCGTGTTGTTTTTGATGAACCAATGCTAATGCGGATACGCGGTGTGTCAATAAAGTACCATTACTTTTTTTATAAATTTTTTTAAGTAATAAAAAAAGAGCGGCGATAGAAGGGGGCAGGAGGAAAATATCATGCGATATTCACCAGAGGGGAAAGGTAAGCGTTCACAGGGCAAACGCATCTGCTTTGTGACCGGGGAGTTGAAGTATGCCCCATATGTTTGCGTGCCCGAAGCCGCGCAGCTACGGCACCCTGTAAACGCTTACCATTTTTTTAAATTAAATCCCAAAATAACGAATACAAAAACAGCACCCAATATATCTAAAGACATGTCTTTCTGTGCATCCCATATATCTCCTTGTGATCCTAAGAAAGAGGCCCCAGACGCTCCTCCTTCAGAGATTGCGTATTGCATTTCAATAATTTCATACAAGGCGCCCCAAAAACCTAAAGCAATGATTCCCAAAAAAATTGCTGTTGTAATATTTGAAACCCATTTTTTTCTAAAAAATAATTCTGCTATAGGATATGCTAAAATGCCAACAAGGAAATGACCAACTCTGTCAAAATTATTTCTATCTTCTGGGAACAGAAAATCTAAATTTAAATGTGTCAGTAGGTTGTTAAAAAAATCAAATGGAGTTCTTTCAAAGGTGTAATGACCACCAAATGTGTGAACCATAAAAAATAATGTTATTAACAAATAAGATAAATTTGAAAATCTAAATTTATTAAAAGTAAAAATTAGAATTATTACTGGAAGAAGAACAGGTAAATTCTCTGCCCACCATACAGATCTATCATAAGGGTTTATCGATAGTATGATAAATTCAATTATGTATGCTAACAATAAAAAACAAGGAAAATATTGATTCTTTTTAATCATTTGTATCTCGCTCAGATTGGTCTTTGTCATAATATTTCGCATGAACCGGCCGGGAAAACGACCAAGACCTAATCTTTTAGTACCTTACACCTCAGTTTCTGTGAAAAAAACAAGAAAATGGGGTGGGGTACATCGTTTGCGGGTTTCCCGCCTCAGCACTCAGTCCTTTATGGGCTGCGGGTTTCCCGTCTTAGACATTTTTATTTTAAAAGGCGTCCCCGTATTTCCGAGGGAGGGGTACCGCTACAAATCATTTTTTTTCTTGCCAATGATTCTTTAAAACTTTACAAATCCACAAATTGTGCCGATAAGCAATGCATATGGACAACGGGCGTGGTGGCCCGGATGGTGATGACGACATGACCATGCACAATTTCTATAAAACTCGATTCGAGCAAATTCTTCGTGTGGGGTTGCTATGCCTGCCACTGTTTTGCGTGGCAAAGCCCGCGGCTGCCGATATCTATATGTACATCGACAGCAACGGGGTAATGCATTTCACCAATGTTCCCACCTCCAGCGATTATCAAGTCTACATCAAGGAACGTCCCAAACGCAAAGGTGTCCGCATGGATGCCAACCGCTTCGACCGCTACATCGATGAAGCCGCCAGTCTGCACGGGGTCGATTTTCCCCTGCTGAAGGCGGTGATCCGGGCCGAGTCGGCGTTCAATCCCAAGGCCGTTTCCAAAAAAGGAGCCCTGGGCCTGATGCAAATCATGCCCCAGAACCTGGAGGCATTCCGGGTATACGACCCTTTCGATCCCTGGCAGAACATCATGGGCGGCACCCGCTACCTGAAATCCCTCATTCAGCGCTTCAACGGCCAGGTGCCCCTTGCGCTGGCAGCATACAATGCCGGCCCCCGGGCCGTGGACACCCACCGGGGGATCCCACCCATCCCGGAAACCGAAGAATACGTCAAGCGGGTGATGAAGTTTTTTCATCTCTACAAGAAAACCTGATTCCCGAAATCGGCGACGGGTTTTTCGCTGTGCTTTCGAAAAATTTTAACGCAGGCATCTCGTTGGTGTTCCGGGGGTAAGCATTTTCGTATAACGCAGATATCGGCCCAAGTTGCCATTTATGGGCAGACTCAATGCAAGCATCAACGCCGGCCCACGTAAACCAACAGCAATCCTGCCATCATCATGACGATCCCGAATCGCCGCAAAGATTCCGGTGCCATTTCCATGATTTTGGCCATCCAGCGTTTCATCTGTTCCGGCGCGGCAAAATAGGGAACCCCTTCGAGAATCATCACCATGCCAATTACACACAAAAAATAGTCCATCTGCGTTATTCCATCTCCTTTTCCAGGTCTGTCAGGGCCCGGCGCATCTGCTTGAGTCCCTGGCGGATCCGGTTTTCGTTTTCCACCAGCGCCAGCCGCAGATAACCGTCGCCCTCTTCACCGAACCCGGCACCGGGCGTAACCGCCACGTTGGCCCGCTGCATCATTTCAACGGCGAAATTCACCGACCCCATGCGGCACCAGGGTTCGGGGATTTTGACCCAGACGAACATGCCGGCTTTGGGTCTTTTAACCGGCCAACCCATGCGCTCCAACCCTTCGCACATGACATCACGCCGGCTTTGATACAATTTTGCCTGGGCGGCGATATCCTCCTCACAGTCCCGCATGGCGACGATGCCTGCAATCTGTATGGGAGAAAAAATGCCGTAGTCGTAATAGCCCTTTATCTTTCCAAGGCCTTCGATAATTTTGGGGTTGCCGACACAGTAACCCACCCGCCATCCGGCCATATTGTATGATTTTGAAAAGGAGCCGAACTCCACCCCTACGTCCATGGCCCCGGGGATCTCAAGGAAGCTCGGAGCGGTGTAACCCTCGAAGGTGACCCGTGCATAGGCAAAATCGTTGACCACCATGAATCGGTAGCGTTTGGCCAACGCCACGATTTGGGTGAAAAAGTCCCTGGATGCGAGGGCGCCGGTGGGGTTGTGGGGATAATTGAGCATCAGCAGTCGGGGGCCTGGGGTCATTGACTCACACATGGTGGTAATGCGTTGGATGAATTCGTCCTCCGAGGCGAGCGGCACGCGGATGACGCTGGCGCCGGCAATCACGGCGGCGTATACGTGGATGGGAAAGGCCGGAGCCGCCACCAGAACGGTATCGCCAGGCCCCACCAGGGCCAGACACAGGTGCGAAATGCCCTCCTTGGAGCCGATGGTGCAGATGACTTCCTGGTCGGAATGCAGTTCCACTTTGTAATTGCGCTGGTAGTAAAGGGCGATTTCCCTTCGTAGATTACGCATGCCGCCGGCAACCGGATAACGGTGGGTCTTGGGGTCCTGGGCGACTTCGCAGAGTTTGTCGATGACGGTATCGGGCGCCGGGTCCACCGGGTTTCCCATGCCCAGGTCGATGACATCTTCGCCATTCCAGCGACGCTCCATTTTCATTTTGTTGATCATGCCGAACAAGTAGGGCGGTAATTGGGACATGCGTTTTGAAAACTGAATTGTGGTTTCGGCATCCATGTTTTTCTCCTTTGATCGGTTTCTCTTTTTTTGCGTTGCATGGGCCGGTGGCATTGGAAAAACAAAAGACCCCTCGGCCCGTCCGGCCTAGGGGTCTATACAACGGGCCGGGTCAGGTCCGGCCCAATGATACTCGGTGTTTCAGCGCATTGATTCGCCGTTACCGACCGTCACGGGACCGAGTCCGTTGCGGCCGCTGCGGCGAAAAGTGTTCGGTTTTCCATGGTGTCTGACCTTTTGGTTTTTTTAAGGCTGAAAATTCTCATAGCAGAGACGGCCGCAGGCTGTCAACGCTGCAATTCGCCGTTGTCCGATACTGGCTCTTTGCCGCTTCCGGTGCAATGTGAAGCGTAGTCGGCGTGCTGATGGTATCGATGGATCGGTTCAACCGAAGGTCGAAGACGATTTGTCCAGGTCCACAATGCGTTCTCCCTGAGCATAATTTTTGGTCTCATAACGTGTAATGCCCATGAGTTTGCTGGTGATGGCACTCATGCGCTGTACCTGGCCCTTGATTTTGGCCAGTTTGTTGTAGATGGGATCCGATGGGTCGGTGGTGGCCATGAGCAGTTCCGAATGGCCGGAGATGGCCATCATGGGCTGATTGAGTTCGTGGCAGACGGCACCGGCGGTTTCCAGGGCCGCCTGGAGTCTTTCACGGTAGAAGCGTTCAGTTTCGCTGCGGTGGCGGTGCAAGGCGATCTCGATAGAAACCATCAAGCTGCGGGTCTCGAAGGGTTTGACCACATATCCGAAGGGCTCCATCACCTTGGCCCGCTCCAGGGTCGCCGGATCTGTGTAGGCGGTGAGGTAGACAATGGGCAGGTTAAAGCGTTCCCGGATCTGCCCCGCGGCTTCGATACCGTCCATCTGTCCTTTGAGCCGGATATCCATGAGCACCAGGTCGGGTCGCAACGCACCGGCATGCTCAATGGCCGTACGGCCGTCGTGGGCCACAGCACACACGCTGTATCCCGACTTTTCCAGGCGGCTTTTGATTTCCTGGGCCACAATGCCTTCATCTTCCACGATCAGAATCCTTGCCAGTGTCATAGTGACTCCTTTTTATGAAACGCCATTTCATCAGTTGGGATTTTTATTGATTTTCAATTTGTATGAAAACGCACACGTTTTATCCGTGCCCAGACTCCATTTAGCGAGACGACGGTGCCTCTATTGTGATAGAAAATCGTGTGCCGTGGCCCGTCTCGATGGTAAGGGTGCCGTCCAATTGGGTGGTGAGCGTGTCGACCAGGCACAATCCCAATGATTGGCTGCCGCCATCTATGGTCGGGGTGGGCATGCCGACACCGTCGTCGGCCACCAGAATTTCCAGACGGCCCGGATCCAATGTCTGGATGGCGACCAGGATCGTGCCCTGTCCGGCATCCGGAAAGGCATGCTTGAGCGCATTGGATACCAACTCGTTGATGATCAGGCCGCAGGGCACGGCCATGTCTACCCCAAGGGCGATGTCATCGGTCCTGGCCTTCAACCGTATGCGGGCCGGATCAATGCCGTAGGCGTCAAACAAATTGGCAGTCAACCCTTTGATATAACGGCCGAAGTCTATTTTGGTCAGGTCCGATGTGCCGTAAAGCTGTTCATGAATCAGGGCCATGGATTTGACCCGGTTCTGGCTTTCTCTGAGAAGCTCAACGCCCTTGGGGTCAGCCATGTATTCCTCCTGCAGGAAAAGCAGGCTGGAGACAATCTGTAGATTGTTTTTTACGCGATGATGAATCTCTTTGAGCAGGGACTCCTTTTCCGTCAGCGATTGGCGCAATTGCTGATCCCTGGCCAGCAGTTCTTTTTCCGCCATCTGGCGTTCGAACAGTTCGCGCCGCAATTCGGCGGTTTTGCGACGGGCCCGACGCCTTTGTCGAATATAGCCCCACACGATAGCCGCCGTCAGCAGGATCATCCAGAGTATCAGCCACTGCCCGGATCCAAAATCGGGAAAACGGCCGTCACCGGCGTGGGCCAAGCCACCGCTGAAAACGTCCATGGACATCCATGCCGTGCTTCCACCGATTATCGGAGGACCGCCTTTTATGGTCAAGCGCCCTTGTGTACCGCGTGTTCTCATCAGATCAGCGTCTCGATACGCTGGGCCAGGCGATGGATCGCGCGGGCGGCCTTGCTCCCGGGAGCCTGTTCGATGAAGGGAGCCTGATCCAGCACGGCCTGGCGGACAGCTTTGTCTTCAGGAATGCTGCCCAGATGCATCAGTTCCAAGTCGAGAAACCGGCGGGTTACCTGTTGAATGGTCTCTACGGTGTGCGCCCCCTGTCGTTTTCCCCGAACGGAATTGAGGACCAGATTGAAACGGTTGACGCCGTGATCCCGCGATAGCAATTTGATCAGGGCATAGGCATCCGTCATGGAGGTGGGATCCGGAGTCAGAATAAAGATATTGTGATCGCAGAAACGATTGTACCACAGCACCGACGAACCGATGCCCGCCGCAGTATCGACAATCACATAGTCGAAATCGCCGGCCACCTCGTTGATGAAGCGGGCCAGTTGCTCCCGCTGTGTGCTGCCTAGGGACACCATCTCCGGAACGCCGGAACTGCCCGGCAGCACGGCCAGGTTCGGACGTGCGAAAATCAATGCCTGGCGGGGATCGGCGCCGCTGTCCAGAATATCACGAATATTGTTTTTGACCGATAACCGCAGCAGCACGTCCACATTTGCCAGCCCCATGTCTCCATCAATCACCAGTACCCGATGATCGGCTTGGGTCAAGGCCATGGCAAAATTGACCGTGATGCTGGTTTTACCCACCCCTCCTTTACCGCTCGTAACGCAAAAGGTTCGGGGCGTCTTTTTGTTTAGGGTCATGGCGTTACCATTCCAGACATGGTTGAAGAGCCATTTGGAAAGCCGATAGCGTGTTCCTGATCCATTCGGCGGCTGTTATGGGACTTGAACCCTTGTTTCAGCCGCGAAACGACGCCAGACAGCCGATATTTTTCAATATCGGCTATAACCCGGCCGTCTTTAACCCGAAATTGACTTCACCATTGCATGACAAAATGCGAATAATGAATTCTGTCGATTTGGATCCTTTGAAACACTGCTTCACAGGCAGCAGCAAATGACCTTTGATGCCCCAGGTCAAACGATGGAGCGAAGCGCTCTCCACATTCGACGCTGGGCGTTCGATGTTCTCAGGATTGTCTGCGGGTTACATGTCTCGCCGGATCGGTTCGAACCTTTTCGGGTCGCTCGAGCATAGCCCGATGTTTAATTAACTGCAACTATTAATTAACAAAACTAAATATTCTATTGACAAATATTTAATCATTTACAAAATTATGCCTCATTCACCATTGGAGGTCGTTGATGACAAATTCGGAAACCCTGAAAAATGCCCGCTATATTTTTACAACCGGCAGGATGATTCACGATCATGTGCAGCGCATTACGACCGGCGCATGCATGCGTGCGGGAAGTAACGACCGTTTTCACGAATTGTCCGCCCAGCAGATGAACATGATCATGATGGTGCGCGTTCGCGAAAAGGTGTCGGTCACCGAACTGGCCGCACTGCTGGGGGTATCCCCGCCGTCGGTCTCCACCATGGTGGAACGGCTGGTGGAGCGGGGTATGCTGACACGTACGCCGAGCAGCCAGGATCGCCGCAAGGTTGTCATCCGGGTCTCACCCGAAGCCATTGACGAGATCACCCGGATAGAGGCGGTCCTTTTGGGGTCCTTTGTGGATTTGGTTAAGGCCGTCGGACCCGAGACGACGCGCAAGTGGTGTGAGGTGCTGCGGCACATCAAACAGGCATTGGAAAGCAAGTAAGAGCCGGTTGGAGACGATGAAATGGAAACCATTGCGAAGCAACGGCAAAAAAAACATGTAATGATGCGCATCACCATCTGCGTATTGATTCTACTGGTAGGCATTGTGGGTATGAAAGGTCTGGCCAGCCTTAAAAAGCCGCCGGCGGAGGCCAAAACCGAAGAACGGCCCATCAAAGTGCAGGCCATGGATGTGTTTCCCCGGGACTATCCGGTGGTTATCACCGGCTATGGGGAGGTGACAGCCTTGACCGGGGTTACCGTGGCATCGGAGGTGTCCGGGCGGGTTGTCTACACCCACCCGGTACTCAAGGAGGGTGAAATCATCCCCGCCGGCGAGGTGATGTTCAGGATCGACCCGGCGGATTATGAAGCCAATCTCATGGAAGCCAGGGCCGGTGTCGCCCGATGGCAAAATACCGTGGCACGATTGAAGAAGCAGTACGCCATTGATTCGCAGCGATTGAAAACGCTGAAGCGCAATGCCACACTTGCCGGAGCGGAATTCGAACGTGTTCAACGTCTGTTCGAGGTGGATCGCGTGGGAACCCGTAGCGGTGTGGATCAGGCCGAGCGGGCCTACAACAACGCGGTGGACCAGGCCGATCAGATGGCCCAGGCGGTCACCCTGTATCCCATGCAGATACGTGAAGCCCAAAGCAGCCTGGCATCCGCCAATGCACGGTTGACGCGTGCCGAAACCAACCTCGCACGATGTTCGGTCTCGGCACCCTTTGATGCACGCATCAAATCGGCGGCCATCGAGACCGGGCAGTACGTGGTACCTGGCCAGAATGTTGTCACCCTGGCCGACGACACGATTCTGGAAATCCAGGTGCCCCTGGACAGCCGGGACGCCCGGCAGTGGTTGCCGTTCGAAACGGCCAACGAAGACCGCCCCGCCATGGCCTGGTTCGGCAGCCTCAAACCGGTGGCCTGCGGGATTCATTGGACCGAGGACAAATCCGGCACCAACTGGACCGGCCTTTTGAACCGCGTGGTCAAATTCGATCAGCAAACCCGGACGCTGACCGTGGCCGTGCGTATCAACGCCGAGGCCGTCCTTGGCTCCGGTGCCGGCGGCCTGCCGCTGGTGGAGGGTATGTTTTGTGTGGTCACGATCCCGGGGCGAACCATGAACGGGGTCTACCGGGTACCCCGGCAGGCGGTGAGTTTTGAAAACAAGGCCTACCTGGTAGACGAGAACAAGCGGTTGAAAACCGTATCGGTTTCCGTGCAGCGCACCGAAGGGGAATTTGTCTATGTGGGGAACGGTCTCGAAAAAGGCGATACGGTCGTCTTGACGCGATTGATCGATCCGCTGGAAAACGCCCTGCTGGAAGTGACTGGCACCACAGTACAGGAACCCGCATCATGAGACAGGTGCTTGCCGCATTCGCCAAAAACACGGTGTTCGCCAATATCATCCTGGTGCTGATTTTCATCTCCGGATACTTCGCCACAACCAACATGATCCGCGAGAGCTTTCCGGGGTTCTCCCTGGATCTGATTACCATTTCGGTGCCTTACCCGGGAGCTGACCCGGAGGAGGTCGAAGAAGGCATCAGCCGGAAGATCGAGGACGCCATTGAGGGCATTCAGGGCATCAAGCAGTACACCACCCAGTCCGCCGAAGGGCTGGGAACGGCCAAAATCGAGGTGGATGAAGATTACGAGGTGGGCGATGTGCTCGAACGGGTGCGTACCAAGGTGAATGCTATTTCCACCTTTCCGGTGGGCGCTGAAAAACCGGTGATCAGCGAACTGCTGCTCAAGGACGTGGTCACGCTGATCTATCTTTCCGGTAATATGTCGGAACGTCGCATCAAGGAGTGGTCCGAGCAGATCAAGGACGAAATCCAGCGGCTGCCCAGCATCTCCCAGGTGGAAACCTTCGGTGTTCGTGATTATGAAATCGCCATTGAGGTGTCCGAAGAGCGGCTGCGCCAGTACGGCCTCTCTTTCAGCGATGTGGCCAGTGCCGTGCGCAGCAGCAGCCTGAACCTGGCCGGCGGTACCATCCGTACCCGTGAAGAGGAGATCCGGGTGCGCACCATAGGCCGCAAGTATACCGGCCGGGAAATGGCCGATATCGTCGTGATGGCCCGTCCGTCGGGTGAGGTGATCACCCTGGACCGGTTGGCGCACATCGACGACGGCTTTACCGAAGATCCCATCGCCGCCACCATCAACGGTGAACCGGCAGTGCTGCTGATCGTATACAAAACTCCGGAAGAAGATGCACTGGTAATTTCCAAAGCTCTGGACACATACATCCGGGCCAAGCACCAACAGGTACCGGCCGGCGCCAATATCCGCATTCTTTACGACAACACCAACATGCTGCGGGCACGTATTGACCTGCTGATCAAAAACGGGATCATCGGTCTGGCCATCGTTTTCCTGCTGCTGTGGAGTTTTCTCAACATACGGCTTTCCTTCTGGGCCGGCATGGGGATACCCATCTCCATCGGCGGCGCCATGGTTATCCTCTGGGCCATGGGCGTAACCATCAACATGATATCCTTGTTCGGCCTGATCATGGTCCTGGGTATCGTTGTGGACGACGCCATCGTGGCGAGCGAGGCCATTTATGTTCATCGCAAACAAGGCAAGCATGCCCTGCGGGCCGCCGTCGACGGCGTCTTCGAGGTGGGCATCCCGGTGATCGCGGCCATCATTACCACCATCATTGCCTTTCTGCCGCTTTTTTACATGGGTGGCGTCATGGGCAAATTCATCCGCATCATACCGGCCGTGGTGATCGTCTGTCTGGTGGTCTCTCTGGTGGAATGCTTGTTCTTGCTCCCAGCCCATCTGAGCCATCTGCCCGATCCCAACCGGCCGGACGATCAAAAAAATGTCCTGCTGCGCCGTTTGGGAATCGTCCAGCGAACGACCTCCCGCTGGATGGAAGTCTTTATCGTCAGGTTTTATCTGCCCTTTCTCAGCAAGACCCTGTACTGGCGCTACATCTGTCTGGCCACGGCCCTGATGGTGCTGATGCTGACCGTGGGACTGGTGCGCAGCGGAATCATCAAGTTCGAGGTGTTCCCCAGCCTGGACGGGTTTATCATGACCGCCACGGCCGAGTTTCCTGGCGGAACGCCGCCGGAAATTACCCGACGGGCCGTCGAAGAGATTGAATCCGCGCTAAAGCGTTTGGAAAAGAAGGTTTCCACCCGTTCCGGGAACCCGTTGCTGGTGGATCGGCTGACCTTGGTGGGTCAAACCCTCAGCAAAATGCCCCGGATCGGTCCCCATTACGGCAGCGTCCAGGCAATCCTATTGGATTCCGAGTTGCGGGGGATTCACACCGACGAGCTGATGGTGCTGTGGGAAAAAGAAATTGGCACGCTGCCCGGCATCAAGAGCCTGACCTTTTCCGGCATGGAGGCCGGGCCGCCCGGAGATCCCATCGAGATCTGGCTCCAGGGGCATCACATGGATGAGATCCTCGCGGCGGCCGAAGAGCTGATGGAACGGTTACGAAAATTCGACGGTGTCTACCAGATCCGTACGGATTTCTCCCCGGGCAAGAATGAAATGCGCCTCGCACTCAAGCCCGAAGCCCGGGCCCTGGGGCTGACCGTGGACGATTTGGCCAGCCAGATCTATGCCGGGTATTACGGCAGCGAAGTCCTGCGAATGCAGCGCGGCCGTGACGATATCCGTGTGAAGGTGCGCTACACGGCCGATGAGCGCAGTCGTTTATCGGATATAGAAAGGGTACGCATCCGCACCGCCGGCGGTCTCGAAGTACCACTGATGTCGGTGGCCGACATCACCTTCGCCACCGGCTACTCCACCATCACGCGAACCGACGGCATGCGCCGGGTGGCGGTAAGTGCTGGGGTGGATACGAGCAAAGCCAACACCAACGAGATTTTCACCGAGTTGTCGGCCGCCTATTTTCCCCGGTTGAAAAAGCGCTATCCCGGTCTGTTCGTGAGTCTGCAGGGTGAGCAGAAGAAAATACGCGAATCTTTCGGCAGCTTAATCATCGGTTTTCCCCTGGCCGTGTTGGGTATCTTCATCGTCATCGCCACCATGTTCCGTTCCTACGCCCAACCCTTCGTGATCCTGTTTACTGTGCCCTTTGGCATCATCGGCGCGGTGTTCGGGCACCTTTTGCTGGGATACGATCTGTCTATGATGAGCATGTTCGGCATGGTGGCGTTGACCGGGGTTGTGGTCAACGATGCCATCGTTTTGATAGAATGCATCAACGAGAACCTGGCATCTGGCATGCCGTTCTTCGATGCCATTATAAAAGGCGGTGCACGACGATTCCGGGCCATTTTCCTGACGACGCTAAGTACCGTGGGCGGACTGACGCCGTTGATCCTGGAAACGGACTTACAGGCCAAATTCCTGATCCCCATGGCCCTTTCCATCGCCGCCGGTGTGGCCTTCGCCACCGTTTTGACCTTGGTCTTGATTCCCGGAATGCTGGCTATTTTGAACGATTTGCGATTGCTGTCCCATCGTATCAGACATGGCCGCTGGCCACGGCGTCTGGACGTGGAGCCGGCCCGTCACCGTCACCGGGACCCGTTGACGGAGGATCCGCGGCCGTCGGGTACGCCGGCTGTAGATGTCGAAGCCTGATGAAGGGTGTTGACTAGTGCCCACCCGGAAAGGATCAATTTGCCTATTCCCGGATAGACACTGACGATCACCTGCGCCAAGGTATAACCCCAAAATTCAAGGAATGAGGATGATGAACGAAAAAAAGTACAGATGGGTTCTTTTCATACTCGGAATCGTTTTATCTGCCGCCGTACACAACGCCGCCGCGGCCGGTGTGGGGGTGGACTGGTCGGCCATATCCACCCTGGATCTGACCGACGCCATTCGGATCGCACTGACCGGCAATCCCGGCCTGGCAGCATCCATGGCACGTGTACGCCAGGCCAACGCCCAGGTCGCCCAGGTGCGGTCGGCCTACTGGCCCCGGCTGGATGCCAAAGCAGGAGGTGCCCGGGTAGATCTGTCCGAGAAAGTCTACCAACAGAACCTGGCGACAGCCCGGATATTGGACCCAACGGCCGACGTGGAGGATCCGCAGGGCTATTACACCGCAGACCTGACCGTGTCGTGGACCCTGTTCGACGGGTTCGAACGCAAGTTCACCAATGCGGCCGCTCGCTACGGCGAACAATCCAGTCAGGCGGCGTTAAACGACGCGCGGCGGCTTCTCATTTCCGCCGTGGCCCTGACCTATTTTTCGGCACAACTGGCCCTTGAGAATATTGCCATCGCCAAGGCCGACGAAACCTTCAACCACCGCCAACTGGTAGATGCCGAAGCACGATATCGGGTGGGTGCCGGCGCATTGAGCGATGTGCTCAATTTTCAGGTGCGGAAAAACCTGGCCAAAACCACGCGTATCAATCAAGAGTACCAGCTCGAGATCGCATTATACAGCCTGGCAGCCCTGCTGGGAATTCCCGAATCGCGGCTGCCGCCCCACGTCCGGCTGGCACGCCTGGTCCCGGAGGCCGACGCCGAACTGACCGAACCGCCGGTAGACCGGATGATCGAATCCGCCATGAATCATCGCCCCGACATCCAGCAGATCCAGTGGGCCATCCGGCAATCCGAGGCCCAGATCAAAATCGCCCAGACCAGCTATTACCCTGCGATCGCCCTGAGCGCTAGCCTGGAGGGGGAAAGAACGGATGATCCCGGGTTCGAACAGGATGACATTGGCAACCGGGTACAGGTGGGGCTTTCGTACAATCTGTTTGCCGGCGGAATCACCCGGGCCAGGGTCAGGGAGGCCAGGCACCGTCGGTATGAACTGGAAAAAAACCTGGAAGCTCTGGAACTGTCCATTGCCGCGGAGATCCGCGATTCTGCGGCCCTGGTGACCACGGCCCAGGCCCAACTGGCCTTGCAGCGAGAAAACGTGGACCTGGTGCAACGCACCCGGGATCTGGTGGAAAAGGAGTATAATGCCGGCCAGGGTTCTTTGGTACGGTTAAACGAAGCCCAGAAAGACCTCACCAGGGCCCAGGGCACTCTGGCCCTGGCACTGGTGGGCCTGCGCCAGGCATGGGTGACGTTGGAGACGCGCACGGGGAACATCATCGCCATTTACGATGCGGACCATACACCTTGATCGTAAGTGTTCACAGGGCACAGGATCCGTTTCAAAAAAACGCTGCCAAATCCTTTCCGTCAAGTGCCTTCGCCAACAGACTGACAACGTCTCTCTGAACCAGGATCCGCCCCCCATTCAGGATGCCGATTTGTGTGCGGGATTACCGCTCGCCCCGGCGATAGGGTTCGCCCAGCATGGCCGGGGCGTTGAGGCGACGGCTGTCCCGTAAGCCCCCTGCCAGCAGGACCAGCAGAGTGGCGATGTAGGGCAGCATGGCCAGAAAGTTGGGCGAAATACCCAACGGCTGAAGCAGATACTGCAGCACAAAAATCCCGCCAAAGAGAAAAGCGCCCAAGATGGCCCGCATGGGGTTCCACAGCGCGAAGATCGTCAGGGCGATCACGATCCATCCGCGGCCGGCGGTCATGCCCTCGATCCACGACTTGCTGTAGGAGGTAGAAAGATGGGCCCCGGCCATGGCCGAAAAGCCGCCCCCAACGATCACCGACAGATAGCGCACCAAGGCAACATTGACCCCCTGGGTTTCCGTGGCTTTGGGGTTTTCTCCGGTGGAACGGATCCGAATTCCCAACAGGGTGTACTCCAGAACGAACCAGGTCGCGACGGCCATCAGTAGGGCCAGGTAGAAAAACGGGCTCTGGTTGAAAAATACCGGACCGACTCCGGGAATGTCCGCAAGAAAGGGAATCGCATAGGCATTGATTTTTACATCCAGGGGTTTGCCCACATAGGGCTTGCCCAGAAGGCCGGCCACGCCCAGACCGAGCATGGTCAGCGCCAGACCGGAAACGACTTGATTGGATTGCAGGCTCACCGAGGTGAAAGCATGTACAATGGAGATCAGCATTCCCGCCGCAATGGCCGCCCCCAACCCCAACCAGGGATTACCCGTATGATGGGTAACGATGAAAGCGGTAACGGCGCCAACGGCCATCACCCCTTCAACGCCCAGGTTGAGAATGCCGGAGCGTTCACAGATGATTTCGCCGATGGTGCCGATCAACAACGGGGTTCCGGCGACCAGGGTTCGCTGAGCGACTGAAACGATTATATCTTCCATGAATCAGGCTTTCTGGGTTGAGCCCCGTCGCAATGGTCGGGTTGGAACGAGGCGAACCTTGTTTTTGGTAAAGAATTCTCCCATGATAAGAAAAATCAGCATGGTTCCATTAAAAATATCCACGGTCGCCGCCGGCAAGCCCAACGATATTTGAATCGCATCACCGCCCACCAGAACCCCGGCAAAAAAGACGGCCGAGAAGATGACATAGAGCGGATTCAGTTTTGCCAGCCAGGCAACGATGATGGCCGTGAATCCGTACCCGGATGAAATCGTATCCGGATAACTCAAATAGTGGTGAATGCCGGCCACTTCTCCTACGCCGGCCAAACCGGCCAGGCCGCCGCTTATAACCATGATCATCAGTGTCGTGCGGGAAAAATCGATACCGGCGTATTTGGCCGCATCCGGATTTTCTCCGATTACCCGCACTTCGTATCCAAAACGGGTCTTGTACATCATGACGGTCAGTATAACCATTGCCGCCAAAGCGACAATCAGGGTCAAAAGATGAATTCGGGATCCGGGAAGCAGCCAAAACACCGCTGATGACGGCAAATCATCCGTATAGGGAAAGCCAAACTTTTTGGGGCTTTTCCATGGGCCCACAATAAGGAGGGTGAGAAATTCCGCGCAGATGTAATTGAGCATCAGTGTGGAAATGACCTCGCTGATGGAAAAATACAGCTTGAGGATCGCCGGAATCAGTCCCCACAGGGCGCCACCGATAAAACCAGCGCAAAACATCAGGGGAATGATGACCCCGGCAGGCAGCGACGGTCCCCAGTTCAGCCCGACCCAGGTTCCAAAAATAGCGCCCATAAGCAACTGGCTCTCGGCGCCGATGTTCCAGAACTTGGCCCTGAACACCACGGTCAGGCCGCTGCCGATGAGAAGAAGCGGAATGGCTTTGGTGACAGTCTCTTTGAACCCGTATAGACTCCCGAACGAACCGAGAAAAATTTTCTTGAATGCAAACAGCGGACTCACGCCGCATGCCAAAAAAATCACGCCAATGGCCACCATCCCCGCAACCAGGGCAATGACCAGGGTCAAAAAGGTCCCGATGGCGGAAATCCGTTCCCGGTCTGTCACCTTAATGTGTAACACCGGTTCCTTCTCCTGGTTCCGTTTTGCTGGCTCCGGCCATCATCAAACCGATATCCGCCATGCCGGGATCATCGGCTTCCATAATACCCATGAACCGCCCTTGAAAAATCACGGCGATACGATCACAAAGCTCGAAAATTTCATCCAGGTCTTCGGACACCAGGAGGACGGCGCCACCTTCCGCCCGCCGCTTGAGCAACTGATTGCGTAAATATTCAGTAGCGCCCACATCCAATCCGTAGGTGGGGTGGGAAGCCACCAGCAAATCGGGTTTGTCTTTGATCTCCCGTCCCAGAATCAGTTTCTGGATGTTTCCGCCGGACAGGTTCTTCGTGGCCACATTGATGGACGGTGTCGATACCTGAAAATCATTGACCAGTTGTTTGGTGTAAGCCTTGATGCGCCCATAGGCCAGAAACGCACAATGGGAGAATTTTTTCTGGTGATGCTGTTTGAGAATGGCGTTTTCGTACAGAAACAGATTCGGAGCGATACCGAAACGAATGCGCTCCTCAGGCACATGGGAGACACCTTTGTTGTGGATTTTACGGGCAGATTGGTTGGTGATATCAATCCCGTTGATGTTAATCCGTCCTTGAGTGGAAAACCGTAATCCGGTGATGGCTTCGACCAGCTCTCGCTGCCCATTACCGGAAACGCCGGCGATACCCATAATTTCGTTTTTGTATACATCGAAGGAAATCCCCTTGACCACCGGACAACCCTTGTCCCCATCCACATGAATGTCAATGACTTCCAGAACCTTATCCCTGCGGGGCATTTTCTCTCTTGAAAAGGAGAAGATCACATCGCGGCCAATCATCATACGGGCCATGGAGCGTTTGTCGAGTCCTTGGGTATTGGCCTCGCCGACGACTTTGCCTTTTCGTATAACTGTCACCCGGTCACACAGATTCTTGATCTCATCCAGTTTATGGCTGATGAGAATAATCATCTGACCGTCAGCACGCATTTTCTCGAGGATCTCAAAAAAATCGCGGGTCTCCTGGGGCGTGAGAACCGACGAGGGCTCATCCAGAATCAGAAGGCTCGCTCCATTGACCAGCGCCTTGATGATTTCCACGCGTTGCTGCTCGCCGGCGGACAACTGCCAGACCTTTTTATCCGGATCGATATTGAAGTTGAATTTTTCAGAATAGGCAACAATCTCTCTGCGTATCTTTTTTTGGGGAAACAGGCCCGGTGCAGCGGCATATCCCAGGGCGATGTTTTCGATTACGGTGTGATTTTGAATCAACATGAAATGCTGGTGGACCATACCGATGCCGTGATCGATGGAAGAACGCGGAGATTCGATGGTAACGGCTTTTCCATTGATCCGGATACTACCGCCGTCCGGTTGATAAAGACCGTAAAGGATATTCATCAGCGTCGTCTTACCCGCTCCGTTTTCACCCAAAAGTCCCAGAATTTCTCCGGAAGATACCTTAAGGTTAATCCGATCATTGGCCCGAACGCCATGAAACGTTTTTGAAATATTTACCATTTCAAGCGTTTCGATTTTCTTCATGGCTGCCATCTTTCAGTAAAACAAAGGGGGAGTCGGAAATATCGGCCCGACTCCCCTTGAGAAGAAAGGTCTTACTTGTTGCGTTCCCTTCCAGGATTGGGCGCATTGGCCGTTTGCGGATGGAACTATTTGGGAATGCTGCCCACCACGTTGTCGACGTAGTACATCATGCTTAACAGGTCTGCTTTGGACGCTCGGGAACCGGCTTTAATCTGCTCTTTACCGGTATTATCAAGAATCGGACCTTCAAACGGATCGAAGGTATCCGGACCTTTTTTCATCTGTTCATAGCGCTTGAACACCAAGTCATAGACGGAGAGGGTACCGAGGTCATCCGTTTTAACGGATACCGCTTTCAGCGGTTCGATAAACCTGGGATTGATCGGCTCACCGAAGGTGCCGCCCAGGATGGAAGCCTTTTCAGCAACCAACCACCATTTATCTGCATTGGTCCAGGTTCCGTCACGCAGATCCGAGATGATCTTTTCGTACATGACCCCCCAGTCCACCAGTTGGCCGGAAACAACGGAATCTTTCCCGTAAGGCTGCATGGGACTGTAGTGGCTGAAAGTATAGATCTGTTTCCCTTTTTCCGTATGCTCTTGGCCCACCTCGATAACAGCGGGAGTGTCTTCTGTGAAGGCCAGGGTATCACACCCTTCGGCGATCAGAGCTTCTGCCGCTTCTCTGGCCTTATCCGGACCATACCAGGCATGAATCCAGCGGACGTGCACGTCGGCTTTGGAATTCGTGGCCTTGATACCCAGGGCAAAGGCATTAATGTGCCGCACCAGTTCCGGGATGGGGAAGGCCGCCACATAACCGATTTTATTACTCTTGGTCAGGGCACCGGCCATGAGGCCGTTTAGATAGTACGCCTGATACAGGTCCGCGAAATAGGTGCCGACATTCTTGGCCTGCTTGAAACCCGAGCAGTGCATGAAATGCTTATCGGGATATTTCTGACCGGCTTTGATGGTATCATCCATATAGCCGAAGCTGGTGGTAAAAACCAAATCACATTTTTCTTCCTGGATGAAACGGTCGATAATCCTGGCGGAATCCGCCTCGGCAACAGATTCAATGGAAACGGATTCAAGCCAAGGAAGTTGTGCTTCAGCATATTTACGCCCCATATCGTGGGCATGTGACCATCCGTAGTCACCGACCGGACCGATATAAATGAATCCCGCCTTAATTTTCTTTTCAGCGGCAGGCGTTTTCGGCTCTTCGGATATATGCTCGTCCTGTTTTGAAAGCTGGTCATCCGTATTGCTGAGATTTTTATCTCCTTGCTCACCGCATGAAATGGTAAGGATCGTCAGTAAAGAAAGCATCATCAAAAGCACCTTGCTGGTACCAAAGGGTTTCAACATATTCCAGGCTCCTTTTCGTATGTAATATTGAATCGCCAAAATAAGATAGAGCATAAAACCAAGATCCTGTTTTCTACGATATTCCTTTTCTTTTAGTCAATACCGGTACAAACAATTTGTGGACAGATTGCTGTCGTTTCTGCAGAATAACTGAAAATAAAAATTCAATCGGATTCTTTTTTGGCTTTACCATTGACATTCCTTTTAGGTTATGATCGAAAAACCCTTTCATCAATTAGTAGTCTCGCATGATTATCAACGCCATCAACATAAACGAATTATAACCTTATTATATACGTCGTGAGATGGCAAAAACACTTAGGAGGAGTCCATGTTTGGATTAGCAGCCGTTCATCAGGCCAACGGATTCGCCATGGCCGGTGCAGGTGCCTGTATCGTACTCACCGGTCTGGCAGTCCTGTCTTTCTTAATTTCGATGATTCCCCGAGTTATCGGTCTGTTTGAGACTGCTTCGGCCAAACAAACCGTGCCGCTGGAACCAGCAGAGAAAGAAAAAAAACCCATTGTTCCCGAAACCCTGCCGGAAGATGTAGAAGCTTCGTGCTCCATCTATATCTCATGCACCGCTGATTTGGGTTCGGATTTCAGTCTTGTGGATCTTCATTGTAAGGCAAAAGAAATCGGTTTGCCTCACCCGCACCTGTCGATCAATCGCTTTAGAGATGCTGGAAGACTCGTTCCTACCGAAAAAGGACGCTTTGCCTGGAAACCTGCTACCGACAAACCAAATGAGGATTAAAAATGGACCTTCTGCTTCAATTTCTCACCAATACCGGATACTACCTTGCCGACTATCGCCACTTTTTTATGTGGGGCGTAGGTATCTTTTTCATTTATCTTGCCATCGCCAAAGAATACGAACCACTTCTGTTGTTACCCATCGGTTTCGGCGTGCTCGTTGGCAACGTCCCTTTTTTCAAAGGTTTTGGCCTGGGAATATATGAAAACAACAGTGTTCTGCATTACCTTTATTTCGGTGTTACCACCGGCATTTACCCCTCCATTGTTTTTCTGGGATTGGGGGCCATGACAGACTTTTCATCCCTTTTGGCACGACCTAAATTGATGCTCCTTGGCGCCGCCGCACAGATGGGTATCTTCTTTACCCTATTAAGTGCGCTTGCATTGGGCTTTTTGCCCAAAGAAGCGGCATCCATTGCGATTATCGGTGGAGCTGATGGACCGACGTCCATCTTTCTAACGGCCAAACTGGCGCCTCATCTGATTGGGCCCATTGCCATCGCGGCATATTCCTATATGGCCCTGATCCCCATCATTCAGCCACCGATCATGAAGCTGATTACCACCAAAGCCGAACGACGCATACACATGCCGGATCCACGCCCCGTATCCCGAAAAGAACTATTGATTTTTCCTGTCATCGGTCTGTTTCTGTGCTGTTTTCTGGCGCCGGCTTCCATTCCATTATTGGGAACCTTCTTCTTCGGTAACTTGATGAAAGTCAGTGGTGTGGTTGATCGTCTGGCTAAAACAGCCAGCAGCGCGATTATTGATACGGCTACTATTTTTTTGGGATTTACCGTTGGTGCCAGTACTCAGGCTGACGTTTTTCTAACAACCAAATCCATCGGTATTTTCTTTCTTGGTGCCATCGCTTTCAGCATTGCTACAGCTTCAGGTTTGATTTTTGCCAAAATAATGAACCTCTTTCTCAAAGAAAAAATTAATCCGCTGCTTGGCGCTGCCGGTGTTTCCGCCGTACCTGGATCTGCCAGAGAAGTTCACCTGATGGGCCAGAAAGAAGACCCTTCCAACTTTTTGCTTATGCACGCAATGGCCTGCAACTCATCCGGCGTAATCGGATCTGCCATTTGCGCTGGTATCCTATGGAGTTTTAACGTCGGATAGATTTATCCAACACATCTTCCATAATTAAAAAGGCCACCACATCTTCTTTTGGATGTGGTGGCCTTTTTTCTTGACCGGCTGCTTTTATACTGAAAAAACCCGGGAAACAGACATTTGTTATTGGTGATTTAGCCTGTTTTGAATAAAAAAACAAAAAATTTCTTTTATATCAATATATTAGAGATGATTTAGAGAGAGGCTCAAAATTAAACGATCTATACCCAAGAAAGGCTACTGGTTGAATTTTTTAACAAGTGCTCTCATTGGGCCTCTAACGAAACATACAGCGCTCCACCCTTTTTCTGACCTCCTATCAGTTGGGAAAAAACCGCTTTTTACATAGTTTGAGCACACACTCTCTACTTCGTTTTCCTTCATTCCCGATAAAATGATAATTTTCCCGGCCTTTATCCGTTTTTTCAGTTTTTTTCTGATGGCAAGTAAAGTAGGCGTTCGCAAGTTGGCCATCACCAGGTCATAGGGGCCTGAGAGAGCGTCAAGTGTCATATCGGAAACACGAATACAATTTTCAGCTCCATTTATTTTTGCGTTACATCTGGCTTCGTTTATCGAACACGGATCTATATCTATTGCGTCTACCTGCACCATGCTTAATTTTGCGGTGGCTATTGCCAGCACTCCGGATCCTGTGCCGATATCCAGCGCCCTGTATTTGCAATCACTGTTTCGGAAAGGGGGTCGGTTCATAAGTCTATCGATCAATTGAACGGCCAATCGTGTGCTAGAATGATCTCCGGCCCCAAAAGAGATCCCAGCAAGGAGTCTTACAGGAACATAATTTTCAAACCCCTTTAATGAACAATTGGCCGGTAGCAAAACAACTCGGTCTGAAATAACGTTAGGGCGATCATAGGCCACTTCGATAAACGATTCACCAAGTTGGTATGTATAACGCAACTTTCCAGATTCAATCAATCTGGAAAGTTTAGACTTTAACGTTTTAGGTTCAACGGTATGTGAGGATTTAAGCGAGGACAGAAGAGAGGCAAAGGTGATTCTTCGTTTTGATTCGGAAATCAATTGGATAATTTTATGGTCAAGATCTATTTCGGCAGGCATTTTTTATATGTCATACGTGGGAAAAATTATTATTCTATGCCCTCAACTTCCAACAATTGTTTATGCCATAAAGCAAATTCATACATACCAATGAAACGATCATCATCATTGACGATTCCAATGGCCATTTCAAGCACCCCCCTGCCATAAGAATTAGAATACTCCTCTAAAGATCGACTTTGCAAAAATTCCCTCACCAGCATTTGGGAGGTCCGTTTGCTTTTATCCTTACGAATGTCGATGGGGTCCTTAGGTTCTTGAAATGGGTCCCAATTATCGTAACCTACTTTTTTAAGAATAAATTTTTGCCGTCTCGGTGACATGCTTTCAAAAACAGCTTTCTTTTTATCTTCATCTGAGTATTCCATTCCCACGGGCAAACTCCTTTATTTCTTTTTTTCAGATGATTCATCTTTTTTTTTAATACCAAGGTATTCATCATCGAAAACAGTCACCAGGGCCATAGAAAGCGGCATCAGAACTTCTGGCATTCTGAAGTGTTTAGATTGTATTTCAGCCACAATTTCTTGAGAAAATTCATGTAATTTTGCATAAACTGCGTCAATATTAACCGTTGGATAAGCTTCTCCTTCGGCAAACCCGGAAAGTCCGCAGGTATGACCACGGCCTGCAATGGAAGTCGGAACACCATAAATACGGCAAGTTGCCGGCCGGCTATAATATAACTCACATCTGTTTTCACGGTTCAGTAAGGGACAGCGTACACGCTCTGCAGCCATTTCAAGAAGAACCTGTTCTTCCGTTTTTTCACCTGACTCAACGGCTTTAAACGCCCTCCTTTTTAATTGATAAATTTTACGATCAGTTTTATTGGCCAGAGAAATTATTTCATTTTTGCGCTTACTGTCCAATTCTTCAATAAATTTTTTATTAATGTAAATTGCTTCGATCAATGTCAGATCAAATAGCGCATGACAACAATCCGAGCACTCCAATTTACATTTCACCAATTTGGGATGCTTCTCACGAACCTTATCAAAAACCTCATCCAGTTGACGGACAAAGCCTTCATATTTTTTAAAAATAGTATTCAAACCATCTACCATGAATTATTTCCTCCCAACTTTGACAAACTCGTATAAACTCGACGTAGGTGGGAAGCCAGGAATGGCATAAATGGGAATTTTTTACAGAATCATCAATTTTGTTTCACGTGAAACACTATTTTCCCACACAAAATTGTTGAAAAATTTTTTCGTAAATTTCCTCTTCACCTGTCTTTCCCGATATTTCCGCCAAAAGCCTCTGAGCATTTTTAAGTGATTCGGCTATCAGTTCATTAGGCATATTATTATCAATCATCCCTAAAGCGTTTTTAAGCTCATTTGCCACTTTTTCTAAAATTTTTCTTTGCCGTAGATTGGGGACCGTTTCCGTTTTCCCGCTTTGTTGTTGATGCATTGTAATTTCATTAAAAATCAATTTTTTAAGAGCATCAACACCGAAACCGGTTTTTGCGGACACCCGTGTTAACCTGAACCTGGACAATTTTTTTTCTATGTCATTTTTTTTATAATCACTTGCCAGATCATCTTTATTAACCACAACCACCAATTTTTCTATAGGAATTTTATCAAGCATCTCAAATTCCGATACCAATAGCGATCGTGAAGATTCGACGACCATTAGAACAATATCCGCCAAATCGATCTGCGTTTTTGATCTTTCGATGCCAATTGTTTCAATGGGGTCTTCCGTTGAATGAATACCCGCAGTGTCGCACAATTCGATCGGCACACCGTTGATAGATATAAAATCCTTGACTAAATCCCTGGTTGTTCCTGGGATGTCGGAAACGATTGCCGTCTCCCTTTCCACCAGTCGATTAAGGAGGCTGGACTTTCCTACATTTGGGGAGCCGATGATGGCAATCAAACGCCCTTCTTTGTAAATTTCTGTTTCTTTTTGTCTTTCTATCAAATTTTCAATGGTGGGAATAAACCCTTCTTCAATGCTATTTCTAATTCTTTTGGATTCATTAATCTCAAAAAATTCCAAATCCGCTTCAATGATAGCGCGCAGACTGCCTATATCGTCCATCAACTGCGTAGTTAATTGTCTGATTCCACCCTGTATCTGCCGACTGGCGATTGCGGCCGCTTTTTCACTGGGAGCATTGATTATATCGATAATTGCTTCAGCCTGGGACAGGTCTATTCGACCATTGAGAAAGGCACGTTTGGTGAACTCACCTGGTCCGGCAAGTTCTGCTCCATTATCAACAATTAAACTTAATATGCGATTGAGTACGACGTATCCGGAATGGGAATGGATTTCTACGATATCTTCACGCGTAAAACTTTTGGGTGCCTGCATGTATACAGCCAGCACCTCATCAATGACTTCGGCTGAGATATGGTCGACGATAAATCCATAGTATAACCTATGCGATTTTATAATATTTTGTGGTGTTCGTTCAGTTTTACTGGTGGGGTCGGATTTCCTGACAAATAAATTTAATAATATATCTAACGCATTTTCACCAGATATCCGAATGACCCCAATTCCACCGGGTCCTATCGGTGTCGAAATAGCGACGATGGTTGTATCGAACATAAAATACCGACCATTAAGTGCAACTTTTCAAATCAGCATTCGTTCGTGCCCATTCGGAAATGGCCAATTTCTGGACAGACACCGTTTCAGTGCTGTCGCTTTCTTTTACTTCCACCTTGTTTTTTTTGGAAAAATAACGAGTTTTCTATAATACCCGTCTCCGATACTCTGAGTCCGTACACCTGTGTCTTCCTTTAGATGGATGTGAACAATTCGCCGATCATGTGAATTCATTTGACCAATGGTTACCGGCTTTTTTATCCGTTTGGCTTTTTCTGCCATTCGCGTAGCCATCTGTCTAATATTTGATTTTCGCTTTTCCAGGTACCCTTCTACATCAACAAACACGCGAATACGGTTTATGCTTCGTTTGTTTATCATTTTTTCAAGCAAATACTGGATAGATTCAAGGGTCTGCCCTCGTTTCCCTATTAAAACACCACTGTCTCCACTGGAGACCTCAAAAAACAATTTTTCATTTTTAATTTGGGCTTTAATGGATGATCCTTCACTAATTCCGTCAAGTATTTTTTGGAGGGCTTTCGTTCCAAAAGCTAATTTTTCTTTTATGTCGGAATCATAAAAATCCGCCTTTTCAGGCTTAATTTCTTCTATGGAGGGTTCTTCTATATCTTTTTTTTCTACAAGCGGGGGTTTGTTTGAATTTTTCTCTTCTTTTACTAAAACTTTTATTTTGGCTTTTTTTACACCAACCAGTCCGAAAATACCCGTGGACCCGTAGGTTAACACCTCATGTTTGATTTTGTTGACCGGAATGTTCAGTTCCTGGCTTGCTTCTTCCAACGCCTTATCAACATTTTTACCTTCAAATTCAATCGTCGTTGCCATGGCAGCCTCCGGGAATTTAGAGGGTTTTCTTTTGAACGTAGTATTGCTGACTGATGGAAAGCAAGTTGTTGATCAGCCAGTACAGGACCAGTCCAGAGGAAAAATTTATAAAAATAAATGTGAAAACCACGGGCATAAGCATCATCATTTTAGCCTGAGTGGGGTCACCGGGAGGAGGAGACATTTTTTGCTGAAGCAACATGGTTGCCCCCATAACAATGGTTAGTACCGGAATTCCGTAAGGCGGTTCCATGAATGGGATGGGAAAACCGAAATTAAACAGCCGATCAGGAGCGGACAAATCATTTATCCACATGAAAAAAGGAGCGTGTCTCAATTCAATAGCCTGATATAGCATTCGATAAAGGGCAAAAAAGACAGGTATCTGAAGAACCATCGGTAAACAACCACCCATCGGATTCACTTTGTATGTCCGATATAAGGCCATTAATTCCTGATTCATCTTTTGCTTATCGTTCTTATACTTTTCCCGAATTTCGGTCATAAGCGGTTGAAGTTTTTTCATCTCGCTCATTGACTTGTAGCTTTTGTTCCCTAATGGCCACAGGAGTATTTTTGTAAAAACAGTCAACAAAATGATTGCGATACCGTAATTGGGTATAACGCCGTGGATGCGATTCATAAACCACAGACACGGTTTGGCGATGATATTGAAAAAACCGAAATTCAGCGCTTTTCCCATATCGTGCCCAAGACTGTCCAACAACTCCATACTCTTGGGACCCATAAAAAGGAAAAATCCGAAAGATTTCTGAGTTCCTGCCTGAATTTCAAATTCCGGATTCATCAAGCTATTGATTACAACCCTATCGGTCATGGAAATCTTAATATCTCCCTTGATGGGTTCTTCCGGAATAACACTGGATATAAAATAGCGGTCCTCAACGCTGGCCCATGTTATTTCCCCGCTATATTCACTTTTATCTTCAATTTTCTTGGTTTTTATTTGTTCTAAACTTTTATTTATCAATGCACTTGGGCCGATAAACGCATAACCACTGTCTTCTCCAACGAATTTATTAAGAGAAAGAATCAATCTGTCCGACAAATTCCGGTTCGAAGCATTTTTGACTGTAATATTTAGTTCAATCAAATAAGATTCAGGATCAAAGGTATATGTTTTGGTGAGACCGGTTCCATCTTCGGTCATCCAATCAAATGAAATAGATTTTTTTTCACCACTTAAATATATCCTGTCTTCAGTCGCGTTACTTGAATAGACAGCTTCTGCGAGTCCTTTTATAGAATTGTTATTCAGGGTTGTTTTGATAGAACCGAATTTTAAAAATTCTTTTGGAATTAACTGTTTATCAGGTGAATCAGGAGAAACTGTTTCTTTGTATTTTTTTAAAACAAAACTTTTGAATGTTGCCCCTTTGGTAGAAAGGGTCGTTGTATACAACGGTGTATCAATGATAATTTCACGCAATGGACTTCCTTGCGTCTGTACCATTTCGACCTTTTTTAAATCCTTTTGTTCAACGCCCGCTACCGGCTGCCTGCTTTTTACCATTTCGGTCGAAGCTATTTTTCCGTTAGATTGAGGCGTTTCGACGGATTCCTGGATTGATGGTTGTTCGATAAAAAAATTACTCCATACAAATAAAACCAGAAAGGAAAGGCCGATGGCCAGTAGCAGTCTAGTTTGTTCCATTTTTTCTCCTAGACGCATGTTCGCGTCAAAATATTTTTTTTATTTTCGTATATCGGGAGATTCCCGTGGCGGGATGAAGTATCAAATGAATCGTTGGGCCGTGTGGAAAATTCAAATTTACGGAACCGGATCGAATCCGCCCGGATTGAATGGATGACACCGCAAAATTCTTTTTATCGCCAGCAGGCTTCCTTTGAATACCCCATAGGTGGCGATAGCCTGATAAGCATATTCTGAACAAGATGGAACGAATCGGCAATGGGATCCCAAGAATGGCGAAATTGATATCTGATACAACTGGATCAATATCATAACCAATTTGGCTGCCATTTCACTCTTGCCTGGTATCGCTGACTTTTTTAATCCATTCTTCTAGTTGATTACACATTGCCGTTGCTTCTGCCTCTCCGGATGCTTTGCGAGCAATGACGTTTATGTCCAGCGATTCCTTTAAAAAATGTCTGTTCAGTCGAAAGAAGTTGCGAATGATTCGCTTGATTCTGTTTCTCGTTACGGCCTTCCCGACCTTCTTTGAAACGGTAATCCCAAGGCGTGATCTTGACGCATTATTTTTTTGGCAGATAATAATAAACAGTTTACTGAAATGTCGTTTGCCTTTTTTCGACAGCGCCTTAAATTCTTGTGATTTCCTTAACCTATCAGTCTTGGTAAAAGTTCGTCGCATCTTGATTGGGATACCTTCCTAAGGCGGGAAACCCGCAACCCATGTGCCCTACCCCATTTTCTTGTTTTTTTACAGAAACTGAGGTGTAAGGCACTAAATATATAGGGTGCGGATATTACAACCTGCACCCCTATTTTAAGGAAGACCCCTGTTTTTCAGGATTTAAAGAGCCAATCTTTTTCTTCCGCGCGCACGCCGTCGGTTGATAATGCGACGTCCGCCTTTGGTTGACATTCTTTTTCTGAAGCCATGGGTACGGGCTCTTTTAATTCTACTGGGTTGATATGTACGTTTCATTTTATTTTTCCTTATTATCTATTACCTAAAAACACCTAATAATACTAATTTGAATCGGGAATTTTAATCACGCATATTTTATTTTGTCAAGCTTTTTAAAATTGGATTACCTTATTATCACTTATGAATGGGCGGTTTCGATTATTTCGAAGGCCTCCATATGATATCTGCTGTCCGGATAAATAAATATCTGTTTGGCTATGGTTTTTTCCAATCCTGGAATCAAACTGTTCTCTTCACCATACAGATAATCGGCAACCTCCGGATTGACCCTTACGGTCAGCCTGGATCCGGTCATATCCGCTGCATATCTCAAGACCTCTCTATATATAGAATAACATATTGTTTTAATCGATATAATATATCCTTCCCCATCACAATATGGACAAGGTTCGCACAGGAGTCGGGTTAGTGGTTTACGAGTCCGCTTACGGGTCATCTGTATTAGCCCCATATCCGAGATAGGAAGAATATGGGTTTTGCTTCGGTCTTTGGTAAATGCTTCGTTTAATGCCGAAAAAACTTTTTCCTGGTTGGATTTTTTCTCCATATCTATAAAGTCAATGATAATGATACCACCGATGTCTCGCAACCGAATCTGATAGGCGATCTCTTTTACCGCTTCCAGATTGGTTTTCAGAATTGTTTCTTCGAGATTGTATTTACCTACATATCGACCCGTATTAACATCAATGGCAACCAAAGCTTCGGTATGTTCGATTACAATATATCCTCCGGATTTAAGCCAAACCTTTCTTTTTAGCGCCCTTGAAATATCTCCTTCCAGATTATAGGCATCGAATATGGGTTCACTGCCCTGAAACAATTCGACGGATTCTTTCAATGAAGGATTGAAGGTGTCTAAAAAAGCCAATACAGATTTATAATCCTTTCTGGAATCAATCACCAATTTTTCGGCTTCCTGAATGAGCAGATCCCGAACCGCTCTCAAACTCAAATTCAGTTCCTGATGCAATAAAGCCGGAGTACCCGCTGTTTTGTATTTTTTTTGTATATTGCACCACAGGTTTTTTAAAAATCCCATTTCATAAGCCAATTTTTCCTGCTGAACACCTTCCGCGGCTGTTCTTACGATATATCCCATGGAGCTGTTACTGGACAGTGCGGTAACGATATCTTTTAGCCGCTGACGTTCGGTCTCATCTTCAATTCGCCTTGAAATACCAATATGGGAAGATGTAGGCATCAATACCAGAAATCTTCCGGGAAGTGAAATATTGGATGTAATCCTGGCTCCCTTGCTGCCGATAGGAGATTTCGAAACTTGAACCAATACCTCCTGCCCTTCTTTTATCAGATCTTCAATGCCCCCATTGTCTGATTTGACTCCATTTTCAGACTGGATGTTCGTTGATTTTTCCTGTTTTGGGCTTTCTTCACCTTCGAGACAGCCTAACTGCTCGTCAAATCCGATGGTTATATCTCCGATAACGTCGTCCACATATATAAAAGCAGCCTGATTTAATCCGATGTCAACGAAAGCGGCCTGCATTCCGGGAAGCACCCGTTGAACCCTCCCTTTATATATATTTCCCGTGCTGTCTTTGCTACCCTTTCGCTCAATAAACAATTCGGAAATGGTTTCCTCTTCAACCAAGGCCACCCGGGTTTCATGATCGGCCACATTTATAATTATTTTTTTATACATAATCGACCTTGCACTTGGTAATGACCGCCTCGCTAAGTTGGTCGTCGGACAAGTTAAATACCTTTTTAAGAATAATTGCCGGTCTGATCAACAGGTTATTTTGCCGCTCAAGGGTTATCAATAATTGCCGTTCATCTATTTTTTTTATCCGACTTACCGCTTTCTTTAAATCCACGGCCACGTTTTTCCCTTTTTTATTTTTCTTATTTATAATTAATTCATTTTTTTCAATAAATAATCGTAGTTGACTTGGATTTAAATTACCATCTTTCAATTGAATCTTATATACGATTTTATCGTCGGATTTATCCTTTTTTGATTTTTCTTTTGGCTTACATCCTATTACAATAAAATTTTCCGGCAATTGTGGCTGCAAAGATGTAACGATTGTCGAAGGATCAATATTTTCTGTCAACGTCATATTTAATTGTTCGGATTCGCTTTGCATTCCCACAGGAAGTGTGTCACCGAAAGATATTTTGGGCATGGGATGGTAACCTTTTGAAAACTTAACAGGTATTTTAGCCCTTCTCAGTGCACGTGAAAATATTTTTACCATTTCCAAATGTCCTAAAAAACGAGCCGAATTTAATTTGCTAAAATTTATTTCATATTTGAATGATTCCTCCAATTCATTTTTTTTATCTGTATTTTTTTCAAATTCCACAATCCTTTTTTTTTCATGATAACATATGGGCTTCAAACTTTTAAAATTGCAAACACCACATTTGGAACATCTACCGGTCCGGCAGTCTTCCGTGTTTTTTTCATCCAGTGCCCTTTTCCTTTCATCTTCTAAAAAGGATTTATCGACGCCTATATGAATATGGTCCCAGGGCAACGGATCATTTCTTCCACGAAAACCGCCGCTGTAATCGTTTATGTTTATACCGCTTTCCTTAAAAATATCCATCCAGCGTTCAAAATTAAAATGGTCCGACCAACCATCAAATCGGCATCCCTTTTGCCAGGCACGGATAAGCACATCGCCAAGACGCCTATCTCCTCGGGACCATATGCCTTCTACGACACTAACCCGTGGATCCTGCCATTTTACCTGGATACCAGGTGATTTTAACTTTTCCTTGATAAAATTAATTTTTTTTGTGGCTAAATCCAGTCCAATCTGAGGCTCCCATTGAAATGGTGTATGCGGTTTGGGAACGAATGTGGCAACACTCACATTTATTTTTCCATTTTTTCCTATTTTTTTAATATGTTCTTTAACCCGACCGACCAGATTGACGATAGCCTGAACATCTTCTTGTGTTTCCGTGGGCAGACCGATCATGAAATATAATTTGATTACTTTCCAACCCAGCGTAAAAGCATTTTCAACAGTCTGGATGATGTCATCTTCGGTAATGTTTTTATTTATTACATTCCGCATCCGCTGACTGCCCGCCTCAGGCGCGATGGTAAAACCGGTTTTACGAACCTTTTTTATTAATTTCATCAGTTCGGGCGTGATAGAATCGGCCCGCAGAGAGGGTAAAGATACGGCAATTCGATCGTTTTCACCATATTCCATAATAGCTTCCATCGTGGGCGCTATACATGCATAGTCACCGGTGCTCAAGGAAAGTAACGACAGATCTTCGTACCCCGTTGTCTTCAATGATTGTGAAACCGTAGATACTATAGAATCCGGGCACCTCTCACGAACGGGCCTGTAGATCATTCCTGCCTGACAGAAGCGGCACCCACGGGTACAGCCCCTGGCTATTTCCATTCTCAAACGATCATGAATGGGTTTACCGAAAGGTACGATGGGAGATTCCGGAAAATAGATTTTATTCAAATCAGGTACGACTGCACGCTCTATATACGGATAATTGTTTTTTATGGGAGCGGATGATTTCAGGCTTATTTGCGATACCTGTTGGTTATATAAAGAAGGAACATAAACCCCTTTAATGGTCTGCCACCTTTTTAAGAGTTCGGATCGTTCCTTTCCTGATCTGCGCCATTTTTTCCATGCCTCCGTTATTTCCAAAACTACGATTTCTCCATCGCCGACGACAATGGCATCAAAAAAATCGGCTACCGGTTCAGGATTGCTGGTACACGGACCACCGGCTATTACAAATGGTTCATTGTCACCACGATCTTCAGTGCGAAATGCAATACCCCCCAATTCAAGCATGTTCAGCATATTGGTATAATTTAATTCATACAGGAGGCTAAAGCCCACCAAGTCGAACCTGTTCAAGGGTGTTCTGGATTCCAAAGAACACAAAGCGACTTTTTTGATTCTCAATTGCCTTTCCATATCCATGGCCGGAGCATAAACACGTTCGGCAAGAATATTGTCCTGTTTATTTAGCAATCCGTACAAAATCTGAATACCGAAATGGGAAGTGGCAATTTCATATAGATCAGGAAAAGCAAGGGCCACATGCATTTCAACATCATCCCATGATTTTACAATGGTATTTACTTCATTTCCCAAGTATCGGCTGGGAAGTTGGACATGCGGAAGAATATCTTGAATAGATGTTGAGCTCATTATATATTTTCGAAATTATTATTTATTTTAACATATAAAGCTGATTACCGGCTTGCCTTTACAATATGCTGGCTGCTTCTATATGGTTGGTATTCGGATTAAAGAAGGTATAAAACCGTTCTGCGCAGCGGATTCTAAGTGGGATATTAAAGACTGATTATATTGTTGATCGGTGTAACCAATATTCGGAATGTTATACCATTTCCAAGAACACCCGGAAGCATCTAATTTTAATATTATAAAACAATGTAGAAGCAGACAATAGGTTTATAAGCGTTCACAAAAAAAACCTGCGAACGCTTACATTCACATCATATATCCAGCGTGTTGACTTCCAGCGCGTTATTTTGAATAAATTCCCGTCTTGGTTCGACTTCGTCTCCCATTAGGATGGTAAATATCTCATCAGATTCGACGGCGTCATCTACAGTTACTTTTAATAAATTACGCTTATCAGGGTGCATGGTGGTCTGCCACAATTGTTCGGGATTCATCTCACCAAGACCTTTATATCGTTGAATGTGAACCCCTTTTTTTCCTTCATTTATAAAAAATTGAAGTAGCTTTCGTTTATCTTCCAGAACGATCAATGCATTTTCGTTATCAATACCAGTAACCTCGAAAGGTGGTGTATCTTTGTAGGAGAGCTTTTTATCCAACATAAGGCATTTTTGGTAATCCGAAGCATATATCAATCTTCGCCCAATGATTTGGGTCTTCTTGTAGCTTTCCTGATCCGATGGCTGAATTGTCAGTTCAAAAAGTTCATCATCTTCGTTCCAGGACAGGTCACGGGTCATGATGCCGGTAGTTTCCAGTTTATTCTTCAATTGATCCATTTTATATTTATCGTTGAGAAACGATTTGTCATTAACATCCAATTTTACCAGGATATCTATGACGTCCGGATCAAATCCCCGCGACTCCAATTTCGCCATGGAAGAATTATATTCGCTGACGTTACATAGGAATATAAACAATTCATGATCCGGCATAAGCCTACGTTCTTCTCCTAAATATACATTCTTTTTTTCACATTCTTTTTTAATAATATAATCGTTTAGTTCATATTCGTCCTTTATGTAAGACTCACTCTTTCCTTTTCCCAGCTTGAACAAGGGGGGCTGTGCAATATACAAATAGCCTTTATCGATAAGTTCAGGCATTTGACGGTAGAAAAAAGTCAACAATAAAGTACGAATGTGTGAACCATCTACATCAGCATCGGTCATTATTATTATTTTATGATAACGGATCTTATCTATATTATATTCTTCTTTACCGACTCCGGTTCCAAGGGCGGTAATGATGTTTTTTATTTCTTCGCTGCGCAGGATCTTATCGAAGCGTGCTTTTTCGACATTCAGAATTTTGCCTTTCAATGGCAAGATGGCCTGAAATTGTCTATCCCTGCCCTGTTTGGCGGATCCGCCGGCTGAATCTCCTTCCACCAGAAACAATTCCCTTTGCGCCGGATCGGATAGCTGACATTCCGCCAATTTTCCGGGCAAGGTAGAATCAATCAAAGCACCTTTGTTACGAGCCAGATCGCGTGCGCGTTTGGCGGCGTCTCTGGCTCTGGCGGCATCTACCGCTTTTTCGATTATTTTTCTGGCAACGCCCGGATTTTCTTCCATGAAAGCACTGAGTTTTTCATTTACCAGTGATTCCACCAGTCCTTTTACTTCGCTATTGCCCAGTTTGGTTTTGGTTTGCCCCTCGAATTGAGGCGATTTAATTCTTACGCTGATGACGGCTGTCAATCCTTCACGGACGTCATCACCACTTATTTTGGCAGACAGATTCTTGGGCAAGTTGCCATTGAGCGCATACTGATTGATGCAGCGTGTCAATGCGGCCTTAAATCCGATAAGATGGAAGCCACCTTCCACTGTATTGATATTGTTGGCAAAAGAAAAAATATTTTCTTTGTATGTACCATTGTATTGGATGGCCACTTCGATATTTACATCATTTCGGTAACCTTCTATGAAAACCGGATCATGTAGAATCGTATGACGTTTGTTAAGATATTCAACAAAGGAAACGATTCCACCCTCATAGAAAAAGTGATCATTTTTATCGAAACGCTCATCATTAATGAATATTTTTAATCCTTTATTGAGAAAAGCCAGTTCTCTCAGTCGGCGCGATAAAATATCGTAGCTGAACTCAGTGATGTTAAATATATCACCATCAGGAATAAAATGAATTCGGGTTCCGCGTTTATCAGTCTCACCAGTTGCCGTCAAATCAATGGTTTTCAAACCCCGTTCGTAAGTCTGATGGTATTTTTTCCCTTTCGTAAATATTTCCACTTCCAGAAATTTGGAAAGGGCGTTGACAACGCTGACACCAACACCATGAAGACCGCCGGAAACCTTGTAGCTGTCATTATCAAATTTTCCGCCGGCGTGGAGTTTGGTGAGCACCACCTCAACAGCGGGAACATTTTCAGTACGGTGGATATCAACCGGTATGCCCCGTCCATTATCCTCAACACTGATACTGTTGTCTCCGTGAATGGTGACGTAAATCGTATCGCAAAAACCGGCCATGGCTTCATCAATGCTGTTGTCTACGACTTCGTAAACCAGATGATGGAGCCCGGCTACATCCACGTTACCGATATACATGGACGGCCGCAGACGGACCGGTTCAAGACCCTCTAAGACATCTATGCTGTCAGCATCATAATTGGTATTCATCGATTTAAATTCTCATTGGCATAATAACGCTGATAAAAGTGGAATCCGTATCTCCCTCGACGATACAAGGAAGGCTTTGATTAACTATATTGAGGATCACCTTTTCTTCCTTGATGACGTTTAACGCGTCTATAAAAAATTTTGGGTTGAAGGCTACTTCTATCGGTTTACCGGAAAAATCGATCTGCGTTTCCTCTTTGGATTCCCCATGATCCGGGTTGGTGGTCGTTACCACCAGCTTCCCATCTGCAAAGGTGAAAACCGCCCCTCTATAATTATCGGTAGCCAGAATAGACATACGTTTCAGCATGCTACCAAAATTTTTTTTGTCCAATTGGATAATATGATCCTTACCTTTGATAAGAATTTCCTGATATTGGGGAAACTCTCCTTCCAACATTCGTATGATGATGGTTTCCGTTTCCTTTTTTACGATAAAATGGCTGTCTTTGAACCCAACCTGAACATTTCCGTCGGTATCCAGAAATTTGCCGACTTCGCTCAATCCTTTTTTAGGGACCAAAACACCGTCTCCGGGGGGTAGATCATCCGTCGAATCGAATTCATGGGTCATGGCATTCAATCGGCTGCCGTCAGTGGATACGAAACGGATAAAAGTTGGATCACCATTCACCCTATCCATGAAAACACCGCTGATATGAGCCCGTTTTTCATCTCCGGCTGCGGAAATAATTACTGATCGCTCTATCATTTTTGAAAGGATAGAAGCTTCTATGGAAAAAAAGTCAACTTCAGTTATATGGGGTGTTTCAGGAAAATCGTCGGGATTCATACCGACAATATGATATTGGACCACATCGTTGCCTATTTCGATCCACCGATTTTCAATCTCATTTATTAGTATTTCTTCTGAAGGAAATTCTTTTAATATTTCAAATAGTTTTTTAGCACTGAGGGCAACAGTGCCTTCTTCTTCCACAGAGGCCGGGTAAAAACCTTCGAATCCTGTTTCAAGATCGGTTGCCGTTATTTTAATGCCATCGGTTGTCGATTTGATAAGGACGTTTTCGGTGATGGCAAGATTGCTGCGCCGTCCGGTCAATCCCTGTATTTTTGCCAACACATTCACAATTTTGAATTTGTTGATAACGAATTTCATAATAGTATTCCTTTTAAATTTATTGTTTTAGTTATCGGGACTGACAATATGTTAAAAAATATATAATTATTTAATATCATAGAAAAAAATAAGAATTATAAAGTTTATAATTATACTCTTTATTTATTGATAAGCAATATTGTATCACGGGGTAGATCAGATTTGTTTATAACTGATGACTTATCGACCACCTGTAGATATGCATATGTCAATATTTTTCGGGATCAGGCATACATCCATTTTTTTATGGCCGGTACAATGGTTTGTTTCCAATTGTTATCACAACGTTTTTTAAGAAATTCGTTATACAGTAGTTCTATAATATCTATAATTTTATCAATAAAATATACCTTTTCTAAGACCAGGGACGCTATATCGTCCTTGGTTTCCAAAGGCCCTGTTTCAGGAAGTTTGAGCCCCGAAAAACTTAAACTTTCACCCTTTAAGGTAAATTTCCATTCCTGATTTTCGGATTTACATGAAATATTCAATTCGATGACGGTCGCACCCTTTTGAAGCGCCAGGAAACCTTCTTCCAACCCGGCATCATCTCCCTTTATGGTAATTATTTCGCTTTGTTCATCCTTGCGATTCTCTAAAACGATTCTATTACCCACATGCAATGATGTAATACTTTCATCCACTGAATGGATAAAGGACTGGTCGGTTTCGATGATGAACCATAGCCAGGTTAAAAATTCATTTCCTATGTATTTGTATCTATTGTAGGCAACTGCTACATCTAACATTTTTAATCCATTAATTATTGAATTTTGTTGCAGGAAGTATGACAATTGCATCTTTTTCAGAATCTGACAGTTGGGATGTCAATACCGCCATTGAATATGGAAAAAGCCTGATCAAGTTTAACTTGAAAGATCTTGCGAAAAGGGTTTCCAACGCTTCATTGGCACCTTTTAAGTTTGAAAAAAACCAGATTTTTCCGGCTTCGTAATTCCATATGATATCGTATATGTTCGGCGTCGCCGGAATTCTCATGCTAAGCATGTGAACGACGTTGTCTTTTATTTCTTTTTTTTCTTTTTTGCTCAAAAACTCACGACCACTGGCTTCGAGGCGCTTTTTCATGTCTCGGGCATAGTGTTTCTGAATAATTTTATTAGGTATTGTTTTTTTATCGATCCGCATGGAAAAAGCAAAATGGGTACCAATCAAAAATGAAGATTGGTCTATTTGAGGTTCAAAAGGATCACCAAAATTTGACCAGCCAATTGCTTTGTCAGATGATTCGTTGTCTATATCTTCGATGGCATGCTTTTTTAGCCCTTTGAAAACCGTTTCGATTACCGGTTCCTGGAGGGCTCCCTCGACACGGTATTGAGTGATGGATAAAGATGATGATAGTATACCCATTATAGTTTTATCCTTAAATCGTGTCCATCCGGAAATGCCTGATATCTGCTTTGTACTAAAATTTTTATCCTCGGAATTTCAACCAGATGCCTGTGGGATAATTTTTTGTGCGCCTTTTCGTCCCGTTTGCTGTTTATCGGGATATATCAACCCAATTTGTCCGTTTCCGGACATACAATAAAAAATAACTGAAATAATTAATAAAATTAAATTTTTTCGGTTCACTATGCGAATTCATCTGTTCTATATTAATAGCTGTCCGAAAAAAACACTAAAACATATCTTTTATCATGTTTTTTTACAAGTTTTTTTTAAGTCGGTTATTATATTTGTTTATAGTACCCATTGTTGACAAATATGAGGGAATCCTTCAATTAATATTTAAACCGATCTTCGAAATCCCCACCCTTTGGGTGGGGTAACGGGGACTGGCTTCGCCGGTCCCGGATGGGCATGGCCGTAAAGGCCGCTCACTGCT
>PDWJ01000807.1_pt1 | contig 43413 bp, 37 predicted proteins | sample 1430881 | NCBI WGS metagenome assembly PDWJ01 (sample SAMN01162460, study PRJNA174530) | Oral metagenome, whole genome shotgun sequencing project. | biome: Marine environment; feature: Marine mammal; material: Swab sample of the gingival sulcus; isolation source: swab sample of gingival sulcus...
TTGTAAACGGCTGTTAGGCTATGGGATTTGTTTAGAGACCAATAACCATAAGCCTTTCAGCCGTTTTCGTATATAGCTTCATGAAAAATGTGGGCTAGAGACTTATATCGGCAGTGTAAACAACCAGCAAGTTAAAACGATGGCTGGCAATGCTGCAATACAGAGATTGAAAAAGCACACGCCTTCACGAGCAGGCTCTTTGGCACTATCTTTTAAGGGCTTTTCACCGTGAATCATGGCAGATACCAAGGGCTCTTTAAATTTCACCTTGTAAAAAATAATAGCCAAGATATGAAGGATCACTAAGATCAGTAATAGGTTCTGAACAGTTTCATGTATCTTCCCCGCTACAGCTGCAGTATTTTCACTCACAGCGCTATAGAACGGCCCGCTCCATAGAATATCATCCGTAGACAACATGCCTGTAATTAACTGTAGAGCGAGTGATCCAAGCAATATAACAACCATCACGCTACCTGCAGGGGTATGGCCATAGTAGCTTGTATGCTGCTTTTTAAGCAGGTTTTTAGTATAGGTTATAACTGCAGTCGGGTTTAGCTTAAATGAACTGAAGCGCGCATATCGTGTACCTAAAACGCCCCAAATTATTCTGAAGAGAATAAGGCCCGATACCAGATAGCCGGCATAAAAGTGCCATTGCATCATATCGTCACTTTTTCCGCTGATAATCAAAAATGCAAAAAGTGCAACCAGTGTCCAATGGAAAAGACGGGTGGGTAGGTCCCATATTTTTATCATTGATGCCATCACAACTGCCCTCACAGAAAATAAAAAGGCCTCTTTTCAGAAGCCTGTCCAGTTTCGGATGAAATAATAGAATGGGTTACTTGGCTTTATAATCGTCGTGGCATGATTTGCAGGACTTACCCACTGGGCCGAAGCTGGCTCTGAGGGCAGCCAAACCATTACCTGCTTCGCTGGCAAGTGTCTTGACAGCAGACTTCCAGTTGCGGCTCTTTTCCTGCACATCAGGAAAATTTTCCCATATAGCTGGCTTTGCGCTGGTACCCTTGGCCTGGTTGTTATCAGAGCCTTTGGGCCAAAGCATTTCATTGTTTAACTTGCTTAATGTATAGATATTATTCGCCGCAGTCGATGCGGTATCAGCGTTATATTCCTTTTTACCTTTAACCATGGCACCTAGCACACCAAAGTTAAATTTGATCATTTTATAATAACCCTGACGAGCTTCAATTTGATGTTTAAATTGCCCTCCAGCCGTTGCAGACATAGACACTGGTATCGTTACCAGTATTGCAGAGCACAATACAACCTTTGCAAAATTTTTCATTGCTCACTTTCCTCACTGATTTAGCCTTTCAGCTTTTTTGTTCACCTCCTGGCATATTAACCCGGATGTTGCATCAGTACATTTAGTTTTTTTCAACTTAATGCTGCCATACAAGCTTATTCTGCAAGGATAACCGGGGGTTCGCATTTGCCGTTTTTTACTTTATCCCCTTTATGTGAGCGCACATGCCCACTCTGACACTGCTATAGCAGCGTTTACGTTCGCAGGCACGCTCAAATCAAGCGATCTCTGCACGAAAATCTCGCCAGCTGGTGCAGCGTCCGGTGTTAAAGGAGAACTTGTTTTGCTTGAGTTGAGTTAAAGGGAATTAATAAATCGTTGATAGATGCGATTTTGCTTCAGTAATTGCTCGGTGATATTGATCAATTTATCAGATTGCTCTGGGCTCAGGTTTAGGGACGTTGGGATTGAATTGAAGTATTCAAGCTCACTGCTATTGCGAATGTTATGTAACTGTACTTTTACCATATAGCTTTCGACAGGGTCATCAGGTTCACTCAGCTCCTGGCTCCACTCTATTAACTTGGACTCAAACAGCTTCAGCGTGGCTGCGTTATAGCGGTGTAATTGAATGTCGGTAATGGCACTGATGGATTCGGCAATGCTGGGCTCCTCCAGGCTTTGGTCCATCATGCGCCTAGGGGTGGTTGATGCGTCGACAACAATAACAAGAATCTTATTGGGGCGTTTCTGCTCATGATGAGCTTTTTGCATAAGTGCCTTGGCACCTCCTGCCAGCTCAGTTGTTTCATATAAAGCCCTAAGCCCCAGGTTATCTGTTATTCCACCATCCACCAGATGTATATACTTTCTGTCGGCCTTATGGCTAAAGGATTCTAGCTTCTCTATAACGAGCGACATTTCCGGATCGTTTCTCAGTCTGTGCTTCGCTCTTTTCAGCCATTTAGGTGGGCGTTTGCCGCAGCTGTCAAAGTTTTGAATTACGATTGGGCTGAAAATCAGGGGCACGGCAGTTGAAGCAACAACGGCACGTGCGACAGAAAAATTGGCTACATCTGAGCACAGCAGGGAAAAGTATTCCGGGGTAAATGAAAGTCTGGCCCCGCCGCCAAGGTCCGATGCGCTTATTACGATGCGGACATCGCTCCCCGTTTGATACTGGCCAATCTTTTGTCCATGAAAAATGGACTCATCAAAATACTCCACTGCCTTTTCACTACGGCCCTGATTGCTTGAAAGGTGTGTCAATGATTTTACCCTGTCGAGTATGGATTTCTCATGGTTGACTTCGAGCACATCCCTTCTGAAGTTTTGGAATATTTTTTTGCCATATAAACCATAGTAGGCTGCTGTTATAGAGCCTCCTGATACTGAGCTGATGGTGTCGACTTCATCAAGGAGTGACCCACTTGTGCCGGGGAGTTTGTGCTTGTCCAGTGCCTCAAGTATGGCATATGACATTGCGGCGGCTCTGCTGCCGCCGCCAGAGAAAGCCAGTGCGATTGTAATATTATTTTCTGTATTGTTCTTAGGCTCGATGGGTAGATTATCGGGCTTTTCTGCGCTCTCTTTTTCCTGGTTGCTAACAACGCCGTAAGAGGCACACCCTTGCATGATGACCAGAAAAACAATAACAGAAACTGTGCGCAATATTTTCATTTTTATCTTCTGTAGCTTAAAAGCAATCGCCTTGTATGTTTCACGTGGAACATGTCTATGACTATTCTATGGCTATGAGTGTTCCGGCGATCTAATCATACTATCAGCAAACTCGCGTAAGTCTTTAAATATTAATGTGCCTGCTGGCAGCGCTTTGCCGGACGCTAAAGTTTTTTCGCCCTTTCCGGTACGGACGAGCACTGCTGAGCTGTTAGCCGCGCTGCCTGCCTGCAGGTCGCGCAAGCTGTCCCCTACTGTGTGTGCGCCTTTCAGGTCATTCAGACCAAAGGCCTCTGCTATGTCCCAGAACATTCCTGCTGCCGGCTTTCTGCACTGGCATTGACCTTCTGGGGTATGCGGGCAATACCTTATGGAATGAATTTTCCCGCCGTGTTTTTCGACGAGGTTTATTAGCTTGTCATGCATTGCATCAAGCGCCCCTTGCTTAAAGAGCTTTCGACCCAGGCCTGATTGGTTTGTTGCTACGCAAATAGTGAAGCCGTTCTTATAAAGGTCCGCGATGGCTTCTATGCTGCCAGTGATGGGGATCCACTCCTCGGTGCTTTTTATGTAGTTGTCTGAGTCTATATTGATAACACCGTCTCTATCTAGAATTATCAGTTTGCTTGGATCTATTGTTGTCATAAGCGTTGTCAAATTGGCCAATAAGGGAAAAGGTGGTGTTTCACGTGAAACAAAAAAAACCGGCGCTATGGCCGGTTTTGATTGTATCCGATTAGGCATAGTTAGCCGAGTAAGGAAATGTCTGCGACGCCAAGAAATAGTGCGCGTAGCTGGCTCAATAAAGCGAGACGATTGTTTTTGATTGCCTCGTCTTCAGCCATGACCATTACATCCTCGAAGAAAGCATCAACGGAACTGCGTAGTCCGGCAAGAGACTCAAGTGCTTGCTGGTAATCGCCTGTTGCGAACAGGGGTTGAAGTTTGGCTTTCTGCTCTTCGATAGCTGTCGCCAGCGCCTTTTCTGCTTCTTCAACCAAAAGAGCGTTATTTACATCAACTGTGCCGTTAACGTCCTGCTTGTTCAGTATGTTGGATACGCGTTTATTGGCAGCTGCAAGGGCATCTGCTTCTTTGAGGGTGCGGAAATGATTGACGGCTTTAACTCGGCGATCAAAGTCCAGCGGCCGGCCAGGTTTAAGCGCCAAAACAGAAAGGATAACTTCTGCACTGATATTGGCGTCTTCATACCATGCCCGGAAGCGCTCCAGCATAAAGTCCAGAACTTTATCTTCCAGTCCATCACGAGCTTGTAATGCGTTGTGGTTGTTTGCCGCGATAGTTAGAAGCTCGCGCAGATCCAGATCCAGTTTACGTTCAACGATAATACGTAGCACACCAAGCGCGGCCCGACGTAATGCGAATGGGTCTTTAGAGCCTGTAGGTGGCTGGTTGATGCCGAACAGGCCTGTTAGCGTGTCCAGGCGGTCAGCTATGGCGACGGCAATACCTGGCTCGGTCTGAGGTAATTCGTCGCCAGCGAAACGAGGCATATACTGTTCGTTTTGCGCTAAAGCAACAGCGTTATCTTCACCGTCATGCAGTGCATAGTGATAACCCATCAGGCCCTGCAAGTCTGTGAATTCATAAACCATATCGGTGAGTAGATCGGCCTTGGCCAACAGGCCTGCGCGCTCAGCTTTGGCTTGATCCTGGTTAAGTGCTGCAGCGATCTTGCCAGCCAGGGCGCTGATACGAAGCGCCTTGTCATGTACGGTCCCCAAGTCTTTCTGGAAGACTATAGACTTCAGCTTTTCAACGCGGGATTCAAGGGTGGTTTTCTTGTCGGTTTCAAAGAAGAAGGCTGCGTCAGACAAGCGTGGACGGATAACCTTTTCGTTACCCTCGATAACTTGCAATGGGTCTTTAGAGACGATGTTGCAGATGGTTGTGAAGTTAGGAAGCAAGTTGCCTTTGTTGTCCAGGTGATGGAAATACTTCTGGTGCTCTTTCATGGACGAGACCAGTGCTTCTGCAGGTACTTCCAGAAAACGTTCCTCGAAGCGTCCTGTCAGTGCAACAGGCCATTCATTCAGTGCCGTTACTTCATCCAGTAAGCCTTCATCTATTTGGGCAGTCGCATTTAGCTTGTTGCCTTCTGCGGTAACCTGCTCTCGAATCATGGCTTTGCGCACATCGTAATCTGCTATAACCATGCCCGGATTCTCAAGACGTGTTGCATAGTCTGAAGGCGTGATGAGCTCGATATCCTGATTGTAGTGGAAGCGATGCCCGCGAGTTTTACGTCCGGATTTTAAGCCAAGAATTTCACAATCAACAACGTCATCGCCGAACAGCATAACCAGCCAATGAACCGGACGAACAAATTCAACACGGGATGCGCCCCAGCGCATACGCTTGGGAATCGGTAGCTTGCTTAACGAACTTTCAACCAGTGCAGGGAGTAGCGATGAGGTGGCTTTGCCCTCTTCTACGGTTTTAAAGTTGTAGTACTCGCCTTTATCGGTGTCGATTCTTTCCAACTGATCTACACTAACGTTGCAAGAACGCGCAAAGCCTTCGACCGCTTTTTCTGGCGCCTTAACTGAGGGGCCGCGCTTTTCGATTTTACGATCCGCTTGTTTGTCATCCAGTGCGCTGATTAAAACGGCCAGGCGGCGAGGTGAAGCGTAACTTTTCACCTCAGCAAAATTGACTCCAGCGTCTTTTAGACCAGCAGTGATACCAGCAGTGAAAGCATCAGATAGAGTTTTCAGGGCTTTGGGTGGTAGTTCTTCGGTACCCAGCTCAACGAGAAAATCGTGTTGTGCCATTATTTGCTCTCCTCGCAGTTAGCCAGCACTTCCTGGCGAAGTGCTTCTGTTGCTAGTGGGAAGCCCAGATCTTTGCGGGCATTAAAATATGCGTGTGCAACTTCACGGGCCAGTGTGCGTACACGAAGGATAAAACGCTGACGCTCGGTTACCGAGATGGCGTGGCGTGCATCTAGCAAGTTGAACGTATGGGACGCTTTAAGCACCTGTTCGTAAGCGGGAAGTGGCAAAGGTGTTTCCAGGGAAAGAAGCTTGTTGCACTCTGCTTCGCAATTATCGAAGGTTTTAAACAGCTCTGCCACATTGGCGTGCTCAAAGTTGAATGTGGATTGCTCAACTTCGTTCTGATGGAATACATCCCCGTAAGTGACTTTGGAACCGTCCGGGTTGACTGCCCAGGTCAGATCGTAAACGCTGTCGACGCCTTGCAGGTACATTGCAATACGCTCAAGACCATAGGTAATTTCGCCAGTAACAGGGTAGCACTCCAGGCCGCCTGCCTGCTGGAAGTAAGTAAACTGGGTGACCTCCATGCCATTCAGCCATACTTCCCAGCCAAGGCCCCAGGCACCCAGTGTCGGTGATTCCCAGTTGTCTTCTACGAAGCGTACATCGTGGATGCCAAGATCGATACCCATGCGCTCTAAGGAGCCCAGATAGAGTTCCTGAATGTTGTCAGGAGATGGCTTTAATACCACCTGGAACTGGTAATAGTGTTGCAGGCGATTAGGGTTTTCACCATAACGGCCATCCGTTGGACGGCGGCTTGGTTGCACGTATGCAGAGCGCCATGTTTCAGGTCCGATTGCGCGTAGGAAAGTTGCTGGATGGAAGGTGCCTGCACCTACCTCCATGTCCAGTGGTTGTACGATCACACAGCCCTGCTCTGCCCAGTATTCCTGTAGAGCGAGAATTAGCCCCTGAAATGTGCTTACGTCTGGGGTCGCCTTGTCAGTCACAGCGTTTCACCTTTTACAAATGTGCTGATACGTTATGCAGCGGAATCGCTGATGAGCAGCACTGTATTAGCCCGAAAAATTAGCCGGCCATTATACAACAAAAAATACCTAGCCGGTGTCAGGAACCGGTGTGAAAATGTGATTAAGTGGGATTTTTTAGAAAAATTGGCAATAGAAAGAATGCTTCCCTGCCTAGAAGGTTGGAAAAAAGTAATTTAGCCCGGATGTTGCGCCCGTGCATTGGTTTTTTATTTGATCTCCCTTGATTTGAGCGCGCATGCTCACTGCGAAACTGCTACGGCAGCGTTTACGTTCACGAGCACACTCAAATCAAGCAATCTTGGCGCGAAAATTCCGCCAACTGACGCAGCGTCCGAATTAGCGTTTCCAGAAAATGGGCGTAAAGAGAACCAGCAGGGTAAATACTTCCAGGCGTCCTAGTAGCATGGCAAAGCAAAGCACCCATTTGGCTGGTTCGTTAAGATCGCCGTAATGAGCAGATACATCACCCAGGCCTGGACCAAGGTTGTTTAATGTCGCCCCGACGGCCGACCATGCTGTGACCTGATCCAGGCCTGTTGCAAGCAGAATGATCAACATGGTCACAAAGACGATCATGTAAACGGAAAAGAACCCCCAAACGGCCTCCAGCACTTTGTCAGAGATTGGCTTCTTGCCCAGTTTGACCGGAATAATGGCGTTGGGGTGCACCAGTCGTTGGATCTCACGATAGCCTTGCTTCAGGATCAGTAGTACCCGGATAACCTTCATGCCGCCCCCGGTTGATCCGGCACAGCCACCGGCAAAGGCAGCGACAAAGAGCAGGAATGGCAGCATAACTGGCCAGTGGGCAAAGTCTGCGGTTGCGAAGCCGGTTGTCGTGGCAATGGATACCACCATAAAAGCCGCTTTGCGCAGGGATTCATCCAAACTGTAAGTTTTGGTCATCACCAGTACAAACAGCGCAATCAAAATGATTCCGGCCAGGGTTAACAGGTAGAAGCGGAACTCGGGGTCTATCAGGTAATGTTTTAGGGAACGTTGGCGCCAGGCAAAGAAGTGCAAGCCAAAATTAACTGCTGATATTGTCATAAAAAATATACAGATCACTTCAATGGCAACGGAATCAAAATAGCCGATGCTGGCATCGTGCGTTGAGAAGCCACCAATCGCAACGGTTGAGAAGCTGTGACTTACGGCATCGAAAAGGTCCATTCCTGCAAGCCAGTAGCCGGCTGCGCAGGCGATGGTCAGGGATAGATAGATATACCACAGTGCCTTGGCAGTCTCGGTAATGCGTGGGGTTAATTTGGAGTCCTTTACCGGGCCGGGTGTTTCTGCACGATAAAGTTGCATGCCACCAATGCCGAGCATGGGTAGGATGGCTACGGCGAGTACGATGATGCCCATTCCGCCTAACCATTGCAGTTCCTGGCGGTAAAACAGTATGGACTTTGGCAGATAATCAATACCGGTAATGACGGTAGCCCCGGTTGTGGTCAACCCGGACAGGGACTCAAATACAGCATCGACAAAACTCAGATGAGGCTGGGCCGTGAGCATGAATGGAAATGCGCCGAAAAGCCCCAGAACGGCCCAGAATAGGACGGTGATTAAGAAGCCATCGCGTGTCCTTAGATCTTGCTTAACCCGGTAGACTGGAATCCAGATAAAGAAACCGGTCATCAGGGTGATTAGAAACCCGGAAATAAACGCAAGTTCTGCCCCGTCTTGGTAGAGAAAAGAGATGGCCAGCGGAGGCAGCATGGAAATGCTGAAGATCATCAGCAATATGCCAAGAATACGTAAGATTACTTTGTAATGCATCGGCTGATTCCGTCAATCAGAAAAAGGTCAGGCCAACCTGGAACAGGCGTTCGACTTCGTTGATTTTACGCTTATCGACCAGGAATAAAATGACATGATCCCCACTTTCAACCACCACGTCATCATGGGCAATCAAAACTTCATCATTGCGGACGATGGCGCCGATGGTTGTACCCGATGGCAGGTTAATATCTTCAATCGCTTTGCCAACCACTTTGGATGATGACTTGTCGCCATGGGCGACCGCTTCCAGAGCCTCGGCTGCACCCCGGCGCAGTGAGTGTACGGCAACAACGTCACCGCGGCGCACATGAGTTAACAGGGCACCAATGGTGGTTTGTTGTGGTGAAATGGCGATATCGATCGCCCCGCCCTGCACAAGATCCACATAAGCTGGATTGTTAATCAGGGTCATGACCGTGCGTGCGCCCTGGCGCTTGGCCAGCATGGAGGCCATGATGTTGGCTTCATCATCATTGGTGAGTGCACAGAATACATCTGTGTCTTCGATGTTTTCTTCGATTAACAGGTCACGGTCTGACGCGCTGCCCTGTAGCACAATTGTGTTATCAAGGGTGCGGGCCAGGTGGTTGCAACGTTTGAGATCCCGCTCGATGATTTTAACCTGAAGCTCGTCCTCAATGGATTCTGCCAGGCGTGCGCCGATATTACCGCCTCCCGCAATTAATATGCGTTTGTAAGGGTTGTCCAGACGGCGTAATTCACTCATGACGGCACGAATATCTTTGCGCGCCGCAATAAAGAAGACCTCGTCGTCTGCTTCAATGACGGTGTCCCCTTGGGGGATGATCGGGCTGCCGCTTCGGAAAATGGCAGCTACCCGAGTATCGACGTTTGGCATATGAGCGCGAAGGTAGGAAATTTCATTACCAACCAGAGGGCCGCCGTAATAGGCTTTGACTGCGACCAGCTGGACTCTTCCATCGGCAAAGTCGAGTACCTGGAGTGCACCAGGGTGCTGAATAAGACGCTTGATATGCTTGGTAACGAGTAACTCGGGGCTAATCCGCACATCAATCGGTATGCCTTTTTCAGCAAAAATTTTTTGATTATTGTTCAGGTAATCATGCTCGCGAACACGGGCAATTTTTGTGGGAGTATTGAAAAGAGTCTGGGCAATCTGACAGGCAATCATATTGATCTCGTCAGAGTTGGTTACTGCGATCAGCATATCTGCATCCAAAGCGCCTGCTTGATCAAGCACTGACGGATAAGAGGCCTTGCCCTCAATCGTACGTATATCTAATCGATCCTGCAGTTCACGCAATCGCACCGAGTCTGTATCGACGACAGTGATATCGCTATTTTCATTGGCCAGGTTTTCAGCCAGTGTGCCACCGACCTGGCCGGCACCTAAAATAATGATCTTCATGATCAGCCTTTTACTGCTGCTGGATATCTTGGATTAACCCTCACAGGGGGGGGGCTTACTCCGTTTTTTCCAACAGTGCATAGTAGAAACCATCATGGCCGTCTTTTTGTGGGAATAACTGACGGCCAAATGCCCTTTCAAGCCCCCATTCTGCCTCAATAGGCAGGTGTTGTGCATCCGTATTATGCCTGATAAAGCGCTGGATCTGGCGTTCATTTTCCTGAGGAAAAATCGAACAGGTAGCGTAAAGTAACTTGCCGCCTGGCTTTAGCATGGCCCAGCAGTTTTGCAGAATGTCAGCCTGGATCTGGGCAAGTGCGTGTATATCTTCGCCCTTGCGCAGGTATTTTATATCCGGGTTTTTGCGAATGACACCGGTTGCGGAGCAGGGAGCGTCAAGCAAAATGCGGTCATACTCAGTTCCGTCCCACCAGGCTTGTTCTGCAGCATCACCGATATGCAGTGTGGCGTGTAAACGGAGTCGCGCCAGATTTTCGCTAATACGTTCTGCGCGTTTACTTTCCAGCTCTACCGCCTCAACGCGCCCAAGCCTAGGCTCGGCTTCCAAAATATGGCTCAGTTTGCCACCGGGCGCTGCACAAGCATCAAGGACGTTTTGCCCTGGCTGGAGGTCGAGAAGTTCGGCCGCTAACTGAGCGGCTTCATCCTGCACGCTAAATGCGCCTGTCTGGTAGCCGGGTAACAGCTCAACATTCACCGAGTGGGCCAGACGGAGCCCATGGGCGCTGTATTGAGTTTGTTCTGATGCGACGATTGGATCAAGTTGTTGCTGAAATTCTTCACGGCTGCTGGAGCGACGGTTAACCCTGAGCGTCAAAGGTGCTTGCTCATTATTGGCGGCAAGAATGGCTTGCCAGTGCTCCGGCCAGTTGTTCTTTAGTTTGGCGATCATCCATTCGGGATGATTATAGCGATAGACCTCGTCGCTGCTCAGGGGCGCGATAATATCCGCTTGTTCACGCTGGAAGCGGCGTAGAATTGCGTTCAGCAGCTTTACCGCGTTGGATTTTTTTAGTTCTTTACAGGCTTCTACCGTTTCATAGATGGCGGCATGTGCTGGAATACGGGTGTGCTGTATCTGGTAAAGGCCAACGAGTGCCAAGGCGCGGACATCAGTATCCCGATGTTTAAACGGATGATTCTGCAGCCGCGACAGGATCTTATTCAGCTGCGGATAGAAACGCAGTGTGCCATAGCAAAGTTCTCGTAACAAAGCGCGATCGTCAGCAGGACAGTGCCGTTCAATGGCAGTGAACTTTGTGGTTAAAGAGCCTTTGTTCTGTAATAAAGGTGCGAGCGCTCTGGCTGCCAGGGTGCGAATATTATGCGACATACAATTAGCCCAGTGTTACGCCGGGGCTGAATTGTTCACGCTTGGAGTTCAGTACAGATGCTGCATCCATCGCTTTCTTGCCCGGTAGTTGTAACTGAGTGATTTTAATGGCGCCCTCCCGACAGGCAACAACGATGCTTTTTTTGTCAGAGGGTAGAATTTGACCCGGCTTCCCGGATTGTTCTACCCGCTCACAGCCCAGTAATTTGACTATCTCATCGCCTAATTTAAAGGTGACAGCGACACGGGGGCTGAGTGTGCGTACCTGTAGATCAATATGTGAAGCGGGTTCAGACCAATTGATCTCCCCTTCCTCCTTATGCAGTTTTGTAGCGTATGTAGCTAAAGCTTCATCTTGCTTCTCGGGGGTGGCGGTACCGTTCTGTAGCTGGGTCAGTGTTGCCACCAGCGCTTCGGAACCGATCACTGCCAGGCGGTCAAATAGGCTGGCCGCAGTATCTGTTTGGCTGATCGGAGTGGAGACCTTATATAGCATATCACCGGTATCCAGACCTTCATCCATCTGCATAATCGTCACGCCTGTTTCTGTATCACCTGCTAGCATGGCGCGTTCAATAGGGGCCGCTCCGCGCCAGCGTGGCAGGATAGAGCCATGAACATTGATGCAGCCCAGGCGCGGGATATCCAAAACAGCCTTCGGTAATAACATACCATAGGCTACGACAACCATAATGTCGGCTTCCAGGTTTGTAAGTGCTAACTGCTCATTCTCGTCTTTCAGTCTATGCGGTTGAAAAACCGGGATCTCATGCACGACCGCCAGATCTTTAACCGGGCGTGGTGCCAGTTGATTTTTCCGCTTGCCCTTTTTATCTGGCTGCGTATAAACGGCAATCACATGGTGCTCGGTTTGTAACAGTGCTTGTAAGCTTTTAGCAGCAAAATCAGGCGTGCCGGCAAAGACAATACGCAGTGGCTGAGTGGGCATTATGGGTGTCTCCAAAACAAAGCAGGCCGCGAGGCGGTGTAAAAAATGCCTATTGCCTGGCAATCATGCGTTAAAAACCACTCAAAATTATCCACGGGGTATTGTGAATGGTTTATGGCTTTATCCAGCCAGTGCTCATTTTTGTTGAGTGCTCTGCGAGCTGGCATATCAATCAGATGGAATTAAACGTGCTTTCCCTGTTGCTTGTGAATTTTTTCCAGCTTGTTCTTAATACGGTTGCGCTTCAGCATGGAAAGGTAATCTACGAATAGTTTTCCATTCAAATGATCCAGTTCGTGTTGGATGCATACAGCCAGAAGGCCTTCTGCTTCAAGTTCGTATGGCTCTCCATTATAATCCAGAGCTTCCAGGCGTATCTTCTGAGGCCGTTGCACATCTTCATAGAAGCCAGGAACTGAAAGGCAGCCCTCCTGATATTTATGCAGCTCTTCATCGATGACGGTAAATTCAGGGTTGATCATAACCAGTGGTTCATTCTGCTCGTCAGAAATATCCATCGTGACAATGCGTTTGTGAATGTTCACCTGTGTTGCTGCCAGGCCAATGCCGGGAGCTGCATACATGGTTTCGAACATGTCATCGATCTGCGTGCGAATCTCATCGGTCACCTCGGCAACGGGTTCGGCAATGATTCTTAGGCGCGGATCGGGATATTCAAGAATGGTCAGTTTAGCCATGATTTATATCTATTTCTGTGATTTTAGTGGGCTATTGTCTGTGAATATTATTCTGACTCGTGCTAAGTTAAGAGCAATAGGATTGATACTTGCAATTACAGCTCGATTTTTCCGGCTTTTAGCCGAAAAATATATAATCGAGAACAATAGCGAAAAATGTTAATCAACCTATTATACCGATTAGTACGCTCAATGCATTGTCGTTGCTCCATCAAAAAGCAATTTTCAGGATGGGCAAGTAAGGGAACTGGACATGAAAAGATTGTTAAGCGGTTTGTTCATTCTACTGGCGGTTTTTACCACTTCAGTGATAGCTGAAGCCCGGAAAGACACGTTGCTACTTCGTGATGATCATCCCCAGGAATATGTAGTTGTCAAGGGAGATACCCTATGGCATATCTCGGGTCGTTTTCTGAAAAGTCCTTGGAAGTGGCCAGAGGTATGGGGCGTAAACCCCCAGGTTGATAACCCACATTTGATATATCCTGGTGATGTTATTTACCTCACGTGGGTGAATGGTCAGCCTCGTCTTGGCTTGAAGAAAGATGGCATATACCCGAAAGCGCGGTATTCCCCGTTAGAGCACCCGATTCCAGCGATTCCATTGCGGGACATTATCGGCTTCTTGAATGATAACCGGGTGTTGTCCGAAGATTTGCTCAAAGGCGCGCCTTATGTACTGGGTGGTCAGGGTGAACGTATCATCTCGGGTGCTGGTGATCGAATTTATGCTAGGGGGACTCTGTTAGCCGATCAGCGCCGTCAGGGAGTATATCGTGCAGCGAATGAATATATTGATCCGGATACAGAGGAATTTCTTGGCTATGAGATGCTGAAAATTGCTGATGTGGACGTTGCTGCACAAGGTGACGATGTGATGACGCTGGACGTTCGTAAATCGCATAAAGAGGTGCGTGTGCTTGACCGGGTTGTACCGACTGAAGAAGTTCGTATTCAGTCCGTGTTTTATCCCAAACCATCACCGGAAGGTGTAGAAGGTAAGATTTTATCTGTTTTGGGTGGCGTGCGAGATGGTGGTCAGTTTAATGCGGTTGCATTGAATCTCGGCCAGCGCGAGGGTCTTGAAGCAGGTCATGTCTTCGCGATCTATCGTCGCGGTGAGCTGGTTAAAGACCCGGTGACTAAAGAACTGCTTAGACTGCCCCGGGAACGTTCCGGTGAACTTATGGTATTTAAGGTATTCGATAAGGTCAGCTACGGACTGATTATGCAAAGTACCGATGTTGTTTCCATTGGCGATCTGATTAAAGAACCATAACAGGACAATACTATGTGCGATCCAAAGGACTGGGTCGCCGTTGCTGCACTCCCTGACCTGGGAGCGGCTTCGCTCAAGCGCTTATGGGATCACGGATGGACTCCCGAAAAGCTTCTGGGCGCTGCTTGTACGGATTTGCAACGGCTGGGTCTGAAACACACTACGCTAAATGCTCTCTTGGATTATCAATCAGGCTGTGACGGAGTCGTCAAAAGCAGGGTTGATAAGGCGCTAGCTTGGCAGCGATCTGAATCAGCAGCGTTTATTGTGTCAATCACTGATGAAAGATATCCATTGCTCTTACGGGAGCTGGCTGATCCCCCTCCCATACTTTTTGTTAAAGGTAATCCTGAATGCCTGAATTTGCCACAAATTGGTGTGGTAGGCAGCCGTAATGCCTCTGTAACAGGAGTCAGGCAAGCAGCTGCAATATCAGATTATCTGGGGGAGCATGGCCTATGTATCAACTCCGGCTTGGCGCTGGGGATTGATGCTGCAGCACACCAGGCTTCCGTAGATAAGCAAAAGCCCACGATCGCTGTATTTGGTACGGGGGTTGATCGGGTGTATCCAGGTACTAACAAAACGCTCGCAGATCAGATTATTGAAAACAACGGTGCCTGGGTGAGTGAGTTCTTTCCGGGAAGTGCCCCGTATGCTGCTAACTTTCCACGCAGGAATCGCATTATCAGTGGCATGAGTCTGGGTATATTAGTCGTTGAAGCTGCACTGCGTAGCGGTTCATTGATCACAGCGCGTATGGCAATGGAGCAAAACCGGGAGGTGTTTGCTATTCCTGGCCCACTGAATAACCCACTGAGTAAGGGGTGCCATCAACTCATTCGGGAAGGGGCTGTCCTGGTCGAAGCCGGAATGGATATTGTAAGGGAGATTGGTGGCTTACTGGGTGTGTTGGCGGAAAGTGCAGAAATGCAGGTTGATGAATCGAACTATCAGCTGGAGCCCGACCTGCAACGTGTGCTTGCCAGTATGGGCTTTGAGCTGATGACGGCTGATCAGATTAGTAATCATTCGGGCATTGGTATCGCTAAGCTTAGCTCTATGCTGGTTGAGCTGGAGCTTAAGGGGTTGATCAATCAAACGCCGATGGGTTATGTGCGTCTCTAGCCCGGATGTTGAACTTGTGCAACTGAGGGCTGTTGTAAAAGCGTATTCTACAATGATAAATGGGGTACGCTCTGTTACGGTTTGCATTTGTCGGTGGTTGAAAAATCCCAGCCGAACATTTAGTGTTCGAGCCTCTTTAATCAGAGACCCTTATAGGCTTAGGCTGGGTGCTTTAGTCTAGAAAGGCGGTTGAGTTACTTATAATCATGAGTCTGAATAAACCCTATAACTGGTGGCACCTCCACCAGGCAGCCCGAGCACTGCATAAAGGTGGTGTTATTGCGTACCCAACCGAGGCTGTTTGGGGCTTGGGTTGCGATCCTTTTAACGAAGCTGCTGTGACTCGGTTGCTTAATATTAAGCGTCGTCCAGTGCATAAAGGCCTAGTCTTGATTGCTGGCTGTTTCGCGCAAATCGACTTTTTACTTGATGATCTCAATAGCGAAGAATATGAGCGAGTAACGGCTAACTGGCCAGGGCCTTATACATGGATTTTGCCAGATAGAAAGAGCAGAATACCGGCCTGGATTAAAGGAAAACACTCTGCAGTTGCTGTGAGAGTGAGTAATCACTTATCTGTAAAGGGTCTGACTGAAGAATTTGGTTCTTATCTGGTTTCAACTTCTGCTAATCCTTCATCTTGCCTTCCTGCAAGGGATATGTTGAAAGTGAAGACTTACTTTGGTTGTAATCTTGATTATGTTCTTCCGGGAGAGCTCGGTGGTTTGGCGCAGCCGACACAGATAAGAGATTTGCATTCTGATCAAATAGTTCGTGCCTGAAATTTTAAGTGAGTGAATACTATGTCTGCACCAAATATTGAAGCGGTTAAAGCGTACTTTTTAGGGCTGCAAGATACGATCTGCTCAGCCCTGGAACAGGCGGATGGGGAAAAAAGTTTCTTCCAAGATGAGTGGCAGCGCGAAGCGGGTGGCGGTGGGCGTACCCGTGTACTTGCGGATGGGGCTGTTATCGAAAAAGGCGGGGTGAATTTCTCTCACGTTTTTGGAGATAAGTTACCGGGATCTGCAACCGCTCATCGACCTGAATTGGCAGGTAGAAAGTTTCAGGCAATGGGTGTCTCGTTAGTTATTCACCCCCGTAATCCCTATATACCCACTTCCCATGCTAATGTGCGTTTCTTTATTGCAGAGAAAGAAGGCGAAGATCCGGTGTGGTGGTTTGGCGGTGGTTTTGATTTGACGCCCTATTACGGTAATGATGAAGACTGTCGCTTTTGGCACCAGACGGCTAAAGACGCTTGCGACCCGTTTGGTGAGGATATCTACCCTCGGTTTAAAACCTGGTGTGATGAATACTTCTATCTGAAACATCGTGATGAACCCCGGGGGATCGGTGGTTTGTTTTTTGATGATTTGAATGAACTTGGCTTTGAGCAGAGTTTTGCGCTAATGCAGTCTATCGGTAATGCGTACAGTAAAGCCTATATTCCAATTATTGAGCGCAATAAAGACAGGGAGTACGGTGAGCGCCAGCGTGATTTTCAATTGCACCGTCGTGGCCGTTATGTTGAATTTAATCTGGTCTTTGATCGTGGCACTTTATTCGGATTGCAATCGGGGGGACGTACTGAATCCATCCTGATGTCCTTGCCACCGGAGGTGCGCTGGGGTTATGACTGGAAACCGGAAGCGGGCAGTGAAGAAGCGCAACTGTATGAGCGTTACTTGACACCACGTGATTGGATTAATATTTAACATTTCTTTGGCAATGTAAGTGAAGCTGGCATAGATTCAACGGAGACTACCTATAATGACTGACCGCTATGCAGTATTTGGTAACCCTGTTAAACACTCCAAGTCGCCACAGATTCATGCTGCATTTGCAGAGAGTACTGCGCAGGATCTGACTTATGAGGCGATTTGTGTTCCTGAGGACGCTTTTGCTGAAAACGTTAAAAAGTTTCTCTCTGGTAGTGGTCGCGGCCTGAATATCACACTGCCTTTTAAACAGGATGCCTGGGCGCTGGCGGAGGTCTTGAGCCCACGTGCCAAGCTGGCTGGAGCGGTAAATACCCTGTATCGAGATGAGCAGGGGCGTATCTGTGGTGATAATACCGATGGCATTGGTATGGTGCGGGATATTATGCGTAATAATCAGGGTGAGATTGCTGGTAAACGTGTTCTTATCCTGGGGGCGGGCGGTGCTGTGTGCGGTGTCCTGCAGCCGATTTTGGAACAGCGCCCTGCCCGCTTGGTAATTGCAAACCGCACAGCAGCCAAAGCAGAAGAGCTCGCGGCCCGGGTTTCCGGCTTGGCTGATGTGATGGGTTGTGGCTACGATACATTGCAGGGGCAATCTTTTGACCTGGTGATCAATGGGACCGCTGCAAGCTTACAGGGTGAAGTTCCTCCCCTGCCACCAGGCGTTCTGGCTGAAGGTGCATGGTGTTATGACATGATGTATGGTGCGGAACCGACAGCATTCTGCTTATGGGCACAAGAACATGGCGCGGCAAAAGCACTTGATGGACTGGGGATGTTGGTTGAACAGGCGGCGCAGTCTTTTTTACTCTGGCGCGGAGTTGAGCCGGATTCACAAACCGTTATTAAAAAGCTGAGGCAAGAACTCTGCCGCTGAGCTGTTTTTATACCCCCAGGCCACTGCGCTTTATCTGTTTTAGAATAACGTTGGTTTGGATACTGCCTACGAAACCCAGCTTGAAAAGATAGCTATCGAGGAATTCGTTGTAGGCATTAATATCTTCACAAACTACCAACATGCTGTAATCCTCACGGCCGGTTGTGGCGAAACAGCCTACAACCGCCTCGCATTCCAGCATTGCCTGTTCAAATTTCGGCCCTGCTTCCTGGTCATGTTGGTTCAAACTGACCAGTACAATCGCACGAAAGTTCAATCCAACCTTGTTTTCATCGAGGATAGCGGAATACCGGCTAATGATGCCGGCTTCCTCGAATGCTTTGATTCTGCGCCAGCATGCCGAGTGTGACATGCCAACCTTATCGGCTATTTCTGCATTGGGTGTGCGGTTGTCACTCACCAGTAGCTTTAGTATCTGTCTATCTCGATTAGTTAATCTCATATGAATTTTTATATCGAATTAGTTGCTTAATTCGAAAATAATAACCAATTTTTCGATAGAAATGGTATTAAAAAGAAAAATAATACCATGCCCAGTTGACTATGATTAGAGGCGAACTAAGGACGGTGTGAATAAGGCCTTGCAGAGTACGCGCAGGGCGTGTTCATACCCTCCCTAACTATCATTGTATGGAGCCTTTTAGTCGTTATGAGTCGCACTACTTCTTATGTTTACCAGTCTATCGCGCAGTCTGTTGTGGATCACGGCATTGATACGATGTTCGGGCTGATGGGTGACGGCAACCTGTTTATGGTTGATCACTATGTCAGGCATTGTGGTGGGACGTTTATTCCGGTTGCGATTGAAGGCAGCTCCGTAATGATGGCGTTAGCTTACTCTAAGGTCGCTGGCAAAGTCGGTGTCGCGACGGTGACACATGGCCCTGCGCTCACCAATTGCATTACTGCGATCGTGGAGGGTGTCAAAGCAAGAACACCCATGGTGCTGTTGACTGGAGATACTGCGATTATTGATCCGCAGAATATACAGAATATTGATCAGAACCAGGTGGTCAGTATAACCGGTGCTGGCTTTGTCCAGATTCGATCTCCGCAGACTCTCACGCAGGATATTGCTAATGCTTTTTACAAGGCCGAAACTGAGCGGCGCCCAATTGTTGTTAATATGCCGGCGGACTGGATGTGGCAAGAGGTTGAACATCAAAAAGTGACCTACCCTACCTTTATGGCTCCCTCAATGGTTCCTGAAGGTGATGATTTTGATAATGCGATTGGCATGATCGCCTCTGCCCGACGGCCTATCATTCTTGCGGGTGGCGGTGCGATTGCTGCGAAAGAGAGCATTATTAAACTGGCTGATCGCCTGGAAGCGCCTCTGGCAACTACGCTGAAAGGCAAAGGTATGTTTAATGACCATCCATTTAATATGGACATTTTTGGTACCTTGAGTACCCCGCAAGCCTATGATCTTATTGCGCAATCTGACTGTATTATCTGCTTTGGTACCAGCCTCCACTATTTCACGACTGATCGGGGTAAGTTGGTGAAAGACAAAAATGTGGTGCAGATAAATAATCAGGTTACGGAGGTTGGTATCAACTACCATCCAACCGTGGCGCTGACGGCTGATGCTAAGCTGACGGCTGAAAATATTGTTTATTGGTTGGATGAAGCAGAAATACCATCGAGTGAGTTTACCCGAGAATTGACGCCTTATTCGCTAAATCAGCATCCCGTTAATGCAACGAATAAAACGGTTGAGGGTTGTATTAATTACATTGAAGCTTTGGAAAAGCTGGAGCGGGCTTTGCCGGAGAACCGCGTTCTGACAACGGACGGTGGCCGCTTTATGACAGAAGTGTGGTGCAGGATTTCAGTACCGAACCCGGAAAGCTTCGTCACAACGGCCAACTTTGGCGCCATTGGCCTGGGGCTTCAAGGGGCTATCGGGGCCGGGTTGGCTGACACTGATCGCCCCGTTGTGGTTTTTAGCGGCGATGGCGGCTTTATGATGGGGGGTGTCAATGAGTTCAATACGGCTGTACGCCTTAATATGGATTTGATTGTGATTGTCTGTAACGACTCAGCTTACGGCGCTGAACATATTCAGTTCGTTGATAGAGCAATGGATCCGGGATTGACCGAGTTTGAATGGCCATCATTTGCCGCAGTTGCAAATGCATTGGGTGGGCAGGGAATACTGGTGGAATCTGATGCGGATTTGGACAAGGCCATAGATGCCATCAAAGACAGGAATAAGCCGATCCTGATTGAATTGAAGCTGGACCCGAATGACGTGCCAAGAATGCGGGTATAAAAGAAAAGGGGCAGCTTCTGCAGCTGCCCCTTAACCCGGTTTTTTCGCCTGTTGCGGGTATATTTTAGCTGTAATCAGCCGGGCTATAACCGCCCTCAATACCCTTAGAGGCCAGTGCAACTGCATCATGGGCGTGCAGGCTTTCAAAGTGCTCTACTTTCAGCCAGAAATCGGTGTACTGTGTCTGTGTCTGCAAAGCCTGCTTTACGCGGCGTGCTGCATCTTCACAAAACATCAGATTATGACCGTTAAGACGGGCAAACTCCTGTTCATCGGCACGTTTAACAGCTGTCTGCACGGGTGTTTTCAGTGCGCCCTCAACCAGGTCTATCAGGTCCGTCAGAGGGAAGGCTCCCATATTTTTGTCCAGCTTAACCCAAGCTGTTGCCTGGCTGCGCTGGCTGTGTGGTGTTGCAAATGAGCCTTTTTCAGAGAGTAGCCATTTTTCTACATCTTCCAGATCGAAGCTTTCTCTATCTGCAAAGTCAGCTGTAAAAGCTTGTTGCAGCAACTGACGTGACAGCGCAGCAGAACAAGGACAGGTTGAAGAGTAAGGCACCCTGGTTGCCAGCTCAATGATGACATCACCGTCTTTTAGCGTGGCGCGTAAGGTAGTGGAATAGTTTTTCCAGCCACTGTTGTCACTTTTCAGGGCATCGCGTTTGATCAGGAAATCAAATTCAAAATTCAGAAAAACCTGGGTTGAAATATCGTGATGACTGTCCAGAAGGTGCGACAAAAAATCAGTCAACGCCGGAACATTCAGTGTCTGGTTTTCGAAGAAATTGCTCAGCGCCAGATATAAGCGAGACATGTGTATGCCCTTAACCTTGGGGTTTGTCAGGTTAACGTAGGTATTCACACGCGCTTCGATATTATTTACACCAAGCTTGTAATCGTCAAACTGTAATGGGACGGTAATCCCATTCATGCCCACCCAGTCCAGAGAGCCGTGAATCTCGGGGTTTTGATTACTGGTTACATCAGGCAAATTGGTCATGAATCTGGTCTTCCAATTTAAAGTTACAGAAAAACAATGAGGCTTTTCTACGGATCAACGGGGCTTATGATTCAGTCATATCCGATAGCAAAAGTACTATTCACTGGCCCGGATGCTGCGCCAGCACATCTTTTTCAACTGAGTGCTGCTGCATATGCTTATTCTGCCGCTGCTATGGCAGCGTTTACGTTTGCCAGCATGTTCACAGCAAACGATCTTGGCGCGAAATTTCCGGTAACGGTTGCGACCGCTAGGTTAGACTTCATACGTAAAGAATCATAGCAAGCGACGTACCATACTCTTACCGAAAGGTGTTTGGCAAATATCAGGCAGCAAAAATACAAAATTTAGCCTGTTTTCAACGAAAATAGCTGGGCTAAAGGCCGAAAAAGTGAGTTTGCCAAGCTGAGGGGGTTCCATATAAGGCACCCCTGCGGCTAATAAACCTATTTACTTAAAACGGAACTTGATGTCGGCATTGTTGAGATAATCAGCTTCTTGCTCCAGATCTACCTGGGTCAGGGGGTGGTGTTCCAGCCAGCCCTCCGGAAATTCCAGATTCAGCTTTTTTCCATCAGCATGTAGCGTAATGGCGGGTAGTCGATCTTTTGAGCGGCTACGGTGTAATGCCACGGCTAGCCTCAGCAGCACACAGAGGCGGCGATAAGTTTCCTGAATACGTTTGGGCAAGGCTTTAAATTCGTCTTTAGGAAACTTTCTTCGATGGCCCCTTACCAGCGTTGCAAGTTGCAATTGCTCGCGGGTAGTGAATCCGGGCAAGTCTGAGTGGGTCAGGAGGTATGCGCTATGTTTGTGGAACTGGCTGTGGGCAATCGTCAGCCCGATCTCATGGGTGCGGGCAGCCCAGCTAAGCATGTCGTAATGTTTGCGGGATAGCTGCCAGCTCTCTTTTAATTGTGCCCATGCCAGCAGCGCTGTTTGTTCGACCCGGTCGGCCTGCTCTTGATCTACATGGTAGCGCTGCATCATCGCGTTGATGGTGCGATCACGCACATCTTCATGGCGCAAGCGTCCAGCCATGTCATAAAGAACGCCCTCACGCAGAGCGCCTTCAGAGAAAGTCATTTCTTCTATTTCCAGCGCCTCGAAGGCTGCGCACAGCACAGCAAGCCCTGCTGGTAGAACCTTTTTGCGCTCGGGTTTCAGGCCTTCGATATCAATGTCTTCACAGTGTTTGTAGCTGAGTATTTTTTCGGTGAGCTGTGATAATGCATCCTGGGTTATACGGTCTTTGCTGAAACCACAGGAAATACAGGCATTGCGTACAGCTTTAATTGTTCCTGAAGAACCGACAGCGCTTTGCCAGCCGCTATCCTTGTAATGCTTGGCGATGGCTTGCAGCTCTTGCAGAGCGGCAGTTTTGGCACGATAAAAGTTGTGTGGAGATATGCCGTTATCACTAAAGAACCGTTTTGTGAAGCTAACGCAGCCCATATGCAGGCTTTCCATGATGCGGGGCTCGAAACGCTCGCCAATGATAAATTCGGTGCTGCCGCCGCCGATATCTATAACCAAACGGGCTCCCTGGTCATCGGCCAGAGTATGAGATACACCCAGATAGATCAGACGAGCCTCTTCACGGCCAGCAATGATTTCAAGTGGCGTGCCAAGGATGTTTTCAGCTTCTTCAATAAACTCCCGGCTATTCTTAGCCTCACGAAGCGCGTTCGTGCCGACTACCCGGACGGCATCGCGAGGAAGCTCCTTGATCCGCTGGGCAAACCGGCTTAAACACTCCACACCCCGTTGTTTGGCGTCATCAGTTAGCAAGCGCTTACTATTTACACCGGCCGCCAGTTGTACTTTATCGGACATGACGTCGACAGTACGCAACTCTCCCTGGTCGAGGTGCGCGATAACAATGTGGAAGCTGTTAGAGCCAAGGTCGATTGCTGCAAGCAACTGATCTTCATTGTTTTCTGTAACAACAGAGCTCTCTGTCATGCTGAAATTGTCCTGTTACTGGTATCTTCGTGGTAGGGTAGAGGTCTTCTGCTTATGCTTTAAAATGCCTGCTCCCAATTCTATGGCTGCCAAGATTATCAGAAGACAATCGCCACTGCAGTTGCTTTTGTGTGCCTGCTCGTTATTTTTTGATCCGGCTTGTTTTGGCATCATTGTGAGGTATGGCGACAGCAGTCCTCAGTGCCAGGCCCTGAACAAGATTACACAATAGCAACACAGGATGTTATGATCTGCGGTCTGATTTAAAAACAATGGGTGCAGCGGAGAGGAGTTCCCATGAGTGAAAACATTGTAAATGTTACAGATGCTTCCTTTGAGGAAGATGTTCTCAAAGCTGAAGGTGCAGTTCTGGTTGACTATTGGGCTGAGTGGTGTGGTCCTTGTAAAATGATCGCTCCGGTACTGGAAGAGATTGCTAAAGAGTACGGCGAGCAATTGAAGGTTTGCAAACTGAACATCGATGAAAACAGTGAAACACCGCCTAAGTTCGGCATACGCGGTATCCCTACGCTGATGCTGTTCAAAGGTGGTAATGTAGAAGCAACTAAAGTGGGCGCACTGTCAAAATCACAGCTTGCGGCATTCATTGAAGCCAATCTGTAACGTGGTCGTGCAGAAAGTGTAATGTATGCGATGAAACATTACACTTTCTTGCCTCTGGCCTATAGACAGACCCCTTTCTTCCTTCTATAGTAATACCCGTTTGGTGCTCCAGCTAACAGTGACATCCTTCATTATTATTTAATGTGACTTAGCGCGTGAGCTTTAGGCCAACGTTCAAATTTCTCTCTATAATCCGTCCAAAATATTTAATAACCTCTGTGTTTTTTTCCTGCAAACTATGAATCTTACCGAACTAAAAACAAAAAGCGTTCCTGAGCTCCTTAATATCGCAAAAGGCATGGGAATGGATAACCTGGCCCGCTCCCGTAAACAAGATGTTATCTTCGCAATTCTGAAGCGACACGCTAAAGGCGGTGAAGATATTTATGGGGATGGTGTGCTGGAAATTTTGCAGGATGGCTTTGGTTTCCTGCGCTCCGCCGACTCATCATACCTGGCAGGCCCTGATGATATCTATGTATCTCCAAGTCAAATTCGGCGTTTTAACCTGCGTACAGGTGATACGATTGCAGGTAAGATTCGACCGCCCAAAGATGGCGAGCGATACTTCGCGCTGCTGAAAGTTAACGAAATTAACTATGACAAGCCGGAAAACGCGAAGAATAAGATTCTCTTTGAAAACCTGACACCGCTGTTTGCTCAGGATCGCCTGAGAATGGAAATTGGTAATGGCAGCACGGAAGATTTGACAGCGCGTGTCATTGATCTGGTTTGCCCGATGGGTAAAGGCCAGCGTGCATTGGTTGTGTCGCCGCCAAAAGCGGGTAAAACACTGATGCTGCAAAATATTGCTAACAGCATTACCCGTAATAACCCGGAAACCCACCTGATTGTCCTGCTGATTGATGAGCGTCCCGAGGAAGTAACGGAGATGCAGCGCACTGTTCGCGGTGAAGTTGTTGCCTCAACTTTTGATGAGCCGCCATCGCGTCATGTACAGGTTGCAGAGATGGTTATCGAAAAAGCGAAGCGCTTAACAGAGCACAAAAAAGATGTGGTGATTCTTCTGGACTCTATTACACGTCTGGCACGTGCCTATAACACCGTGATCCCTTCTTCCGGTAAGGTGCTAACCGGTGGTGTTGATGCCCACGCACTGGAACGGCCAAAACGCTTCTTTGGTGCAGCGCGTAACATCGAAGAAGGGGGCAGCCTGACAATTATTGCAACAGCACTGGTTGACACAGGCTCCAAGATGGACGAAGTTATTTTTGAAGAATTTAAGGGTACAGGTAACTCTGAGGTTCATCTGGATCGTAAAGTGGCAGAGAAGCGTGTATTCCCGGCGATCAACATCCGCCGTTCGGGTACACGTCGTGAAGATCTGTTGACTTCTGAAGAAGAACTGCAGCGTATGTGGATTCTGCGCAGACTGCTTGATCCGATGGAAGACACTGCAGCAACTGAGTTTGTGATCGATAAGCTGAAAGACTTCAAAACTAACGATGAGTTCTTCCTGTCGATGAAACGGAAGTAATTCCGTTTTTATCTCAAAGGGGTGAGCATCTGCTTGCCCTTTTTTGTATCTACCAGGCTTGATTATGGCGACACCAAAATATAAAGACCTACGCGATTTTATTCATATGCTGGAGCAGCGTGGTGAGTTGAAGCGTATTCAGCAAGAGATCGACCCTGATCTTGAAATGACAGAGATTAGTGATCGCACCCTGAAAGCTGGCGGCCCTGCGTTACTCTTTGAAAACCCCAAAGGCTACAACTATCCGGTTTTAACAAACCTCTTTGGCACCCCTGAGCGGGTCGCTATGGGTATGGGTGAGGAAACGGTGGCAGCATTACGTGAGGTTGGCAAACTGCTGTCGCAACTAAAGGAACCTGAACCCCCGAAGGGGATGAAGGATGCTTGGGAAAAGTTGCCCGTTTTCAAGCAAGTTCTGAATATGGGACCCAAGGTTGTTAAGGGTGCCGATTGTCAGAAGCATGTGCTGGAAGGTGATGAGGTTGACCTGTATAAACTGCCTATTCAAACCTGCTGGCCGGGAGATGCAGGCCCTCTGGTAACCTGGCCGTTGGTGATTACCCGAGGCCCGAATAAAGAGCGGCAGAATTTGGGGATTTATCGTCAACAACTGATCGGCCGCAATAAATTAATTATGCGCTGGTTAGCGCATCGTGGCGGTGCTTTGGATTTTCGCGAATGGAAAGAGCAGTACCCGGGAGAAAAGTTTCCGCTTGCTGTGGCTTTGGGGGCCGATCCTGCAACGATCTTGGGTGCCGTGACCCCGGTGCCAGACACCTTGTCAGAATACGCATTTGCGGGACTGTTACGTGGTGGTAAAACCGAAGTCACCCGGTGTATTGGTTGTGACCTTCAGGTGCCTGCCAGTGCTGAGTTTATTCTGGAAGGCTACATCGACCCCGAAGAAATGGCGAATGAAGGGCCGTTTGGGGACCATACCGGTTATTACAATGAAGTTGATCGTTTTCCGGTCTTTACCGTTGAGCGTATCACCCATCGTAGCAACCCGATATACCACAGTACCTATACAGGTCGGCCGCCAGATGAGCCTGCCGTTTTGGGGGTCGCCCTGAACGAAGTATTTGTGCCGATTTTACAAAAGCAATTTCCAGAAATTGTTGATTTCTATTTGCCGCCAGAGGGCTGTTCTTATCGTATGGCGGTTGTGACGATGAAAAAACAATATCCGGGCCACGCTAAACGCGTCATGCTCGGGGTTTGGTCGTTCTTGCGCCAGTTTATGTACACAAAGTTTGTGATTGTTTGTGACGACGACGTGAATGCCAGGGATTGGAATGATGTGATTTGGGCGATTACGACGCGAATGGACCCTCAGCGGGATACCGTGATGATCGATAATACGCCAATTGATTATCTGGATTTTGCGTCGCCAGTGTCCGGGTTGGGCTCGAAAATGGGTCTGGATGCCACCAATAAATGGGCAGGGGAAACTGACCGTGAATGGGGCGAGCCGATAGTGATGGATGAAAAGGTAAAAGCGAAGGTTGATGCTATCTGGGGTGATTTAGGCATTATGAATGATTCATCCGGCAAATGTTAACCGTGACATCATGTACCCGGTTTGTTATGACAGAATAAGCTTTGCCTCGCCAAGTTGAAAAACTCAATGTACGGGTGCAATCAACGTATCCTGATCGAAAATTTGGCTGTGACAGTCGATTGCCGGGCTAATGAAACGATCTATGATGCGCTAAAGCGCAACGGCTATCACATGCGTGTGAGTTGCCGTAATGGCGTCTGTGAAATATGTGAAGTTCAGTTGTTGGCAGGGGAAATTAAGACAACGCTATCCGGAAAAATATCTGAAATTGGACAATCAGAAACCGGAGGTTGTTTTTGCCTGTACCTGCCAGCCGTTGAGCGATATCAGGATAAAAATTGAAGGGCTGAAAGGCTGTGGAGAATTGTCAGTGAAAAAACTGAATTGTGATATTACAGCACGTGAAAAGCTAAACCACGATGTTTATCGTATTCGCTTGCAAATGCCGGCTACTGCATCATTGTCGGCAGAATACTTTGCCGGTCAGTATTTGGATATATGCCTGCCGGATGGAAAGAAATCTTCTTTCTCTATTGGGTCTGCTCCAGATGCAGGGCGCGATTTGGAACTACATATACGTCATATCCCTGACAGTGAGCTATCCAACGCAATCATTAATCATGTGTTAAATGAAAACACCGTTGCCATTGAGCTGCCGAAGGGGGATTGCTATCTTCGTGCGCAAACAATAGAGCCTGATACTCGTCTGGTTCTGGCGGCGGCAAGCACTGGTTTTGCTCAGATGAAGAGCCTCGTTGAACACCTTCTGGCAAATCAATGTCGTAACCAGATTCATATCTACTGGGGTGTACGTGTTGAGGAGGATATGTACTTGGAAACGTTGCCTCAGCAATGGCGGGCAGAACACCCTAATATCCACTTCGAGCCTGTGGTGAGTGAACCGGAGAAATCACCCAATTGGCAGGGACGTACCGGCTTACTGCCTGAAGCGATCCTGGAAGACTTTAATGGATTTGACGATGTAGAGATCTTTGCCAGTGGCTCGCCTGCGATGGTTTATGCATTGCTGGATGCCTGTGAAGAGCGGGGCTTCAACGAAGCGAACATGCACTCTGATGTGTTTGCTTATGCACCAAGACAGTAAGCCTGTAATTAAAGGGGCCTTATGCCCCTTTATCATTGCGGAATACGCTTTTACAACAGCGCTCAGCTGAAAAAACCAAATGCACTGGTGCAACGTCCGGGCTACCTATAAGCTGAAACCTGAAACGGATAACAGGTGTTTTAGATGGAGCATAACGGTACAGATCTTTTGATGGTCCGCCAGCCCATATTTGATAGAGATATGAAAATAGTCTCTTATCAGTTGCGCTATCAGTTTTCAGAGCTGATTAACGATTCCCTCTTTGATCCTGAGACGGAAGGTTCCATGCTGGTAATGCAGACCTTCACAAGTGTCTTTCAGGATGGTGAGGTTAGAAACGTCCCTGTTTTTCTGCCTTTTCCCAGCTCAATGCTGAAAGGTGGCGAAGTCCTGTTACTGCCTAAAAAAGAGATTGTTGTTGAAATCCATGCGGACATTCCAGTGACAGATTTGCTTGTGGAGCACCTGAAGCTATTACGTAAGCAGGGCTTCAGGCTGGCGCTGGATGGCTTTTCTATGCAGGGGCATCTTATTCCTTTAGTAAAACTCATGAACATCGTCAAAATTGATTTTAGTTTGATGCATAGGCACAGGATCGAGAAACTGGTCGGGCTGCTTAATCGATCCGGTGTGGCCCCATTAGCGCAGAATGTTGATGATTTCGAAACCCTGCTTTTTTGTAAAAAAGCAGGGTTCAAGCTTTTTCAGGGGCGTTTCATAAGCCGTCCCACTAAGGTGCTGGGAAAGACTGTGCCTGGAAATAGCGCAGCATTGTTGCAGTTGCTACAGCAGTTACAACGCCCGAATATTACACCCCAAGAGATTGAAGACCTGATCATTATGGACCCTAAGTTAAGCTTTAAAATACTTAGGGTGGTTAACTCGGCGGCCTATCAACTGAGTCGACCGATCGATTCTATGCAACAGGCAGTTGTATATCTGGGCCATAATCAGCTTAAGAAATGGGCGACTCTGATCACTCTTGCAGGAAACAGCGATAAGCCTGAGGCCATAGCGATGAACTTGCTGATCAGGGGCAGGATGTGTGAGTTGTTAGCTGAATCCCTAGACTCAGCTCTTCAAGATAGCGCTTTTATGGTTGGCATGGTATCGCAGTTAGATATTTTGCTGGACGTGGAAATGAATGAAATTCTCCGTCAGGTGCCTCTGGATGATGCAATAAAAAGTGCAATTTCTGAGCAAGCCGGCGTGCTGGGGAAGTTGTTGCATGATGTTGTTGCGCTCGAAGAGGCTAACTGGTCTGAAATTGAGAAATCTTCGTTTGATAAAGCGTTTTTAGAAGTCGCCTATCGGCATAGCTTGCAGTGGGCTGAGCATGCTATGCAAGCGCTTGCTGAGAGCGATTAAGCACTTCAGGGGAGCTGTTTTTCCTAAGTTAGCTCGGATCTTGCAGCAGTGCATTTGTTTTTTTCAATTTAGTTTTGCTATACAAACTTATTCGGCAGTGGTAAACCGGGTACACGCTGTTACGGTTAACATTTGCCGGGTTTTCACTTAATCCTCTTTGATTTGCAAACACATACTCCCCCCAGCGCTGCTACGCCAGGGTTTATGTTCATCGCCAAAAGCAAACGCTCCCGGCGCGAAAGTTCCGCCAACTGACGCAACGTCCGGGCTAAGTTGATGCCTGTTCTTGCGCTGGCATTGGCAGCTCAGGCAGATCTGTTGCCACCAGATTCAGGTTTTTTTGCAGAAGGGCCTGGGCGCGTTCGTCTTCACCCAAGTGACGCAGTAATCGGGTTAGTTCTGCCAGGGTTTCAGAGTTAGGCTCAATTTCCATACTGTGTTCAAAATATTTAACCGCCTGTCCCCAGTGCTGGTTTCGCAGCGATAAACGGCCTAAAGTAAGCAATAGCGCAGGGCTTTCGGCATGAGATTTCAGCCAGCCACGCGCATTATCCAGCTGTTTTTTTGCATTTTCACCGTTGATTCGCCCATACAGGCCAACCAGCGTTTCATTCCAGTTGCGCTTGATCAGGGTACGCAAGTTTTGTTCTGCACGACTTTCTGCGCCAAGGGAAACCAGAAGCTCGGTATAACGCTGTACCAGGTCACTGCTTTGGGTTTGATCGGTAGGCATGTCGTGCCAAGTGCGGCCCAGTGTTTTCAGGCGCTCCTCATCACTGGTTTCAACCGGTAGATTTTGGATGCTTTCGTCCAGTAGTTTGCTGTAGCACTGTCTACTGAGTTCATTAAGTTCATCCTCTTTCAGCGCGTGGTGTTTGCGTAACACCGGGATCAACTGGGATAGTTGCTGCCAATCATTCAGTCGTAGATAGACATCTTTTAGCAGTTTCATGACATACGTGTTTTTAGGGGCCAGTTTGCGCAGGCGGAGTAATGTTGCCAGGCAAGGTTCCAGCTGGCCACGAGATAACTGAATTTCCGCCTGAGATATAGCAACCGTGACTTCTGCCTCAGGGGTTGTACTTCTGGCTTTTTGTAGCAGTTCATCCGTTGCTTGCTCGTTGTTTTGCTCGTGAGCTGCACGGGCCGCAGCCAAGTAATTAATCAACGGTAAGTCGGAATGTTCAGCGGCTTGAGCCAGTTGTTTTTGTGCCTGAGCCCAGTTGCCTTCGGATAAAGACGTCAGCCCCTTGAGGGTTTTGCGACGGCTGATTGACTGCTGGCGATGATCTTTCCAGGCTTTCAGGCGCGCCGTAGGCAATTTGGTGTGGGTCAGGAGGTTGATGACAAAGTGAAGGATAATAAAGGCAATGACCAGAGCAACCAGCAGTACCCAAAGGCTTGTCTCGACGGTAGTATTGTCATAAGCGATCAGAACGTAGCCTGGGTCCTTCACCATCATTTCGCCGACAAGTGCGCCAGCGGTCAGAATGATTAAAAGTAACAGGAACAATTTTTTCATTAGGATGCTCCCTGTTCCTTAAGTTTGGTCATATAGGATAAATAGCTTTTCAGTGCTCTCAGGGATGCTGAAATGTCCGGCATCTCTGCAGTGACTTTCACCTCTTGAAGGGCGCTGATACCGCGCAGAAGGCTCTGTGTTGTCCCATCTTTCTCTTCAAAATAGGTTGCAACCCACTCATGCGCTTTGCTCAGGCTTGCATCGTAGGAAGCCTGTTTGCGTTGCAGCAGAGCCAGTTGAGCTTGCTCCAGCATTAGATGCAGGTTCTGTTGCAGGTAGTAGGTTTGTTGTGGCGATAGCAAAGGCTCAACCGGCTTGTCCCGGTGTTGAATAACAACCAGCTTGTCTAGCTTATTGGCTACTTTGCTCCAAGATTCCTGCAAACCCGTAGTCCAAGACTCTTCAATCGCCTCAGGAGTCACTTCCTCTAACAGTTCGGGCAGTTTTCTTTGTGCGGATATCGGGATCAAACGCAGGTTTGGCACTTGCTTGTTTAATGCGCCCAGTTTCAGGAACACGCCTTCAGTATCCAATTTTGGCACAGCCTCAAGCGCGGCAATATCCTCGGCCAGAGCTTTGCGGACATCGTAGATTCCGGTGTCATCGATTTCTTTGATGATTTTGTCAGCTGATTTTAGCAGTTGCAGGGCGCCGTCAGTTGTCTGTTCCATTAGCACACGCTGATTTGCCAGGCGCAAGAGGTACTCAACTTCAGCCAGTTGCCAGTCAGCACGGTTGGTATGCTGTGTTGCGGTAACCTGTTGGATGCTCTTCGTCAGGCGTTCGTTCAGGCGTCGGGTTTCTGCTTTGTCGGTTTGGGCTTGGGACTGAAGCTGCCCCAGTTTCTGATTGACTTCGGCAACCACCTTATCGAGAGAGCTGCGTGCATCATTCAGGGAGGTATTGATTTGGGCTTCGATAGCGGCATTATTTTGCGCGGCCGTCGATGTCTGATGCAGGGATAGCCAGTACAGATACCCTGCAGAGGCCAAGGCAATAATCGAAATGAGCAGTGCCAGCTTGCCCGGCCAGGTTGCAGGTTTTTTCTGCTTTTCCTTGTTTTCCGGCTCCGCTGCGTTTGCTGCCGCTGTTTTCTGAACGTCAGGTTTATCCTGAACATCACCTGTTACAGCGCTGTCTTTATCCCCTTCTGTCACAGCATCATCCGTCACGATTTCGGCTTGCTCTTCTGCTGCCTGTTCCTGCTTATCGCTGCTAGTCTCGGGTTCGGTAACCGCGGCTGTTTCAACTTCTGTTGCCTCGACCTCGGTCGTCTGGTCTTCTTGTGGCTTCTTCTTTTCGTCGCTCATCTGTATTTCCACAAATGTCAGTTATTGCATCAGTGCATTGATCATGGAGTTATCGTCCGGGCCTGATGCTGTAGTTATTCGGTTAAAGCCTAGTTGTCTTGCTTTGAACTTAATTCTGTTACTTGGCACAATAAGATGACAGCTGAATAGTGAATCAGTGATTAATTTACCATCTTTATTGCTAATAAGGCCTAATAAATTTTCTAGCCCTGCGCCACTGCTGATGAGTATTGCATCCAATGGCTCGCTGAAAAGTGCTTGCTGAATTTCCTGATGACTATATTCAGGGCACTTCCGGCGGTAAGGTTCAGCATAACTAACCTCTGCGCCGCGTGCACTAAGTTCTTTCGCCAGTGTTTCCCTGCCACCTTCACCGCGAACAATTAAAACCTTATCTCCAGCGACTTTTTGTAAAGCGGGGGATTGTAGCAGTGCTTCTGAATCGTACCCCAGTGCGCTGTGGTAAGCATCTATACCATAGTTGCTTAGTTTGGCGGCTGTTTGTTTGCCGATAGCCAGCCATTGAATACCTAAAGGGAGCTGGGGCCAGTACTGATCTATCCAATTATAGCCCAGTTGCACGGCGTTTGGGCTGATAAAAAGCACATGTTGATACAGGTCCAGATCCAAAAACTTCTGTTTTAACGCATGATAGCCAATATCGGATTCAGACAGAGGGACAATTTGCAGCAAAGGGAAAGAGACAGGCACAGCCCCCTGCAACTCAAGTTGTTGCAGCAGAGCCTTTGCCTGGTGTGCGGGCCGGGTGACCAGCACACGTAAGCCGTTGAGCCGATCAGTCATTGGCTTTGCTGTACACCTCATCCAGAATAGCTTTGGCACCGGCAGCCAGCAGACGCTCAGCCAGATTAATACCTATTTGCTCTGCATTGGCAGGTGCCCCACGCTCTTCATCACGCAGTATCAGCGTGCCATCCGGTCTGGCAACGAGGCCGCGCAGGTAGAGTTCGCTGCTATCGGCATTCAATGTTGCATAGCACGCAATGGGCACCTGGCAGCCACCTTCAAGGCGACGGTTCATTGCCCGTTCTGCGGTGACACGCCATGCTGTTGCCTGATCATGCAGAGGTTGTAACAGGGTCAGGAGTTCACTGTCGTCAGTGCGGCACTCGATCCCCACTGCACCTTGACCACCTGCCGGTAGGCTGAAATCTACGGAAATTTCTGAGCGAATGCGCTCTGCCATTTCCAGGCGGATAAGCCCTGCGGAAGCCAGAATAATTGCATCATACTCACCATCATCCAGCTTGCGCAGGCGTGTATTTACATTGCCGCGCAGCCATTTAATCTGTAAATCCGGTCGTTTTTCCCGAATCTGTGCTTCACGGCGCAGGGATGATGTGCCAACAACCGCACCTTTCGGTAGCTCATCAATTGAGTTGTAAGTGTTGGATACAAAAGCATCTGTAGGGCGCTCCCGGGGGCAAATCACCGCCAGGCCCAGCCCTTCGGGAAATTCCATAGGGACATCTTTCATTGAGTGGACAGCAATATCCGCCTCGCCTGCCAACATCGCTTCTTCCAGCTCTTTAACGAAAAGGCCTTTTCCCCCCACTTTGGCAAGCGGAGCATCCAGAATTTTGTCACCCTTGGACACCATGCCAAGCAGCTCAACCTGAATGTCTGCATGGTGGCGTTCCAGCTCAGCTTTCACATATTCAGCCTGCCAGAGGGCAAGGGGGCTTTTGCGGGTAGCAATTCGGATGATTCGACGCATAAAGTGTGTTCCAAAACAGCAATAATCATAAATTGAGGATGATTGTAGCAGATTGCGGGCGGCTATATAGACACTTCAGGTTAAGATATAATGCCGCACAAAATGAGTTATTCGCCCGGCTGTGTCGCCGAGCTGTCACCGAGTTTATAGAGGTTTCCCATGAGTGAAAAAACCAACCAGCAGTGGGGTGGTCGTTTTAATGAACCTACAGATGCTTTTGTTGCGCGTTTTACTGCGTCTGTGGAGTTCGATCAGCGCATGTATCTGCAAGATATTCGCGGCTCAATCGCTCATGCGAAAATGCTGACCAGGGCGGGTGTCCTGACCGAGCAGGAATGTAATGACATTATCCGTGGCTTGAGTGAGATTCGTGTAGAAATTGAGCGTGGTGATTTTGAGTGGTCGGTAGCACTGGAAGATGTACATATGAACATCGAAGCAGCGCTGACGAAGAAAATTGGTATTACGGGTAAGAAATTACACACGGGACGCTCCCGTAACGATCAGGTAGCCACTGATATTCGCCTGTATCTGCGTGATGAAATTGATCTGATTCTGGCCGAGATTACCCGCTTGCAGCAGGGAATGCTTGTTCTCGCGGAACGGGAAGCCGATACCATTATGCCGGGCTTTACCCATCTGCAAACCGCACAACCGGTAACATTTGGCCATCATCTGATGGCCTGGTTTGAAATGTTAAGCCGTGATTTCAGCCGCTTTGAAGATTGTCGTGAACGCGCGAATGTTATGCCATTGGGCGCTGCAGCCCTGGCGGGTACCACGTATCCGATTCAACGTGAGTTTACTTGTGAACTGCTGGAGTTTAATGTCCCTGCCGAGAACTCTCTGGATGCCGTGTCTGATCGTGATTTTGCCATTGAGTTTTGCTCTGCTGCCAGTATTTTGCTGATGCACCTGACGCGCATGTCAGAAGAATTAGTGCTGTGGACATCGGCACAGTTCGATTTTATCAACCTGCCAGATCGCTTCTGCACAGGCTCTTCTATTATGCCGCAGAAGAAAAACCCTGATGTGCCCGAGCTTGTGCGTGGCAAGTCTGGTCGAGTCTTTGGCCACCTGATGAGCCTGCTGACCCTGATGAAGTCTCAGCCATTGGCGTACAACAAGGATAACCAGGAAGATAAAGAGCCGCTGTTCGATGCGATTGATACCGTTAAAGGCTGCTTGCGTGCATTCGCTGACATGGTGCCGGCGTTGGAAGCGAAAAAAGACAATATGCGCGAAGCCGCACTGCGCGGTTTCTCTACCGCAACTGATCTGGCTGATTATCTGGTGCGTAAGGGTATGCCTTTCCGTGATGCGCATGAAGTCGTGGGTAAATCGGTTGCCTATGGTATTGAACAGGGCAAAGACCTGGGTGAGATGAGTCTGCAAGAGTTGACTCAGTTCTCCGATATTATTGAACAGGACGTGTTTTCCGTGCTCACCCTGGAAGGCTCTGTTGCGGCCCGTGATCATATCGGGGGCACAGCACCCGATCAGGTACGGGCAGCGGTTAAGCGTGCTCAGGCAAAATTGGATCAGCGCGCCTGAACGGGTTAAAAAAGTGTACTAGCCGGGTTAAACAAAAAAAGCACTGCCAGTAACGGGAGTGCTTTTTTATGCTGCTTGCTCAGCAATTATGTATTCAGACTGATATCAACCATCAGGTCACTGGCGATAGCTTCCAGTGCTTCCTGTAATTCATCCAGATCAATATCTGCGGCAGCCAGTAATTCCGCTTCGGCCTTAAACAGGAGCTCTGCCGACATCGACCCGGAAACCAGTTCGGTTGATAAGCGTTCCACGTTAACTTGACGTTTGGCCAAGGCGCTTGAAATATCACGCACAATACCGGGCTTGTCATGGCCGACAAGTTCCAAGGTAAAGCTTTGGCTTTGGTCACAGGTTGCCTGCGCATCAGAGCGTTCCGCAGTCACCTTTAAACCCTGTTGCTCCAGATTAGTCAGCGCATGAATCAGTGTATCAGTTTTTGCTGCTTCAATTTCGCAGATCAGAATACCGGCAAATTTACCTGCGAGGCGGGACATGCCTGACTCCAGCCAGTTACCACCGTTGTCGCTGATGGTTTGTGCCAGCATTTCTACCAGTCCCGGTTTGTCAGGACCGATAACGGTTAGTACAAGAGATGTCATCATATACGTGCTCCATTTTTACTTCATATAGCGAAGTCAATTTCGCCTTGGCAGGGGGTTGGCCGCCTCCAAGGCAGGTTTGGCTTCCCTTCGGCCTTCAGGCTTTTCCAGTGCGTGGTGCTGCGATTACAAACCCGCAGCTTCACGCAGTGCATCTGCTTTGTCGGTACGCTCCCATGTGAATGCGGTAAAAGTTTCCCCCTTGTACTCCATCTCAAATGGGCTGCGGCCAAAGTGGCCATAGGCCGCAGTGGGCTGATACATCGGGTGTAGCAAATCCAGCATTTTGGTGATCGCATACGGGCGAAGATCAAAATGTTCGCGTACTAATTGAATGATCTTGTCGTCAGAAATCTTGCCTGTATCGAACGTATTGATAGACACCGATGTTGGCTCAGCAACACCAATCGCATAGGAAACCTGGATTTCACAACGATCTGCCAAGCCCGCAGCAACAATGTTTTTTGCGACATAACGGCCCGCATAAGCGGCAGAACGGTCAACTTTAGATGGGTCTTTGCCTGAGAAGGCGCCGCCGCCGTGACGCGCCATGCCACCATAAGTATCAACAATAATTTTCCGGCCTGTCAGGCCACAATCACCTACAGGGCCGCCGATGACAAAGTTGCCAGTCGGGTTGATATGGAACTGGGTATCTTTGGTGATCCACTTGGCAGGAATGACCTGTTTTATAATCAGCTCCATAACGGCTTCACGCAGATCCGATTGGGACACGTCCGGGTTATGTTGTGTTGACAGAACCAGCGCATCAACGGCAACCGGTTTGCCGTTTTCGTAGCGGAAGGTTAACTGGGATTTGGCATCCGGGCGCAGCCAGGGCAGTAGCCCTGATTTCCGTGCTTCAGCCTGGCGTTGAACCAGGCGGTGTGAATAAGTGATTGGAGCGGGCATCAGCACATCGGTTTCATTGGACGCATAGCCAAACATCAGACCCTGATCGCCAGCGCCTTGATCTTCCGGCTTCGAGCGATCAACCCCCTGATTTATATCAGGAGATTGCTTGCCAATAATATTGATAACACCACAGGTGCTGCCATCATAACCAACGTCAGAGGAGGTATAGCCAATATCGTTGATGACTTTGCGTACCAGCTCTTCCAGGTCAACCCAGGCAGATGCTGTAATCTCGCCGGAGACCACAGCAACACCTGTTTTTACCAGTGTTTCACAGGCAATACGAGCATGTTTGTCTTCAGCAATGATTGCATCCAGTACCGCATCAGAAATCTGATCGGCAATTTTGTCAGGATGACCTTCGGATACCGATTCCGAAGTAAATAAGCCGTATTCGCTCATCGTTATTAATACCTTTTAACAGAGGTTCAGGAGTGACTGTTGTTGACGCCAGGAGTTGGAAAAGTGTCACAGGCGGGAAGCCATCCGGAAAAATAAGGCATTATTCTACCTTCGACTTTAGTGAAATGCATATTATTACGGAGTCGGAAACTGAGAATCATCAACTTTTGAATGAAAATCGCTCATTTTTAGTCAGAAAGTACAAATCTTATTTGAAGCGAATGGCTATCTGCGAGAAAATTGCGCTCACTTTTTTCCTGAACCTTCTATTTTGGGCTAAGCGCCCAGGAGCTTAAGTTAATGTCTTCTCGTAGAGAACTTGCCAACGCGATTCGCGCGCTGAGCATGGATGCCGTACAGAAAGCCAAATCGGGTCACCCGGGAGCCCCAATGGGGATGGCAGATATCGCCGAAGTGCTGTGGAATGATTTTATGAAGCACAACCCGACTAACCCGCAATGGTTCGATCGTGACCGCTTCATACTGTCCAATGGCCACGGCTCCATGTTGATCTACAGCTTGCTGCATCTGACTGGCTACGATGTGTCTATCGAAGATTTAAAAAACTTCCGTCAGCTCCATGCCAAAACCGCAGGGCATCCTGAATACGGTTATTGCCCTGGTGTAGAAACCACGACCGGCCCATTGGGTCAGGGTATTACGAACGCTGTAGGCTTTGCGGTTGCAGAGAAAACACTGGCAGCCCAGTTCAACCGTGAAGGTCATGATATCGTTGATCATTATACCTATGTGTTTATGGGTGATGGTTGCCTGATGGAAGGCATTTCTCACGAGGCGTGCTCTCTGGCGGGCACGTTGGGCCTGGGCAAATTGATCGCATTCTGGGATGACAACGGCATTTCAATCGACGGTGAAGTTGAAGGCTGGTATACCGACGATAACGTTAAACGCTTTGAGTCATACGGCTGGCAAGTTATTGCAGACGTCGATGGCCACGATGCAGACCAGATTCGTGCGGCGATTGAACAGGCGCAAGCTAACACCGAACAGCCCACCTTGATTTGCTGTAAGACAATCATTGGTTTCGGCTCGCCAAATAAAGAAGGCAAAGAAGATTGCCATGGTGCCCCCTTGGGTGACGACGAAATCGCACTGACTCGCGAACGCCTGGGCTGGACCCATCCGGCATTTGCAATACCAGCAGATATTGCTGAAGACTGGAATGCACAGGAAGCGGGAGTTCACGCTGAAAACGAGTGGAATGAGCGTTTTGCGGCATACCGTGCCGAGTTCCCTGAGTTGGCTACGGAGCTGTTGCGTCGTATTTCAGGTGAGTTACCAGCGGACTTCGCGGAAAAAGCAGATGCATTCATTGCTGAAATTGCCGCGAAAGGCGAGAGCATTGCATCCCGTAAAGCATCCCAAAATACGCTGAATGCGTACGGCCCTCTGCTACCTGAACTCCTGGGTGGCTCTGCTGACCTGGCAGGTTCCAACCTGACACTGTGGTCGGGCTGCAAAGGTATTCAGGGGGATGATGCATCGGGTAACTACCTATTTTACGGTGTGCGTGAGTTCGGCATGTCTGCGATTATGAACGGCATCGCCTTGCATGGCGGCTTCATCCCTTACGGTGCGACCTTCCTGGTGTTTATGGAATATGCGCGTAATGCGTTACGTATGGCTGCGTTGATGAAACAGCGTACGATCCATGTTTACACGCATGACTCTATTGGTCTGGGGGAAGACGGCCCGACGCATCAGCCGGTTGAACAGGTTGCTAACCTGCGTCACACGCCTAACATGAGTACCTGGCGCCCATGTGATGCTGTTGAATCTGCGGTTGCCTGGAAAGCGGCGCTTGAACGTGCCGATGGTCCAACGGCGATGGTCTTCTCCCGCCAGGGTTTGCCGCATCAGGCCCGTAGCGAAGCGCAGATTGCCAACATTGCCAAAGGCGGTTACATCCTGCGCGATACGGACGGCCAGCCGGATGCCATCCTGATTGCAACAGGCTCTGAAGTCAGCCTGGCGATGGATGCAGCGGAAGCGCTGGCGGCAGAAGGTGTTAACGTGCGTGTTGTATCCATGCCGGAGACCGGCCTGTTTGATCAACAATCGGCTGAGTACCGCGAGTCTGTGCTACCGGCTGCGGTGACCGCACGTGTTGCCGTTGAAGCGCTACAGGCGGACTTCTGGTACAAGTATGTGGGTTTGAACGGTGCTATCGTTGGCATGCGCACATTTGGTGAATCAGCACCTGCTGGTGAACTGTTCAAGCACTTTGGTTTCACGACTGAAAACGTAGTGGAAACGGTTAAATCTGTTCTTTAAATTGCATAGATTGAAAGACCTGATAAATAATATGAGCCGTGTTATTCCCGTGAAAGCGGGAATCACAGATTAAGTTAATCCGCATGTCGTAATTCTCAGGTCTTTTAGCATTTACAGTAGGGCTTCAGATTGAATTATCGTGTTGCAATCAATGGCTATGGTCGAATTGGTCAGTGTGTACTGCGAGCGATCTATGAAAATGGATTGCAAAGCCGGTTGCAGGTGGTTGCGATCAATGAACTTTCTGATCTGGAGACTGTGACCTACCTGACCCGTTACGACACGACCCATGGTCGGTTCCCCGTACCGGTTGCACACAATGGCCAGCAGCTTGTCGTTGATGGCGATAGTATCGAAGTGCTCAATGAGCCGAAGGCCGAGAATTTGCCCTGGGCCGAGCTGGAAATTGATCTCCTGTTTGAGTGTTCCGGGTCGTTTAAAACACGCGCCTTAGCTGAGCAGCACCTTGAAAGTGGAGCACAACGGCTGCTGCTGTCCCAGCCAGCTACGGATGAGGTGGATGCGACCATTGTTTTTGGCTTGAATGAGCAGCGATTGCGCCCAGAGCATACCCTTGTCTCAGCCGCTTCTTGCACCACCAATTGTATTATTCCGGTACTGGATCTATTAGATAAATATTTGGGCATCGAAAGTGGTGTGACCACAACCATCCACTCCGCCATGAACGACCAACCGGTGATTGATAGCTACCATCAGACTGACTTGCGCCTGACTCGGAGTGCAATGCACTCGATTGTGCCGGTGGATACGGGGTTGAGTAAGGGAATAGATCGTCTGCTGCCGCACTTGGCTGGCAAGTTCCAGTGCCTGCATGTGCGTGTTCCTACAATTAATGTCTCTATGATGGATCTATCGATTAATGTGGCGCAGTTCACCTGTGCCGCGAAGGTGAATCAAATTCTGCAGCGTGCCTCGGCTGCAGGCTCGCTACAGGGACTATTAGGTTATACTGAGGACGCCCACGCATCGGTAGACTTTAACCGTGACTCCCGCTCTGCGGTGGTTGATGGCACTCAGACTAAAGTAGCTGAAGGGCGTCTGGTCAAACTGGTGTGTTGGTTTGATAATGAATGGGGCTTTGCCAACCGTATGCTGGATGTAGCGCAGCACTGGTTAGCACTTGAAAAAGGGGCTGATACCAGCCCGGAAAAAACGAATTTATGATTCAAAATTTTCAAAACTTAAGCAGGGCACGTCAATGAGCGTACTGAAAATGAGTGAACTGGATCTGAGCGGCAAGCGCGTTCTGATCCGTGAAGACCTGAACGTACCAGTGAAAAATGGTGTTGTTACGTCTGATGCACGTATCCGCGCATCACTACCCACTATTGAGCTGGCACTAAAAGCAGGTGCCAAGGTGATGGTTATGTCTCACCTGGGTCGACCAACGGAAGGTGAATACGAGGAAGCGTTCTCTCTGCAGCCTGTAGCGAACCACCTTGGTCACCTGTTGCAGCGTGAAGTTCCACTGATTAAAGATTGGCTGGATGGTGGCTTTGATGTTGCCGCAGGCGAGCTGGTATTACTGGAGAACGTCCGTTTCAATGTTGGCGAAAAGAAAGATAACGAAGCGCTATCGCAAAAGATGGCCGCACTGTGTGATGTGTACGTGATGGATGCCTTTGGTACTGCGCACCGTGCCCAGGCGTCTACCCACGGCGTTGCTAAATTTGCAGACGTAGCTTGTGCCGGCCCACTGTTGGCGGGTGAACTGGAGGCTTTGGGTAAAGCACTGGATAAGCCGGCTCGTCCTCTGGCCGCCATTGTTGGTGGCTCTAAAGTCTCTACCAAACTGGAAGTGTTGACAGCGCTGTCTGATCAGGTTGATCAGTTGATTGTGGGTGGTGGTATTGCCAATACTTTCTTGGCAGCTGCCGGGAAACCGGTCGGCAAATCACTGTGCGAACATGACCTGATTCCAGTGGCTCAGGATCTGATGAAAAAAGTACACATCCCCATGCCGGTTGACGTTGTGGTCGCCAAAGAATTCGCTGAAACAGCGGAAGCGACGGTTAAGTCCGTCGATGATGTGGCCGAAGATGACATGATTCTGGATATCGGGCCCCAGTCGGCACAGAATCTGGCTAACTTGCTGCAAGATGCTGGCACCATTATTTGGAACGGCCCGGTGGGTGTGTTTGAGTTTGATCAATTTGGCGAAGGCACCAAAGTTCTATCGTTGGCGATTGCAGAAAACCAGGGCTTCTCTATCGCGGGTGGTGGTGACACGCTGGCCGCTGTCGATAAGTACAACATCGCAGATAAAGTATCTTATATCTCTACCGGTGGCGGTGCGTTCCTGGAGTTTGTAGAAGGTAAAGAATTACCTGCAGTAGCGGCTCTGCAAGCGAAAAACTCTTAATTGCAAAGGATGAGTGGTACACTCTGCTCATCCCTGCTTAATGGCAAAGTTAACAAATAGTTAAAGGTGACAAAATGGCTCTGATCTCCATGCGTCAGCTGCTGGATCATGCTGCTGAAAACAGCTACGGTATCCCGGCATTCAACGTGAACAACCTGGAACAAATGCGCTCTATTATGGAAGCGGCAAATCAAACGAACTCTCCAGTGATTGTTCAGGCATCTGCCGGTGCTCGTAAGTACGCAGGCTCTAACTTTCTACGCCACATGATCGAAGCGGCGATTGCTGAATTCCCGCATATCCCGGTATGTATGCACCAGGATCACGGTACTTCTCCTGCTGTTTGCCAGCGCACCATTGCGATGGGTTTCTCTTCTGTCATGATGGATGGCTCTCTGATGTCGGATGGTAAAACACCCTCCAGCTATGAATACAATGTTGACGTAACACGCCGTACGGTTGAAATGGCACATGCATGTGGTGTTTCTGTCGAAGGTGAGTTGGGCTGTCTGGGTTCTCTGGAAACAGGTCAGGCGGGTGAAGAAGACGGTATCGGCGCTGAAGGTACACTGTCCCACGACCAGATGCTGACTGACCCGGATGAAGCAGCAGACTTCGTTAAGAAAACGGGTGTGGATGCATTAGCGATTGCCTGTGGTACTTCACATGGCGCATATAAATTCACTCGTCCACCTACAGGGGATATTCTGGCGATCGATCGTATCAAAGCTATCAACGAGCGTATTCCAGGCACTCACCTGGTTATGCATGGCTCCTCCTCTGTCCCTCAGGACTGGTTGGCCGTGATTAATGAGTTTGGTGGCGCGATTCCAGAAACCTATGGTGTGCCGGTTGATCAAATTGTTGAAGGCATCAAATACGGTGTGCGTAAAGTCAATATCGACACGGACTTGCGTCTGGCCTCGACAGGTGCGATTCGTCGTTTCATGGCTGAGAACCCGGCTGAGTTCGACCCACGTAAATACCTGAAGAAGTCAATGGAAGCGATGACAGCTATCTGTGTTGCGCGTTACGAAGCGTTCGGCACGGCGGGCAACGCATCCAAAATCACCGCGATCTCCCTGGAAAACATGGCAGAGAGATACGAAAGCGGCGAGCTGGACCCAAAAATCGTATAAGTGCTTACAGTTTGAAAAACCGCCTTCGGGCGGTTTTTTTACGCACACAGTCGCTGTTATTCCGTTGAATTAACCTGGATATTGCACCCATACATCTCAAGACTGCTGCATAACTGACCGAAAAATCGGATAATCAAGACAAATCCACAGATCAGGTATTTCCCATGTCATTTTTCCAACTTGGCGCTGAAGACAGA
>PDWJ01000861.1_pt1 | contig 43393 bp, 29 predicted proteins | sample 1430881 | NCBI WGS metagenome assembly PDWJ01 (sample SAMN01162460, study PRJNA174530) | Oral metagenome, whole genome shotgun sequencing project. | biome: Marine environment; feature: Marine mammal; material: Swab sample of the gingival sulcus; isolation source: swab sample of gingival sulcus...
GCTTTAAGAGTGAAAATACTATCAATACCGACCTTACCGTAAGTGGTGAAGACGATAGCTTGAATATAGGAAGTATTTCGCTTGGGGGTGAAAAAAAAACAGAAATTCTCAGGCAGTCCAGATAATGGTAAAATAAATAAGCGACAATCAATGGTACGGCGAAAAAGATCTTGCCCAGCAAATACTAAACAAGTTTCTGAAGATCTTAGTTATGCAATTATGGCAGCGTGTGCTTATAGCGAAGAAAAACAGGAACAAAATGGATGCAAGGAGCATAAGCACCTGCTGACCGAATCGGGGTGGACCGAAGTTCAAGGATCACGTCAAAGCTTAGGCGATACAGTAGAAGTAGTTATGTATGAAAGAAATGGAAAATATGTTATTGCTTTCAGAGGAACCGAAAAAAATCAAGATGATAAGAAGTTCATCAGTGAAGATATGCGAAATAACATCTCAACGAGAAAAAAGAGCAAAGAGGTTATTGAGAGATATGTCAAACAGCAAATGGAACGTTATGGAGCTGGTAACATAGTTTTTACAGGTCATTCAAAAGGTGGTGGTGAAGCAATAATTGCATCCAAAATAACTGGCTCAGACGCTGTAGTTTTCAATCATCGCCCAGAATGTCAGACAGTAGAACTCTTTGAAGATGAACAGACTAGAGGATACGATGTACGTGGAGATGTACTATCTATAGTTAGAGCTTTAAGTTGGTGCCAAAGTGGAGGGAATGATTATATAGACCATTTGCCTGACATTAATGAAAATTTAGAAGTCGAGGGGGTTGATCTTAATTCTGAACATGACATGAAGGGAGTAATTAACTCAATGCTGTACTGTACGGATATTAATCCCTCTCCAAGAGGGGGAGGGGGAGGGGGAAGCTGGTAAAGTAAACTTTATGAATTTTACCTATTTATAAAAAATACCGGAACGAGGATTTCCCTGTTCTCGTAATTATTATTTAATATTCAGTTTTATTAAAGTTGCCTGATCAAGCAAGCCAGATACAATCAGTTGATTATTCTTCTGGAATAATTTTAGTGCAACTTTTGTTCTTTCTCCCAAAATACCGTCTGCCGGCCCAGGATCATATCCTCTTGCCCGTAGAGACCTCTGGGCTTCCAGCACTTCCTGCTTAAACCGCTTGTCTACTTTTTGGACTATTTTTTTATCCGTTACTTCAGGAACAGGAAAGTCCTTGCTGCATTGGTCATCACCTTTTGGAAAGAGCCTCGTACAAATATCACGAAATAAACTTAATCGAAGCGAATTGTCAATGAGACCGGGCTCAATGGTATTTTCCTCATGAGCAGAGGCTAATTCTGAAATGGGCCTTACCTCAACAGTGACTTCAGTTTTATTTTGTTTCGGTTTTAATTCTATTTGGAAAAAGAAAGAGTATGTCTTACCTGAATGATCCACCCTTCCCTTTCCCAGCTTATCTCCATCAATAGTTATGGTCTCAGTTACCAGGATACCGCGTTTTTTGTCCATTTTTTCTATGGTGCTGAATTCCATAACTGAACCAAGTATCGCGTTCCATGTCTCAGCGCAGGGAGCAGAAAAAACATACCCATCATCCACACGACCATGACCCTTTCCCTCAATAATGCTCCCACGTTTGGATGTTGTATGCTTGGCAACATTGCATCCTGATAAAAATATTACGCTGAAAAAGATTAAAAGTATAGATCTCACGCCATGCCTCTCTCTTTACCCGTAACCAATAACGGGGTCTGTACTTCTACGTTATTCTCTACTTCTGACGTGTAACTGACCACAGGTGCAACAGATTTGTGCAAGCACTCTTTACCGCTATACAAGAGTAGGCGGGAAAGAGTGATCGGGCAAAGATGCAGCACCTGTGATCAGTTACCTTTACCCTGTAACAAATTATAGTGTTTCCAATAACACGAGAGTTAGCCCGGATTTCTCCTCAATCAAGGAGGTGGCAGGCTCAATGTTTTTTGGTAACTCATTATACTTGGGTATATATGTTGCCAAAATACTGCCTCCAGACGTAACTACTCACAGGTCACCCCTCTTTGAACGATCACGACCCGCCGCATAGAGGGGCTATAGCTGCCAATCGTGCTTGTCCAAATATGGGCAGCCTGAGTAACATTTTACTACTACAGCCCACTTTTAACAAGCTGTGTTCATTTATATCTTTTACCCCAGACTGCACTTAACTCCAATTTCCGTACCACCCACTTTAACCCGCCTTTGTTGCTATAAAAATGGAAAACCATATATTATCAAATAGTTGATTCTCGTTAAGGGGACGGTATGGCACTACAAATTTCATCTTACAATACTTTTGATTGTACGATCTGGTGTCCACGACAAATTCATCGCATCATAAATTTCTTGTTGCCTCGATACCGGACGGGTACTTTTTCTTACATGTACCGTCTTCCCATTTTCGCATTTCATTGTTACCCTCGTACGATTTTGTCCCTGCAACTGCTTTCTCGAGTCTGAAGCGAAACGATTGCCGGAACTCTTTCCGGAAGATTATCAAAAAGCAGCCCCCCGATCTTGTTCATTGAAAAAAAACAGCTCTCCCCGAAGATTTTACCGTATTTACAATACCATAAAAAGCCATCGGAAGAGACTTCCCACCGTGAATATGCTTGAGAAGCTGAATAAAGAAATCGTAACTGATCACGGGCGTTTCCTCCCTGCACGATCACCAATGCCCGCATACTCTTGTATAGCGGGAAATGGTACTTGTCCAAATGTGAAGCACCCGTGACCAGTTACACCTCAGAAACAGAGAGTAACACGTAAAGTACAGACCCCGTGATGGGTTACAGGAAACCAAAAGGCGAACAGGGGTTGCAGCGATATTTCCCGATGTCGAGGAGTACTGTTTACGATTGGTAACAACAGTAGCCATGGAGACACCCGATGAGTGATCCAGGTCAGCCTTTTTGCCCGGAGTCCCGTCGGAGGCGCCTTCCCGCCATCGTCACTTTCAGGTTCAGTGCTGGTTGGCAAGGTTGTCAAGACTGCGAGGAACGAGCACCGAAGGCCTGGTCTTTACAGCCTTGCCAGCCAGCACTACGCTTAAATGGAGAGGGAGACGAAAGCGTAGGGGGATTTACAGAAAAGATGTTGTTTTGTCTCCCTTACCAAAGCGGCGAGTTTTCATGGTTCGTTTATGGTCGGCAAGCCTGCCCCCCATGCTGGGTATACAGTAACCAGTCACGGGGTCTGTACTTTACGTGTTATTCCCTGTTTCCGAGGTGTAACTGATCACAGGCAGGAAGCATGCTCTCTTCATCAGATGGAGACTGCGGTCACCAGTGCTGTAATCAGTCTGGTGAGATCAACCATGTCCTGCAAGGTAACCTGTTCTTGAGTGGAGTGTACATTGGTCATGCCAGTGGCAACAATTGCTGTGGGCAGACCATAGCCGTTGAAGACATTGGCATCGCTGCCCCCGCCAGCCTTTTCATAATCAAGCGTTATGCCTGTGTGCCTGGAGGCCTCTTCCAGCCTGCGAATCAAGGTGGTGTCTGCATCAATTTTCATGGCAGGAAAATCGTTCTCCACTTCTATGGCCACAGAGGGTTTCCCTGCTATTATCCCGGCAGGATCTGACCAGCTGGTGGCGGTCTCGACAAAGGCATGCCTGATATCCCCGATGACTTTTTTCAGTTTTTCAGGGTCGTGACTGCGGACTTCTCCTGTAACGACAACCTGTTCTGAAACAATGTTGTCTGCAGTCCCGCCGCTTATAGTGCCGAAATTAGCGGTGGTTTCTTCGTCGATCCGGCCACAGGGACAGGCCGTCAAGGCTCTGGCGGCAAGGGTGATGGCGTTGATACCGAGTTCAGGATTAAGCCCGGCGTGTGCTGCCAGACCGTTGACGGTGATGGTCAGCCTCTCAAGGGCCGGCGCCTGAACAATGACTCTGGCAAAACCGGAAGAATCAAGCGCGTACCCTTCCCTGGCCAGGATAAGCGAGGGGTCAAGGGCTTTGGCTCCGACCAGACCAATTTCTTCGCAGGTTGTAATGACAAACTCAACCGGTCGATGCTGAACCCCGCTTTCCTTCAGCACCCGCATCATCTCCAGGCAGGCGGCAAGGGCAGATTTATCATCGCTGCCAAGGATGGTATCTCCTGCGCTGGTAAAAAGATCTCCGGTTCGTTGTACCTTGACCCCTCTGGCCGGTTCCACCGTATCCATGTGGCAGCTGAAAAAGATGGGGTCAAGCGGCAGGCTGCCCTTGAAGCGGATGATGAGGTTGCCGCAGTCAGCACCAGTGACTGCGGCTGAATTATCTTCAATAATCTCGTCTGCCCCGATCTCCCTGAACTGTTGCTGCAGCAGAAGCGACACGTCCTTTTCCTGCCGTGACGGGCTTTCTGTTTCACAAAGACGGGTAAATATCTCAGCCAGACGCTCTCTTTGTATATCGTAACTGCTCACAGGGCTTGCAACCTCTTAATTTTTCTTGTTTCAAATCTGTAACTGCTTTCAGGCTGCCCAGCTTCGGGAAAGCGCGACTGGCAGCTATAGCCTTCCATGCGCCTGATCGTGATACCCCGAAGAGGAGTGAGCTGGGAGCAGTTACTGGATACGCATACTTTATCCGAAAATCTGTTCAAAAACAGATGGTACTCTTTCAAGGTTCCTGTTTTCATGCTTTGTTATGGCTGAAGGCTGTCCGGCCCGGCCATGCTGGTGTAACTGATCACGGGTACGTTATCCTTGCCCGATCACTCTTTCCCGCATGCTCTTGTACACGCAAGTCTCGCTTCGCTCGCTTGCCTGCGGGGAAGAGTGCCTGCCCAAATCTGTTGCACCCGTGGCCAGGTACACGCCAGAAGCAGAGAATAACGCAAAAGTACAGACCCCGTGATGGGTACATGCTGGTTAGTATCCCTGCTTTTGTAACAGGACAACGGCATGAGCAGAGATGCCTTCCTGCCTGCCGACAAAACCCATTTTTTCAGTAGTTGTCGCTTTGATGTTTACCTGATTTTCTTCGATATTGCAGCAGCCAGCCAGGTTTGCTCGCATCTGCGGGAGGTATGAAGCAAGCCTTGGCTGTTGACAGAGGATGGTAAGATCGGTATTACCAACGATCATGTCCTGTTTGTGCATAAGTTTGATGACCTGTTCCAACAGGAGCAGGCTGGATATCCCGTGATAGTGTTCGTCATTGTCCGGAAAATGCCGACCAATGTCCCCGGCACCCAGGGCCCCGAGAATGGCATCGGCGAGGGCGTGACAGACGACATCTGCGTCTGAATGCCCTTCCAGACCCAGCTGGGAAGGTATTTCCACCCCGCCAAGGATCAGTTTTCGCCCAGCAACAAGTCGGTGCGCGTCATAACCGTGGCCAATATTCATGCTTCCACTCCCTGTAATCAGCATTTCTGCGGTCTGAAGATCCTCAGGGCAGGTTATTTTCAGATTTCGCCTGCTGCCAGGAACAATATGCACTCTCGTACCATAGTGTTCCAGCACAGAAGCCTCATCGGTCCCCTGAAACCCGGTCTCTTCAGCATGAAGAAAGGCCTGTTCAAAAAGACCTCTGCCCGCTGCCTGAGGTGTCTGGGCCATCCAGATGGAAGAACGATCCATGGTATCTGTAATTCTCTTATCAGCGACCAGTTTCAAGGTGTCTCTTGCCGGCACAGCGGCGATGGCCGCCTGCGACTGGAGCGTCTTGTCCATAACCCGCTGGATGGTTTTCTGGTCAATGAGCGGCCTGGCCGCATCATGCACCAGAACTACCTCGATCTCCTTGGGCAGAACAGCCAGTCCTGCCGCGACCGAATCCTGCCTTTGCCTACCGCCAACGGTAAAGATAAACCGCTTTAAATCATCCCGGGAATGGTGCCTCCTGATCAGCTGCTCCGTCTCGTCCCGATATTTTTTGTGGCAGACAATAACAATGCTCTCTATGGTGTCAAGCATAAGGAACGGGCGGCAGGTACGGACAATGACCGGCACCCCGCCAAGGGACAGAAACTGCTTGGGTATCTCGCTGCGCATCCTCGCACCGATACCGGCAGCAGGAATGATAACGGCTGTGGAAGGATAATGTCTGTTCATCGCATAAAAAAGGGGTGAGCTGTAAGCCGAATTCTGTTTCCACGATGTGGACCATGATCATTTAACTCTGGACACCGGTCACCCGGTGCCTCGTGCAACCTACCCGGAAGCCTTGGACGGGCAGCCCTCAAACGCTTCCCTATTTGGTCTTGCACCCGGTGGGGTTTACCCTGCCTTTTATGTCACCATAAAAGCGGTGAGCTCTTACCTCACCATTTCAACCTTACCTGTAATGCCGGGGCATTGCATCGGCGGTGTGTTTTCTGTGGCACTTTCCTGCAGTTACCTGCAGTTCGCGTTACGAACCACCGTACCCTGTGGTGTTCGGACTTTCCTCTCCGCATACGGAGCGACCATGCACTCTCCCCTTATAAGACTTTACATATTATGAAAAATTCTTCAAGAGTCAGTTCTTGTTTTCAGGCTCCCACGTTTTACCCTGAAAACGCCCGATATACTGAAAATGATCTCTGGGACCAGCGAGACCAAGTTCTCCATCTGGCCCCCAGATGGGTGATTCGCGTACGTCCCTGTATCGCTGCCAGTAGCTTTGGGCGAGATTCTGTTCGGTTTCACTCTCCTCCACCTCGGCAACAGGCTGAAAGATACGGCCTTCCCGCCTGCCGTGCTGCCGATAATGGTGCCTGGCTCCCCATATTCCCATGGGACCGTCCCTGCCCCAGTACCTGTTCTGTCGTATATCCTTATATCTTCGCCAGTAACCATCTGCCAGGGCCTTTTCCTTCTGATAGTTGGGCTGTTGAGAGTCGATATATTTCTGGAGGTACTTCTCTTCCCCTGCCAATGCCGGGTCAGTAACCTGGGAGCGCAGGAGGCCGTTGACATAGAGCGTGAGGGAAAGAAAAAGAGCTGCGCCGGTTATCAGAAGCCGCAGAGACTCTGAACGTTTCATGACACGGCCTCCAGCCTGATCCACCTGCTCCAGCTGCCACCCTCCTGTCTGGCCCTGAAAGCAAAGGGACTTTGCAGAACAAGCCAGGTGTTCCAGCAGCGGCGGCTGATAATGCCAAAGTCCTTACAATGACAGTCAATATCGAAAACACCTTTCAGGGGCTTGGCACCACGCCCTGACCTGTACCCAAGCTGACACATGGCAGTCCTGCTGCCGGTCCATCCGGATACAGCCCGGTCATCCTGCAAGATACAGGCTGTTTTTGCCGCTTGCAGCAACCCTGGGCCCGGCTCGCTGCTCACCATACCTGCCCGCAGGCTCTCCACAGTCAGCAAAATGACGTGCAGCTGACGCTGCCAGGCCTGTTTGCTTGCCTCCGGGCCTGCAATGCCTGCATAGAGGAGAAGGGAAAAGCTAATAAAAAGGTAGTGCCAGGGCATTGATCACCGGAGGATAAAGGAGAAGGAGAAAACCAGCTGTGCTGACAGCGGCAATACCGTAGCGATGCGCTCCGAATCGTTGAAAAAAGGCACTGAAAAAGACCAGCGAGGCCAACAGGGGGAGCACGGTCCACCCTGGAATTTTCTGGTAAAGAAAGCGGCTGACAGGAACAACGAAGGCAAGCACACTCAAGAGTAACCAGACAAGATAACACAGCACGCTGATATCTGTGGCTCTTTTGTCCCTGTCGTCAGTGCTGCCTGAGAAAAGCTGGAGCCCCCGGCAGAGACTGGCTCCCCCGAAACAGGAGAGGGCATTGACCAGCATATCCCGAAGCCCGTAGGTTCTGGCCGGATGAATCCCCTGCAGAAACTCGTCGTGAATGCCCAGAAATGTGGCAAGAAGAGCTGTATACAGGAAAAGGTGAAAGCCCTTGATGCGCAGGGACAGGGTATAATACACCAGGATACTGAGCAGAAAATATTCCAGGACATGAATGCGTTTCACTGCGTATGCCGGATTCGGAAGGACAAGGGCTGAAGACAACAGGATAAACCCTGAGACCAGCCAGGGTTTTATGATGCGCTGTCCCGTTTTTTTCTTTTTCCAGGCAATGGAAAACGTAAAAAATAAGGAGGCCAGGAGCAATGAGACAATTGGGGCAAAGACAAGAAAGACCTTGCCAAAAAGTTTGTTTAAACAAGCATAGAGAGCAAAAAGATTGGTGTATAAAACCACCAGCAGGGCGCAGCAAGAAAAAAGAAAGATGACGAAAAGCGGGTGTGGAGACTGCACGTTAGCAGCATGAACCGCAGTCAATACCGAGGTTGGCGAGTGTATCTGCCCGCTTGTTTTGTGAGCGTGGAACATGGGTGATACTCCAGTCACTGAATTCAGCAAGTTTTTGCCTGGCCTTTCTGTATAAAGGTTTTAACGCCTCGTTTTTTACCTTGTAACGTCCCTGAATCTGACGAACAATCAGTTCTGAATCCAGATAAACAGCCAGCTCTGTGCAGCGGGAGCTGGCAGCGAGTTCAAGACCCAGCAGCAAGGCCCTGTATTCAGCCACATTATTCGTACAGACACCAAGGTACTCAGAAGCCGTTTCCAGTTCTGCGCCTGCCGCGTCATAAAGAACCGCTCCGGCCCCTGCTTTACCCGGATTTCCGCGTGAAGCCCCATCAGTGTAAAGCTGGCATTTTTTATTCAACAGCAGCTTCCTCTTCTTCAGCAAAATACATGATGCGCTGGCAATTGGGGCATGGATGCAGCCTATTGTTTTTACGCACTTCATTGAATTTTTGAGGAGGTATGGTCATAAAGCAGCCCTGACAGACCGCTTCAACAACCTGTACCACGGCAAGCCCGTCACGTTTTTTCAACAGTTTATCGTATCTTTTGAGCAGGGAGGAGGTGAGAGCCCGGGCGAGCACTTTCCGCCTGTCATTCACCTTTTTTCGGGTATTTTCAATTTTGCGTATCTCTTTTTCAACCTCTCCTGTTTCTTCCTGGAGCAATTCTTTCTCTCCCTTACGCAGATTATCAAGCTCTGTTTCCTCTGTTTTGAGCTGCTCGACCTGCTCCATTATCTCAAGGACCTTTTCCTCGGTTTCCCTGAGCAGTTTTTTGCTGTCTTCAATCTCTTTGAGCAGAGCCTGATGTTCCCGGCTGGTCTGCACCTGCATCATTTTATTTTGCCGGTCTTTGATTCTTGCCCCTGCGTCTTCATTCTCAATCTTTGTTTCACGCTCCAACGCAAGAAGAAGCTGCTGTTTTTTCTGGCAGGCGGCAATGGCGCTCTCTTTGTCATGAATGGATTTTTCCCGGCTGGCGAGCATCTTTTTCTGGCTGGTAATTGCTGCGTCAAAACCGGCAATTTCAGCATCTACGGCCTGGAGATCAATGAGTTGACGTATTTCTTCTTTCAATTTACTGCTCCCTGGTAACCATGACTGATTGGCCTCCCCGGCCCTTATATCTATGGGCGTTCTGCATCATTGCGTTGCCACCCGGTTTTTTTCAATGTTTGCGGAAGGGTATGCACATATCCTGACCTTGAACGAATAATGCAGCGATGTGCTGTGCATACATACTGCCCTTTGTCTCGGGCATTTCCCAGATTATCTTTGTACCAAACTAAGAGGTGAGTTTTGGTCGGCAGTGTTCATGGCAATGGAAAGATTCTTTTCCTGAAGCCTTTTTGATATATATCCCTGCAGCACCTTTACTGCAGGGTTCTCGGTCGCAAAATGCCCCCCGTCAAGGAGCCAGAAATCAGCATCAAAGGCCCAGCAGGCAAGCGAATGCTTGATTTCAGCGGTGAGCAGGACATCTGCCCCCTGGTGCATGGCCTGCTGAGCAAAATCTCCGCAGGAACCTCCACAGACAGCTACAGAGACTATTTCAGCAGGACGGGGGCCGGCTTCAAGCAGCCAGGGGGGCGCAATGGTCGAATATATCCGGTCAAGAAACTGTCTGGCCGATATCGGCGTATCATAAAAACCTATTCTGCCCAGACCACAGGCAGCATCATGGATGCACCCATTGGTTGAGCTTATCAGCGGTCTTGTCCCGGAGAGCCCGAGCAGGTCAGCCAGAATGTCGCTCACTCCACCCGGGGCTGCGTCCAGATTGGTATGACAGCCAATGACTGATATGGATTCAGCAAGTGCTCCGGCAATAAATCGGCCCCCAGGTGTATCGGTCTGAATGTCTTTAAGGGCATGAAAGATAGCCGGATGATGAGTAATTATGACATTTGCCCCAAGCTTTTTCGCCTCGGCGATAAGGGGTAGTACCGGGTCAAGGGCAAGCAGGATGCCTCGTACCTGGTCAGCTTTACTGCCAATGAGCAGGCCGACATTGTCCCACTTTTCCGCCAGGGATTCAGGCGCAATTTCTTCTAGTATACCTGTTAGTTCTTGAACCGTGAGCGTCATGTATTACTCTATAAAGAAAAAGAGGTACATCCTGTATGGAGTGTACCTCTTTGCTGTCAGGGAGTGTCCTGCCCTGGTATGCGTATACGCAACAATTTCTGATAAAAGCTGGTAATCGTCAAAAGCCTGTGCATAACATAAAAGGGAGAAGTGAAAAAACATTCTCGCAGAGCTTTTCTGTATAGTATGGTGGGCCTACCTGGACTCGAACCAGGGACCGACCGGTTATGAGCCGGTGGCTCTAGCCAGCTGAGCTATAGGCCCCTAAAGCTGCAAACAATTAATAATAGTCATAATTCCATAATAATCAAGTCTTTTTATGTTTTTTTACAAATGACAAGACCTGAGTGGCCGCTCGATGCTTTATAACAACCTGATTTATTTTCTTGTTTCCATCTTTATCTTTTCAACGAATACTCCCTCGGAAAACACCTGGCTGCCATTTTCCCTGGAACTTGCTGTGCTGGCGGCAATGGTGTGGAGCTTTTCTGCTGTCGCGGGAAGGATGTACAGGCCAGCGGCAGATGGAACCGTCCGCTTTTTCCGGGCTGAGCAGAAACTGTATATTATTGCTGTATTCTATTATATTGTTTTTGTTTACGGCCTGAATCTTAAGACCCACCTGCAGCCGCTCTCACTGAACAGCACGCTGCCTGTTCTGGAAAATATTGCCGGACTTGCGGTTTTTTTTCTTTTGCTCAGCCAGATATGGCTCAAGTCACGGCCTGCATACGAGCGTCTTTTTCACCGTTCTTACAGCCCTGGAGCGTTTATTGTTTTAAACATCAAGCTCAACCTCCCCATAGTCCTGCCGTGGCTGGTGCTTTCCCTGGCCTTTGACCTGCTTGCCCTCCTGCCTTTCTCCAGCGTTCGAGATATACTCACTTCCCCCTGGGGTGACATGCTCCTTTTTGGTGTATTTATCTGTTTTCTGCTGTTCCTGTTCCCTCCACTGGTTAAATGGCTGTGGGACTGCAAACCGATCCCGGCAGGACCTCGTCTGGACAGGATCAACTCTTTCTGCCGATCTCAGCATTTCAAAGTGGATGTCCTTAACTGGCCTCTTTTTGAAGGGCAGGTGCTCACCGCAGGCATCATGGGAATTATTCCCGGTCTCCGTTATCTGCTGCTGACACCGTCACTTCTTGAAGCGCTGACAGATGATGAGTTAAACAGTGTTCTTGCCCACGAAACAGGGCACATAAAAAAAGGGCATCTCCTGCTTTATCTTCTCCTTTTTCTTGGGTTCAGTGTCCTGGCGGGCTCCATTTGGTTTCCGCTTCATCATCTGATCCTGATGGGCGATTTGTATTACCACATACTTGACTGGAGCTCGGTGTCCCCTGAAGCACTGCTTGATATCCTGAGTGCCATTGTTCTCCTGTCTCTTCTTCTGGTATATTTTCGTTTTATTTTTGGTTTTTTTATTCGCAACTTTGAACGTCAGGCAGATGCCTGTGTGTTTCGGGCCATGGGCACTGCAGCCCCCCTGATCCGTTCCTTTGAAAAGATTGCCCAGTTGAGCGGGACCAGGCGGGAGGAAAAAAACTGGCATCATTTTGGTATAGGCGACCGCATTGATTTTCTCAGGCAATGTGAAAAAAACAGGGCAAGGATTCTCAGGCAGGACCGTAAGGTCCACCTTTCCCTGTTGTGTTATTTTGCGGTTATTTTCTGCACGGTGTTCTGGACGCAGCAGTTCGATCCAAGGCCGTTTGTTCAGGCCTATGCGTTCAGGTATGCAGAAACTGTGCTTTCACAAAGAATCAGGCTGGAACCGGGCGACAGTACCTGGCAGGTTATGCTCGGCAATCTGCTGCTTGAGCATAAGCAGGAAAAACAGGCGATTGCTGCATTTGAAAAGGCCCTGGAGTTAGCACCAGCCAACGCTGCAGTCAACAATAATCTCGCCTGGCTCCTGTTAACCGCAGAAGACAAATCGCTCAAGGACCCCTCCAGGGCACTGGTGCTTGCCCGGAGCGCAACACTGATTAATGAAAAAGGGGTTATTCTCGACACCCTGGCAACAGCATATTGGGCCAATGGACTTATTGCAGAGGCCGTGGAAACAGAAACTAAAGCTATCAGGACAGACCCCGCCAACCAGAAATATTACCTCAGACAGATAGATACATTCAGGTCATCTTCCTGGGCAGAGTATACTGAAAAGAGCGGTGCTGCAGGACACCAGGAAAACTGATCAGGGCATCTCAGGGCAGGCCCCCCGGTTACCCGGCACCCTTTCTGCAAATCCGGACCTCTTTTCAGTTTCAAGGAAACGATCTGAGTGCCCGCTGCCCCAAAAAGCCATTTTACCAGCAGAGCTGCCAGAAAAGCACCTTTAAAGTAACAGCACTGCGCACTTCACATTATGGAGCATATAGGTAGCTACTGATCCGAAAATGACATTTCGCAGCGGTCCGCCTCCAGCGTGTCTGCCTATAATCACCAGATCATACCTGCCCTCATTGGCATATCTGGCAAGCTCCACTCTCGGTTCCCCGGAAAGCAATATTTTTTCACAGGCATAGCCATCCTTTTCCAGGATTGAGGTGGTATTGTCCAGGAGCAGAGCGGCCATTTTTTTCGCATTTTCCTTCACCATTTCCATTTGAAAGTCAGGAATCATCCGGTAGGCAAGCTGATCGTTATTGACCACGTGAATCAAGGTGAGCTTTGCTTTTCGCGAGACGCTGCAGCCGGTTATGAGGTGCTTGATCGTATTTTTTGTCGTTGCAGAATCATCGACAGGAAGCAGGATGTGTTGTCCTTGTTTTTGCGTATCAGAAACCATTTAGATTACCTCGTATCACGTACAATGATTACGGACCATAGACAAGTGCAGGAAGAAAGAGCACCAGCTGCGGGGTAAAGGTAAGTATCAGCAGAATCAGGATCTGGATGACAAGGGTCGGCAGCACCGCCCTGGTAACATAGACAAGGTTGCGGTTAACGGTCGCACCGGAAATGTAGAGATTGACTCCCAGAGGCGGCGTGCAGTACCCGATCCCCAGGTTCATGGTCATAATCAGACCAAAGTGGAGGGTGTTGAGGCCGAATTGGGCGAGCAGAGGCAGAAAGATTGGTGTGAGAATAAGGGTTGCCGAGATAATATCCATAAACATGCCAATACAAAGCAGGAGTACGTTTACCGCCAGCAAGAAGAGCCAGGGCGAGGAGATGTTATCCACCACCACCGTCGCTATCCTGCCAGGAATTTGCTCAAAGGTGAGGTATTCACCAAATACGGAGGCCCCTGCAACGATTATCAGGAGGGTCGCAGAGGTAACAGCTGAAGAGACCACCACCTTTTTGACGTCACCTGTTTTCATGGTCCGGTGAATGAATATTTCCACGATAAAGGCATAGACGCAGGCGACAACCGCTGCTTCATTGGCGGTGAACAGGCCGGAATAGATGCCGCCAAAGATGATAACCGGCAGGCAAAGAGCCCAGATCGATTCCCTCAGCGTTTGTATGACCTCACTGAATGCCAGCCGGGGAGGACGAGGAATATCCTTGTTTTTACAGACAAGAAAGGCGTAAAGGCTGGTCGCGGCAATGATGAGCAGCCCGGGGATGAAACCGGTGAGAAAAAGGGCCTCCAGCTGGTCATTGGATGAGAGGGCATAGAGGATCATGGCGATTGAAGGGGGGATGATAACTCCAAGGACCGGTGCTGTAGTCATGAGCCCGACCGAGAATTTTTCTTCATACCCGTTTTCAAGCAAAGCAGGGATCATGAAACCGCCGATGGCAACGACTGTTGCAACCGTGGAGCCTGAAATGGCACCAAAAAAACCGCAGGCGACCACTCCTGCAATGGCAAGCCCGCCGGGCATAAAGCCCACCAGGGCATTGGCGGTTTTGATGAGTTTCTCTACAATGGAGCCTGTGGTCATGATATTGCCGCACAGCACGAAAAAGAGGACAACGACAAGCGCAAACTTTTCCATGCTGCGGTAGAGCACTTCAATACAGATCTGCGGGTCAATACCGGCAAAAAACACAAGGCCAACAGCTCCTGCAAGGAACAGGGCAATAAAAACCGGCACAGTTGAAGCCAGTGCCCCCAGCAGGAGGGCCAGGATGATAACAGCATCGTTATACATTGCTGTCGTTTTCCCCGGTTATTGTCGCTGTTCCTGTGTAATCCTCAAACAGTACTATCAAGGTGCGCAGAAAGGCCATGCCGCCCATGATGGGCAGGACCGCATAGAAGTAAAATTCAGGGATCTGCAGGGTCTCGGTAAGGGCGTATTCATCATGAAATTTATCCCATGCCATTTGCGTCCCGAACCAGACCATGACCCCTGCAAAGCTGAGGACTGCTGTGTGAGAGAGCAGGGTAAGTGGTTTTTTCAGTATAGGCAGCATCTGCGGCAGCGCGTCAATACGGATGAGGGCCCTGCCCCGCACCGCAGCCACACAGCCGATATAGGTGGAGAAATAAATGGTTTTCTGTACGACTTCACCTGACCAGTAGAGGCTGAGATCGCTGGTCATTTTACGGAGGATAATATTGACAGTTGCGACCAGAAGAGCGAAGAGAACACTTAGAAAAAGAGCCCACTCCTCAATATGAAGAAAGACGCGGTCAATGGTTTTAAAGAGCTGGCGGAACATGTGTTACCTTTGAAAACCTCACATTTTATCGTATTCTTCTGGTTCATTGCCAGAAACATTGTACAGTACTTTTAAGAAATCATCATAAGTACCTTCTGAAGCCTTATTTGTCCGTACTCCTGAGTCCTTGTTGTTTGCGACAAGCTTGATTTCAGGCTGATACCCTGAGGCGAAGTGACGTTGCAGAGGCTCTTTCCTGTCCCTACTTCTCATGAAGGCCCTGTCTGATTTAACAAAAAGTATCAAGCTTTTATGTGATTTTCAAGGTAAAGCTGAAAGGTTTTGAAAAAAAAACATTGCGGGGTTAAGGTTTAACCGGGCGCAGAGCTTCTCAATCGCTGGCCTGCTTACATTTCGTTCACCATTTAGAACGTTGGATACCAGAGATTTATGAATGGTTTGTATGTACTCAGGCAGGGAAGACAATATGCTTGATGTAGATTCGTTTATTGACAAATTGAATGGTAACTGCTCTCAGGTCACCCATCTTCAGGCGATCGTAACCAGTCACGCTTCTGACGTGTAACTGGTCATGGGCGCTTAAGAATTGTGTAGGCACTCTTTTGAGCAGGTAAGCAGGCGAAGTGAGCCTTTCGTGTATACGAGTATGCGGGAAAGAGTGATCGAGCAAAGATGAAGTTCCCGTGAGCAGTTACGGGTGAACACGACCTGCCGCACAGAGGAACTATAGCTGCCAGTCGCGATTGCCCGAATCTGGGCAACCTGAAAGCAGTTACAGACGTAAAGCAAGTAAAATAAAGAGGTTGCTTACCCTGTGAGTAGTTACGTAACATCTTGCCTTTGTTGAAAAATTAGTGTATGCATCCTGAGGCACTATCGTACAGGTAACCAATCACGGGGGCTGTGCTTCCCCGTTATTTTCTGTTTTTGACCTGTAACTGGTCACGGGTGCTTCATATTTGTTCAAGCACCATTTCCCGCTCTACAAGAGTATGTGGTAAAAGGTGATCGGGCAAAGATGAAGTGCCTGTGATCAGTTACCGTACTTCTGCCTCAGGGAGGTGTAGATGAAAGGGGTTGTCGTTTTTCTGTTATGTTTGTGTTTCCTCTCCCTGCCCCCTGCCTGGGCCGGGGAAGATCCTCTCGCCGCCTGGACGCCCGACTTTGACCCTTCCGGGGCAAAATATACCTACCTGCTTTCCTGTGTAGGCCACCCGGCCATTGAAGGTGTCTCGGCCGGATTTCGCATACGTGACAGGGTCTGGAAAGAGAGCGGGGGGAAACTCTATGTCGATTTTCGCCCCTTAAGTCAGCTTGGCGGTGAAAAAGACGTCATCAATAAATTGAAAATCGGGGCAATCCAGGGCATGATGAGCTCCAGTGTAGCGGCGGCATATATTGTCCCTCGCCTGGGCATTGTTAATCTTCCCTTTGTGGTTGACAGCTTTGCCAGGCTTACCCTCTTTCGGGAAGATGAAAAGCTCTGGGGCCCATTTCGTGACGCAGCCTTGAAAAAAGGCCTGCTGGTTGCCGATTTCACCGGTTACGGCAGCTATGGCTGGGCAACGACAAGGCCTGTGGAAAATTTTGCCCAGGCAGGAGAAATAAATTTTCGTATCGCCCAGGCTCCTGTCAATATTGATACCTATAAAGCCCTTGGGTTGAAGTTTACTGTACTTCCCTGGCCTGATGTACCTCAGGCCTTGCAGACCGGGGTTATTGACGGGCTTGATCACTCTGCCATTGTCTGTAATCTTTCCAGGAAGTTTACGGTGGCCAGATATTATACTGCATTGAATTATGCCCAGGGGCTTTATATTCATATTATAAATCAGAGGTGGCTGAAAAAACTCCCCGATGACCTGAAAAAGATCCTGCTTGCAGCTATTAGAGAAGAGAGCGCTGTCAGCCGAAAGCAGCTTGAAGAGCAGCAAAAGCTGCAGATTGCTGATGCCAGAAAAAATGGGGTCTCATTTTTCTCCCTGCCAGCGGCAGATATTGAGAAGATGAAACAATTACTGGCCCCTGTGTATGAAAAATGGGGTGACAAGATAGGAAAAGACTATCTGGACATGGTTCGAAAAACGCTGAACAACTACCCAGCATGGCCATAATCAGTCACGCTGCTCCCAGGTTTGCTGCAGTTTCCCTGCCACCTGCTGGAGCTGCTGTAAGGCCCTGTCATGCTGCGCCTTGTGCCCAAATCGCAGCGAGTAATGCAGCAGGGCTGCCTGGCGCAAAAGGGTATAATCCAGCAGTGCTGGCATGGCCTGCTCCACCCTGTCTGCCCACAGAAGAGCTGGTTCACCGGGGAACCGGGGAAAGCCTTTTCCGGTAACGGCTTTTTCCAGTTCATAAAAAGCAGAATCAAAAAGGACCTCTGCCTTGTGCTGAGGCAGCTGCGCGGTTACAGCCTTTTTCGTCTTTCTGCCCTTTTGTTTCCGTATCCGGTTACATACCAGAACAATCAGGAACAGGACAAGCACCGCCGCCACCTTGCCCAGGTGATTGTCCGGATTGTCACGGATGCGGGCAAACTGAAAGCTGAGAAAGGAAAAAAAGTCGCTGATATAATGCAAGCCGCTCTGGTTCTGCTCCTCAATCTCCAGCCAGTTTGCTGTGGTAGTGTCATAATCCTGCCACGTCCCGTCCACAAAGACCCTGGCCCAGGCATGTCCGTGGCGATGCCTGATGATATACTGCTGCTCCAGACGGCTGTACTCTGCGGCCACATAGCCAATGGTATAACGGCTGGGGATCCCGAGCTCCCGGAGCACAAGCACGGTGGCGGTTGCAAACAGCTCGCAGTGGCCTGCCTTTTTTTCAAGCAGGAAGCTGGCGACGGGTGTTGCCAGGGTTCCCTTGCCGAGATAGCGCAGAGTATAGCCGAAAGAAGCGTCAAAATGACGCCTGAGACGAGATAAAACCTGTTCAGGCGCAAGCCCCCTCAGTCCGAGCGCATCAATAAAAGCTGTTATCGCTTCTCGTTCAGTTTCAGGGACGACAAGGTCATACCTGGTTAGCTCGGAGGGCTGCGGGAAACGTGGAGCATAAGCAACCCTGTAATCAAGCCAGGAAGAGGACGCTTCACTGAACACAACAGTACCCAGCGCATTTTTCGTGACCTCGACGCCGTGAAGCTGCTCCACCTGCAGGGCGCTGCCTGGCAGTTTAAGTGTTCCCCTGCCCTTTCGCGTTTTTTCCCGGACACGTAAACCTGCCGCAGGCTCCGTCCCTTGCTGCAGCGCATAGGTACCGGCAGTTACCGGCCTCAGTTTTTGCGGCAATGACTGAAATGCGTACCAGCGGCCGGCGCGGTAACTGTTATAGGCTGCCTCCTTAAGCAGCAGATTCTGGACAGTTCCCCCCTGCTCCGGCTGCAGGCGGAAAACAATCCTGTCAGAGAGCTTCTGCCTGCCAATGTCACCAATGGCTGTGGTGGTCTCGAGCGGGTTTGCGTCGAGGTTCATCCACTGCATGGCATAGGCGTAAGCCTTTTTCTCGGCATATTGTATCCCTGCCTGGCCCGCATAGCCCAGGACAAGCACAACCAGGGTCAGGCTGCCCCAGACAGCCACTGAATAATGTCTGGTGCGCCCTGTAAAAGAGGCCCAGCAGCCCAGCAGACAGACACCATAAAAATATGCGCCCGTCTCAATAGTATGAATACCGGCGGCAAGCAGTGTGACGATCAGGTAGGCCGGACTGGCGTCAACCTCTGCCGGCTGTTTTTTTCTTTTTTTCCTGCGCTGAAGAAGGGAGAGAGAGGAAAGATCAATGGTTCCGCCTGTACTGAGACGCTGGGCCAGGATAAGAGGGAAAAAGATAACCGGCGCGAGCCTGGCTGCCATATAAACCGCCTGCCTTTCTTCCTGGAAAAGCTGATACGCTATAATGGAAAGCAGGATGATGGCGCACAGGTCACTGAGCCTGCTCCAGTCAGTGCTGCTCATCTCCCAGCGTTTATCCAGCAAATTGCAGGACTCGACAGCCAGCGCAAGGGGGAGGGCCTGCAGAAACATATCGAGCTGCCAGCCCCAGAAAAGCAGGGCGGCTCCAAGGATACATGGCGGAGCGGTCACAGTGCTGCCAGCCCCTGTTCTGGATTAGAGGCGTCAATCAAAACCATATCCTGTTCCGGTTCCATCGCGATATCTTCCCCTTCAGTGACAAGCAGAATTTTCAGCGATATCTTTCGCCTTCTCAAGGTATCGATCAGCTCCTTACGGTCGTTGTCCCAGGTCTGCAGGATACAGATACATCCGCTCAGCAGGCCGCAATGTCTGGTAACCAGCGGCAGCAGCATGGAAAACCGCCTGTCGCTGCAGGGAGTGATACAGGCCAGCATTTCCAGCATTTTTGCAGTATGGTCTACGCCGCGTCCAGTTGCAAACAGGTGCGCCCTGTCCTCAATGAACATCAAGTCAAGAAGCGACTCCTGTGTCCTGAGCGTACATGCCAGGGAGGCTGCTATGGATACCGCGACTTCAAAACGGTTGATGGTTGGCTCCACGGCAAACGTATCGAGCAGGAGGGCGTGGCGAATAGAATATTCATCTTCATTCTCGCGGATAATCAGCTCACCGGTCTTGGCGACACTTTTCCAGTGCAGCCTGCGCATGGGATCACCTGGATGATACTCACGCAATGAGTGAAATTCCTCCGCATTGCCAAGAGACGAGGACAGTACCACCCCGCCGGTGTGGTGTTTTCTGCTGCCAGGCAGCGTTATGTCTGGCAGCGCGTAGCGTTTGGGTAAAACGAGCAGACGTCCAGGCAGGGGCAGGTGCAGTGTTGCCTTGCACAGCCCGAAAGGGTCCCTACGTTTTATTGAAACCCCTGCCAGTTCAAGGTACCCGCGCTGCAGGGGCAGCAGTTCAAGGCAGGCAGTAATGTGGCTGCCGGCACTGATCGCAGGTAATGGTTGTTCTTTCTGGATGATTTTGTTCTTTCGTCCCATGAGCCAGTTAAATCTATGGGCACGCATCATGCGGTCCCACCAGTTTCGCCGGGCTTCCCCGGGCTCACGCGATACCACAAATTCCTCAAAGTCAGGAATAGTGAGCACAGGAACTTCCTGGTAACTCAGATCTGCCTGCCTGCCTGCGGTCAGGTTATTCACCCGCACCCTGTACAGACATTTTTCTCCACAGGTGGCAAAAGGGGGGAGGGAGCGTTCCACTGACAGCTTCACAGGAAAGACAAGGCTTGCTGCGCATGAGACAAGAAACAGGGCGCAGAGGAGCGCAAAAAGCTGGTACACCGGCCCGTTGTAGGTGTTGAGCCCAAATACTGCTGCCAAGACAAGCGAGCAGAGAATCACCAGTGAAGCCCTGGTAAACCTGGCCCTGCGCCTGAGCGTTCCAGGGTAGGCTGCGCGATAGGTTTTGTAAAGAAAACGATCCAGGACCCTCATGGCTCTTTCCAGCTCCCTGACAATCCGGGCTACACTGGAACGGTTACCTGGTGAAGCACCTCTTCGACAGCCAGGTGTTTGGTGCGCCCGGAAAAGTACGCCTCGGTATCAAGGATAAGCCGGTGAGAGAGAACCGCGCCAGCCACCTCCTGTATATCTTCGGGAATAACAAAGTCACGCCCCGCAAGAAAGGCGATCGATTTTGCCACCTTTGCCAGCATCAGCGATGCCCGCGGGCTCGCTCCCAGTATGACCCCTTCACCTTTTCTGGTGGCCTGAACCAGGGTGACGATGTATCGCTGCAGCTCATCGCTTAAATGAATAGTGACCGCTGCCCTGCGCAGGGCCAGAATATCTTCCATGTCTGCCACCGGCAGAAGTGCATAAAGGGGATGGGTCCTGTCCTGGTCCTGCAGGACCTGTACTTCCTCTTCCAGCTCAATATAGCCCAGGCTGAGCTGCATCCCGAAGCGGTCCATCTGCGCCTCCGGCAGGGGATATGTGCCATGGGACTCCACCGGATTCTGGGTTGCAATAACAAAAAACAGCTCTTCCAGCTCATGCTCAATGCCGTCAATGCTGACCTGCTTTTCCGCCATGGCCTCTAAAAGGGCTGATTGGGTCCTGGGAGAGGTGCGGTTGATCTCGTCCACCAGTAGTATATTAGTGAAAACAGGTCCTTTATGTATCCTGAAGGTGGAAGATTTCTGGTCAAAGATAGAGATGCCGATGACATCTGAAGGCAGCAGATCAGGGGTAAACTGGATTCGTTTGAACTGCGCATTTATCGAAAGTGCCAGTGCTTTTGCCAGGGTGGTCTTCCCGGTCCCGGGAACATCTTCAAGCAGGATATGGGCTCCGGCCACAAAACCGGCCAGCAGATGCCGGATAGTATCTTCCTGCCCCCTTATGACCCGGAAAAGGTTTTCTGCAAGGTTTGCAGCGATTATATGTGACTGTTGTTCAGACATTGTTTCTGCCTTACTCTCTCTTTTACGGCTGTCATCGCCTGCAGGTGGTTACAATGCACTGTTGATGGCGTTTACCGTATCTTTGGCATCCCCGAAAAGCATCCAGGAATTGTCCCTGAAAAAGAGCGGATTCTGCACGCCTGCATATCCTGTATTCATAGACCGCTTAAAAACGATGACCTCCCTGGCATTCCACACCTCCAGCACCGGCATACCGGCGATTGGGCTGTGCGGATCTTCCCGGGCCGCAGGGTTTACTGTATCGTTGGCACCGATAACGAGAACAACATCGGTCTCAGCGAAATCTTCGTTGATTTCATCCATTTCCAACACAATATCGTAGGGAACCTTGGCCTCAGCCAGGAGCACGTTCATGTGCCCGGGCAAACGTCCGGCAACCGGATGGATGCCAAAACGTACAGCCACCCCCAGCTCCTGAAGTTTCCGGGTTATCTCTGCCACCGGATACTGGGCCTGGGCAACTGCCATACCGTATCCGGGAGTAATGATGACAGAGCCCGCGTTTTTCAATCGTTCAGCCACCTCTTCGGCTGTCGTCTCCTTATGTTCACCATAATCCCTGGCAGCGGAGGCTGTCCCGTCCGTGCCAAATCCACCGGCGATGACACTGATGAAAGAGCGGTTCATCGCCTGACACATGATGTAGGACAAGATAGCCCCTGAAGACCCGACCAGCGCCCCGGTAATAATCAGGAGATCATTACTGAGCATAAACCCGGCGGCGGCAGCGGCCCAGCCTGAGTAGGAATTAAGCATCGAGATAACGACAGGCATATCAGCACCGCCAATGGAGGCAACGAGATGCCAGCCAAAAGCAAACGCTATCAGGGTCATCAGAAAGAGCGGCCAGAAAACGCCGCCTGCGCGGACAAAATAGATCATAAAAAGGGCAGAGACAACCACTGCCAGCAGGTTAAGGGTATGTTTGCAGGGTATGCTCAGAGGTTTTGACGAGATAATGCCGCGTAATTTACCAAAGGCAACCACTGAGCCGGTAAAGGTAACCGCGCCGATGAAGGTCCCCAGATACACCTCCACCAGATGAATGGTCAGCATGGCGCCTGGTTCTGCCGCCCCGATTTCTCCGCCATGGAGTGAACTGCCGTGAAAATAGCTGTTAAATCCTACCAGCACGGCCGCAAGCCCCACAAAGCTGTGCAGGATGGCGACCAGCTCCGGCATCTGGGTCATCTCCACTTTCAGGGCAAAGCGGATCCCTGTAATCGCGCCGACAGCCATGGCAAAAAAGATCAGCCCCAGGCCGGAGACATCCGGGCTGAATATGGTCGCCACAAGGGCGATGGCCATGCCGCTGATACCATACCAGTTGCCTCTTTTAGCGGTTTCCTGCCTGGACAGGCCGGCCAGCGAGAGAATAAAAAGCAGGCCGGCGACAATATATGCTGCAGTTACAAGTCCTTGAGTCATTGTTTTATTCCCCCTTCTGGAACATCTTCAGCATGCGCTGGGTTACGGTGAAACCGCCAAATATATTGATGGAAGCGATCAGGACAGCGATAAAGGAAAGCAAGGTTACCCAGAACCCCTTGCTGCCGATCTGGAGCAGGGCACCGACAATGATGATGCCTGAAATAGCATTTGTGACACTCATCAGCGGGGTATGCAGGGCATGGGTGACATTCCAGACCACATAGTAACCAACCACACAGGCCAGGACAAACACCGTAATGTGCTGCAGGAAAATCGTGGGTGCGTTGTGGCTGACCAGGCCGAAAAGGGTAATTGCTGCCGCTGTCAGGACAGGTTTCAGCCAGGGCCTGGAAGTTTTTTCCCCTGTGGCGGCAGCTTCAGGCTGTTCAGGCTGACGTGCGGCCTGAGGCTGGGCACTGACCTTGACCGGAGGCGGTGGAAAAGTAATTTCTCCCTGCCTGGTCACGGTTACCCCACGGATGATCACATCGTCAAAATCAATATTGATGGTGCCGTCTTTTTCCTGGCAGAGGAGCTTGAGCAGGTTGACCAGATTGGTGCCAAAGAGCTGGCTTGCCTGACCTGAGAGGCGTGAAGGCAGGTCTGTATACCCGATAATGGTTACCTCCTTTTTGAGCACCACCTTGCCCGGCTCAGTATAGGCACAGTTACCTCCGTTGGGAGCGGCGAGGTCAACAATCACGCTGCCAGCTTTAAGGGTGTCAACCATGTCTTCCAAAATGAGTTTAGGAGCTGGTTTGCCGGGGATAAGGGCAGTGGTAATGATAATGTCCACTTCTCTGGCCTGCTGGCGGAACAAATCCATTTCAGCGGCGATATATTCTTCAGACATGACCCTGGCATAGCCGTCACCGCTTCCTGCCTCCTCTTCAATCTCCACTTCCAGAAACTCGGCCCCCATGGAATTGATCTGTTCCTTGACCTCAGGACGGGTGTCAAAGGCCCGAACCTCCGCTCCCAGGCTTCGTGCCGCACCTATGGCGGCAAGACCGGCAACCCCGGCGCCAATGACCAGCACCTTTGCCGGCGGCACCTTGCCGGCAGCGGTAATCTGACCGCTAAAAAAACGGCCAAAATGGTGTGCTGCTTCAAGCACAGCCCGATACCCGGCAATATTGGCCATGGAAGAAAGCACATCCATGGACTGGGCCCTGGAAATTCGCGGAACCATGTCCATGGCCAGCGTATTAATTTTTTTCCCGGCAAGACGAGCAAGAAGATCCTCATTGTGGGCCGGCATGATCTGGCTTATAAGGGTTGCCCCTTCCCTGAGCCGATCAATTTCATGACCCTCTTCGAGCTGCATGGGAGCATTGATTTTCAGGACAATATCGCTTTGCCAGACGTCATCACCGCTGCCTGTGGCTGCACCGGCCTGCTCATAAGCATGATTACTGAAGTTTGCGTTCAGGCCGGCACCGGTTTCGACAACGACCTCAAAACCCAGCTTTTTTAACTGCGCAACCGTTGCCGGTGTTGCTGCAACTCTTTTCTCGCCGCCAAGCTGTTCTTTTGGGACTCCGATCTGCATGGTTCCTCCACGAAGTTTGCAATGGTACCCGGCTTCTCCCCTTTGGAAAAAAGCCGATCAGCACCTTTCATCTAACCGGTCACGGGGGCTGTATTTCCCCGTTATTCTCTGTCTCTGACGTGCACCTGGTCAGGGGGCGCGGTCTCTCCCTTAACAAGAGAATGCGAAAAAAGGGTGAGCGCACAAAGAAACAGCGTCTGTACCCAGGTACTCCTGCTTGTGAAAACAGGATGCCGCTTACCGAGAATACCTGGTAAGGCAAAATTTTCAAGAGGAAGGAGGGCCTAAAGCGCATACTTCTTTGCTGTACCTGCTCCTGGCCCGCCCCTTTTCCGGCCCTCGCAACTGGGCGCAGGCTGCCAGTCGCCCCAGCCCGGACCTGGTCAAAAGGAGGGCAAAAATAAAAAATATTATCATAAAACTTTGTTTAGCTGAAAGGATCTGCTATAATAGATATAACAGATTTATGCTTTCATAAAAGAACAGGAAACCAAGTGCACAAAGAGGAGGGCAGCATGTCCCTGGAAAACAGCTATTACCCTGGCCAGAAAATCAATCGTCCCAGCCGGCTCATGGCCCTTGAACCCCGCTTTCTTTACGATGGTGCCGGGGCAGAGGTCATTGCCGATACCGCCGGTGACCTGCTGCCGCAGGAAAGCGCAGCTGCGGCAGCAGATGCAGCCGCTCAGGATGCTGCCGGGGAAGAGACCGCACCGGAGACGGCCCCGCAGGAGGAAACCGAACAGGATACGCCTGCTGCCGAGACATCTGCTGCAACCGTTGAGCAGGACGACGCCGGGCCGGAAGACAGCACCGGAGAGCAGGGCGATGAGCCTGAGGCAGCAGCGGCCGGACAGGAGGAAGACACTGAACAGGATGCGGCAGGCAGCAGCACAGAAACAGCTGCAGACCTGGATGCTGAAACAGGGACGGACAGCGGTACTGACATGGCCGCAGACCCGGACACTGAAACAGGGGCCGAATATTCCACCGTGGTCTTTGTTGACAGCAGTGTTGAGGACTATGAGACCCTGGTTTCTGCCATCACCGCTGATGCTGACGATGCGGCGACATCTGACCGTGACACTGTTTTGATCAAACCCCTTGACAGCACAGATCCAGTGGTGCAGATACGCTCCACCTTAAACGGCTGTCAGGACCTTGACGCCATTCATATCATCTCCCACGGAGATGTCGGTACCCTTCAACTCGGCAGTACAGCGATCAACAACGCCAATCTTGACCAGTATCAGGATGACATCGCTGCCTGGGGAGAGGCACTTGGAGAAGAGGGGGACATTCTGCTTTACGGCTGCAGGGTGGCCCAGGATGGAGAGGGACATGAGTTCATCAATAACTTGGCAGAAATAACCGGTGCTGATATCGCCGCCTCCGACGATGCCACCGGCAACGCTTCCTCTGGCGGCGACTGGAACCTGGAAGCAGCCACCGGCATCATTGAAGCGGCAGAGCTGCTCAACGAACAGAACGCTGCCGGCTGGGACGGTCTGCTTGCAGAGCCGACTGTTGAGCCCACCACTGAAACCATAACAGTCCTTGAACCCAGTGAGTTAAATGCAAATCCCGCTACAGACAGCCAGCAGGGGCTGGGACTGATCCAGCTGAATTATTCAGGGACAAGCGATATCACCGTTGAACTCTACCTGCCCGCAGCGGACACGAGCAGCGGCCAGGTCACTGGTACAGGGGTGCAGGCCGAGACGCTTTCCCGACAGGTAAAGGACGCCGGGGTACAGTCGGTCACCGTCTATCATGTGACCGGAACCCTGAGTGAGGTGAACGACTGGCTGACAAATAACCTGGCCTTTGAAGCCGCCGATGTCGAGCTGGGCGATACCGCAGTCAGCAGCAAGCTGCAGATCCGCGCCTATGAAGGCGGTTTTGACGACACCAACCATGGTGAACAGGGGCATAACCCCGCGATGCCCGACCAGGTAACAGTGAATATTACCCCGGTCAATGACCCGGCCAAGGCAGTGCAGGCAACACTTGCCCAGACTTTAGCTGAAGGAGCAACCCATACCATAGATTTTGAGGCAACTGATCCCGAGGTAAGCAGCGGCACCCAGACCACGGATCAGCTGGTGTATACCCTGCAGAACTCGCCGACCCACGGTTACCTGAGCCTGGATGGAACCAGGCTGGGGGAGAATTCGGTTTTCACCCAGCAGGATATTGATGACGGAAGGGTACAGTACCACCACACAGAACAAGGTGCCCAGCAGAACGACAATGATCAGTTTACCCTTCTCTTGAACGATGGGGCCACCCCGGAAAGTGAGGGTGAGGTTGTTATCGTTCCCCTGACCATTACCCCGGTAAACCAGGCACCTACGGTCTCTGGCTCGGCCACGGTCTATGAGGGCCAGCCAGCCAACGCCCAGAATGCCGAGGCCATCGGCATGGCTATCGAGGCCTCCACCGGCGGCGACCCCCAGGACTCCGAGGCTTCCCTGACAGTAAGCATTACCTCGCTGCCCACAGATGGTGTCCTGTACTTTGACGGCACTGCAATCACCCAGCAGATGATCGACAACGGGTATTCATTTGCCTACACTGACCGAGACAAACTCACCTATGCCAATAACGGTCAGCGTGACAATAATAACGTGGGCACCTACCCGTTCACGGATGGTTTTGATGTTACCGTGACTGATTCAGGCGGGGGAGAGGCAGGTGCAACGAACACCACGGCGTCAACGACCATTGATATCAGTGTACTGCCGGTTAACGATGACCCTGTGTTCCCGGGAGCAGACCCAACAGGCACCGTTGATGCTGCGAATTATCAGTTGCCCATTACCACCGCGCATCTCCCGATAACGGATGTTGACTCCCCTGATTCGAACCTCTCCTTTGTTGTTTCTGATGAAAGCGGACTCAACCAGGGGGTGCTTGCTATACAGGATGGAAATGGCGACTGGCTTCAACTGCCTGAAGGCGGAACCTTTACCCTGGATGACGTCAATAACGGCAAGGTCTGCTATTTTCAGACCGCCGATATCCCCCCAGGAGCTGCCGACCAGCAGGACAGCTTTACCTTCCAGGTTTTTGACCAGACCACCGAACCCCGCTGGAATCCTGACGGGACACAGATAACCCGGCCAGGTGCGGTCTATGACGATAATGGCACCCCGGAGGATTACAGTGACGATACCGTAAAAGACATTGTCTTTACCATTGACCTGCAAGAAGTACAAAACAATCCAAACGGCAGTATAATATGGGATGTCTGGCAGCCCGGCAGCGGCAGTGAGGGCTCCAGCCATGCCGGTTCAGGATATACTACCAGTGGTAGCGCAGATCCTGTCGGCACCCTTGATGAGGGCGGCTCCATTACCATCGAGGGAACAAACCATGCTCTGGGTGCTCCCTATATGAGCTATACCGTCTCTGACGGCACGACCACGCTTTCACCATCACAGGTTGTCTATACCATCACTGACCTTGGTGAAGGGGACAATGGCGGCTGGAACGGCACTATCAGGAAAAACGGCTCAGCCCTGGGTCTCTACGATACCTTTACCCAGCAGGATCTCAACGATAATCTCATAGAGTTTGAACATGATGGCGGAGAAGACTTCTACTCTACCGCCTCTTTTGACGTATCGGCCGGGCTGATGGTCAACACCGGCACCGCAGGAAACCCGGTATATGAACAGGATAACTGGCAGACAACCTTTGAGTTCTATATCACCCCGATCAACGATGCCCCGACCATCTCGGGCAGTGACGACACAGTTATCCCCGAACAGGAAGGGTATGAGCTCTTCCTCACTACCGACCATATCACCGTTGGTGATCCGGATGACGCCAATAGTGCGCCGCAAATATACCATGATGACAATGGCAATCCCGTTAACGTTTCGGTCGAAGATTCGCCAACCTCACCAGCAGATCCTAATTATGCCTATAATAACCAGGATGGTGAACTAACACTCGTATTCACCGAGCTGCCAACAGATTCTGAAGGCGGCAGACTCTACTATTATGACGGCACTGATTGGCAGGAGGTGGTCGCAGACACCACAGAGATACCAGTCTCCGCACTAGGCGACAACACCCTGAAATTCGTTGCCAGCGGCGTAGAAGATGTCAACGAGGTTACCTTGAAGGTCAAGTCAAGAGACCGTCATGATCAAGACTCTGCTAACGAGGCTGAGGTTATAATCCAGATCACTCCGGTCAACGACGCGCCAATGATTGCCTCCGATCCAACGGAGACCGATCCGGGGTACCTCAATGCCTCCGGGGACACGATAAGCTCGACAAACGATCCCTTGACCGTCCTTGAAGGAAGCACAACCCAGATCGGGACTGACAAATTAAAGATGGTTGACCCGGATAACACTGATGCCCAGATCCAGTACCGGATTACAGATGCGCCGGAACATGGCACGGTTGCCATCTCTCAAGATGGGGGGAGTACCTATAAAACCCTTGGCGTCGGGGCCTCATTCTCCCAGGCTGATGTCAATAATGGCAAGATCTTTTTTATTCATAACGGGGATGAGAGTGACGGGACAACCTATTCCTCCGGTCAGGATGATAAATTCACCTTTGATATCTCTGATGGCAACAAGTTCCAGACCGGCAACGAGTTCTGGATTTATGTCAATCCCCTCAATGATCCGCCGGAAATAACCGGCCCTGCTGAACACGTAGAATTAACCCAGCTTGGTACAGCGACGAATGTGTCAGGCTTTTCGGTCTCCGATCCTGATCTCGATGACGGGGTAACAACCGGCGAAACCGACTATGTTCAGGCAACAGTGCGGCTGCTTGACGCAGATGGAAACCCGCTGCCGCAGGCGAGCTATACCGGCATCACCCTGAGTGCTGGCGGCCAAAGCGAAAATGGCGTAGTAACGCTCTCTGGCAGCCGTGCCGATGTCAACAGCGCGCTTGCCGGTTTGCAGGTAACTATTGATGCAGCTTCTGGTACTGAAGACGTAAAATACTCGGTACAGGTTATTGTCGATGACCGGACGCGCAGCGGAGGCACGATTGAAGAAAACGCGAATGGCGGCGATCACAACCAGCCGGAAGATCCCGGTGGAAATGCCGGGACCATTTCAACAACCCCAATAAACTTCTACAGTGATTCGACAAACGACATCCTGACTGACTTCAAAGGAAATGTTGCCGCCGCCGAGGTTGAGCTGTGGGTCTCCCCGAACAACGAGCAGGCAGGGATAACCGCACCAGGTCCTCTTACGGTGCAGGAGGATGTTCCCGCCCCTGTTACCGGGATTACAATCACCGATGCTGAATCTGCGGCCTTTGGCACCGCCCTTACCACCACCCTGACGGTTGACAGCGGCACCCTGGAGGTCGGCAGCCAGAGCGGGGTCACTGTCACCGGCAATAACACCGGGACAATAACCCTGGAGGGGGATGTTGTCAGTATAAACGCCCTTTTGGCCGGTCTCACCTATACCACGGCCAGCAATGTCAATCATGATATGAACGGTGCCAGTACAGATGGTGATGTCTCCCTGACGATCACCGTGAATGAAGGTGAATCGGCAATAGGAGCTGGCGGGACTGTAGAGGTATCAGAAACCGTACCCATCACCATAACCCCCATCAATGACGGGCCGACCATCACCAACACAGGTGCTTCGATCGCTGTCAGCAGCGGAACTCCGGTCTCAATCCCGGGTTTTACCCTTGGGGATATCGATATCCAGCCCACTAACGGGGATGGCGATCAACTGGCTGATGGTGAAGACAATTATATCAGCGCCCTGATACGGCTGACCAATGAAGACGGAACGCCGTTTAACTCAGCTGAATATGGTGCGGCGGGCAAAAATGTCCAAATAGCCACTACAGGCGGTTCTGCTGCTGCGGTACACTCCACCTACAACGGTGCGAATGCGGCCTGTTACATCACTGGAACATATGAGCAGGTTAACGACTTTCTTGCCGACCTCAGCGTGGGTATTGGCGAAGGCAACCCGGACAATACCTACAAGGTGGAGGTCATTGTCGATGACCGGCTGCGTGATGGCGGCACTGGAAATATTATTTCAGAGGCCAATGGTGGACAGCTAAACCAGAACGGCACAGGAACGCCGACAGCTGTCCCCACCGGTGATTTTCGCACCGACACCCATATTTATGGATCAACTGCGGCCAGCATTGACAATCTGGCCCCAGTCAATATTGATGTCGCCACCCGGGAGATCTTCATCAGCGACATCAACGACCCGGCCGCGATTACCGCGGAGAACGTCTCTGTGGCTGAGGGTGCCGGAACTATTACCCTCGATGCCGGTAACGCCAATTTTACCGTTGCCGACCCCGATGATCATGGCGCTGAAATGACTGCCACGGTAACCATTAATGGCGGGTCCACAACAGGACTGGCGATTACCCAGGCTGGCGACAACGCCGGGGTAACTGGCCTTAACAGCTCTACCATAACCATCACAGGCACAGAAGCTGCGATCAACGCCAGGCTCCAGGCCCTGACCATCGCCTATCCCGACCCGGCTGGAGACGCCGCAGCCGCTGACTGGAACGGCAGGTTTACGGTCACCGTGGCCCTGGATGACGGGGGCAATACCGGCGGCGATCCTGGCACCGGTGTAGACGGGCAAGATCCTGGAGATCTCAGCCAGCCTGGTGATGCAACGCAGGATGCCGGTATTGTTTCTCATAGTGGCGGCAATGACCCCTCGGCCCTGACCACCACCCGGACTATCGAGGTGGAGATAACCCCGGTCAATGACGCCCCGGTGGTAACGGCAGGTCAGGAAGTGTCTCTGCCCGCTGTAGCCGAAGACACCGCCGATCCGTCAGGGCAAACGGTGAACACTCTCTTCAATGCCCTCGTTACGTCCAGTGAGTATGGTGACGACGCGGACAATATTGCCGAGAGTCTGCCGGGAACAGGTCACTCCCCTGATGCGTTCATCGGGATTGCCATTGTTCACAACGCGGCAAACGCAACCACTGAAGGCACCTGGCAGTATGATACCGGCAGCGGCTGGACCAACCTCCCCGCCGTTACTAACAGCAATGCGCTCTATCTTGACCAAGATGCCTCGCTCCGTTTCGTCCCCGCAGCCAATTACAATGGTGATCCCGGCACGCTCACCGTTCATCTGGTGGAAGATGATATCAACGATGACAGTGCCAGCATCGATCCCGCCACCTCGGGCCAAACGGTAGATGTCAGTGCCAGCGGCGGGACAACCATTTATACCGACAATACGGTGGCGATCGGGACCTCCATTACCCCGGTCAATGACCCGCCAGTGGCAACCAATGACAGCTATACCACCGCTGAGGACACCCCGGTTGTCATTGCCCCCCTAACCAGCGGGACGGCCGATTCCGATCCCGATAACGACACCCTTACCATTACCTCGATTAACGTGAACACCGTAACCGGCGGGGCCCAGACCATTCCTGTACCAAACGGCACAGTCAACATCGATAATGGCGGTACGATAACCTTTACTCCGGATACTGACTTTCATGGCATCTCCAGCTTTGAATACGAAATCAGTGACGGCAACGGCGGTACGGACACGGCCACCGAAACCATTACGGTGACCTCGGTCAACGATCCGCCGCTGGCAACTGACGACAACTATACCACAGCCATAAATACCCCCGTGGACCTCACCCCCCTGGACGGTGATTCCGACCCCGATAACGACCACCTTACCATCACCTCGATTAACGGGACCGCCGTAACCGGCGGGGTCCAGACCATTGTTGTACCAAACGGCACAGTCAACATCGATGCTGGCGGCAGTATAACCTTTACTCCGGATACTGATTACCAGGGCACAACCAGCTTTGACTACACCATCAGTGACGGTAACGGCGGCACGGACACGGCCACTGAAACCATTGCCGTCAACAACCAGGACCCGACAGCTGTCAACGATAACTATACGACCCTGGTAGACACCCCTGTCACGCTTGATCCCCTGGCTGGTGATTCCGATCCGGACGGCCATACTCTGTACATCACCTCCATTAACGGGGAACCGGTATTACCCGGTAATGCCCAGACCATCACTGTACCCAACGGCACAGTCAACATCGATGCTGGCGGCACTATAACCTTCACCCCCGATCCGGGGTATACAGGTACGTCCAGCTTTGAATACGAAATCAGTGACGCCCACGGCGGCACGGACACGGCCACCGAGACCATTACCATCACCTCTCCTTCTTCCGGCAACGAGCCGCCAGAGGCGATCGATGACAACTATACCACCGGGGAAAACACCCCCGTTACCCTCAATCCCCTGGCCGGTGATTCCGATCCGGATGGAGATCCACTGAGCATTACCACAATTAACGGGGTGGCCGTGACCGGCGGTGCCCAGACGATTCCTGTTGCCAACGGTACGGTCACCATTGCGGCTGGCGGTGCTATCACCTTTACCCCTGACCCGGGCTATACCGGAACCACCTCCTTTACCTATACCATCAGTGACGGCAATGGCGGCACGGACACGGCCATCGAGACCATTACCGTCGAGGCGGCACCTGTTGCCGACGAACCAGGGAAAACACCGGCAGGAAGGGCAAAAGGCCGGACCAGTCTGGAGCCGGACCAGCCGGCAGCTTCCCCGTCTTCACCTGTACTCCCGGAAGTCCCCGTTGAAAGCAGTGCCGATCCGATCCCTGTTGCCCTGACAGCTGACAGAGACAACACCCTGGAGCAGGAGTCCGAGCCCGATGAAATAAGCACGACCAGGATGCCTCAGCAGCTTCATAACACGGCAAGTCTGGGTATAAATGGTAATACAGACCTGCTCCTCGGTACAGAAATCAGGCAGTACATCCATGACACGGTTAATCACGCCTGGTACCTGGTCGAGCGCTGGTACGGTGCGGGTGATGCCTATTCGGAGTTCATTCGGTACGATGTTGTTGGCGGAGCCCAGGACGACTTCAACGGTGAGGTACTGCCTCACTCCGAGGTCCTTGGTGATCTCAATGTGTATCTTGACACCATTTTTACCGATAACCAGACAGAATCAGCATATTCGGCCCTGGGAGCGACCTCGGTTGGCCTCAACGCCCAGCTTGAAAATGCGGACAGGCTGAGTAGGGAAATAAAAAGACTGCTGAAGGAGATATGAGGTAAAGCAAAATGAAACAGGGGTGTAACTGCTCCCGGCTCACCCCTCTTTGAACGATCACGACTGGCCGCAGAGAGGGGTTATAGCTGCCAATCGTGCTTGTCCAAACAGGGGCAGCCCGAGAGCAGTTACCCGTTTGAGCTAGGTACAATGAGCGCGTTACGCACCCAGTGAGTCGTTACAAAGATGTAAAGCAAATGAAACAGGGGTGATGTATCCCTGTAAGTAGTGATAAAAACATAACCGGAATATAACAACAACAAAGAGGTAATCAGAATGAGCAAATGTCCCGGGCGTACAGCCGTACTTTCAGCCTTATGCCTGTTTCTTTCAGGATGTGGAACCATGTCACCGGAACCGGATACAGAGATGCGGCTGGCACGGGTCGATACCTACCGCCAGACAATGGAGCAAATTCGGGAACAGGAACCTGTTACCGATACCCTGACGCTATCGGGTGCCATAGCCAGGGCAATAAAGTACAATCTTGACAACCGGGTAAAACAGATGGAAATGGCGGTTGCCCAGCAGCATCTTAACCTGGCCCGAATCGGTTATCTTCCGGAAGTCACCGTCATGGCAGGCTATTCCAGCCGTAATAATCAGCCCGGTTCGATCAGCAGATCTCTTGCCACCGGCGAGGTAAGCCTTGAATACTCCTCTTCCCAGGAGCGCAGTCATACCATCTCCAGCCTGCGGACTTCCTGGGATGTCCTCGATTTTGGCCTGAACTATTACAACGTGGAGCAGGCTGTCAGCAAGATCGCCATTGCCGGTGAACACCGCCGCAAGGTCCTCCAGAATATCATTCAGGATGTTCAGGAAGCCTACTGGCGCACCTATATTGCCCAACAGATAACTGCTCATATTGACAGGCTTTTTCAGGAGAGCAGCGTTAGCCTGGAGCGTTTCAGGAGACTGGTTGACAGCGGCAAGATCGATCCCAAAGACGGGCTGACCAAGCAGCGGGAAATCTTCCAGCTCCGCCACACCATCCACAATCTCAGGGCCAAACTCGCCGAAGGACCGATTCATCTTGCCGCTCTTGCCAATCTTCCAGCTGGAACGGGTCTTGACCTGCGCCTGGATGCAATGGACACCACTTCCCTGCCCCGGCTCAACATCAACGCGGAAAAACTCGAAAAGCTGGCCCTGACCAACCGTCCTGAGCTGCGCATAGAAGACAGTAAAAAGAAGATCAATACCGCAGATATTCGCAAATCGATACTTGGTTTATTCCCGCATCTTGAATTCTGGGGGCAGGTGAACCACGATACCAACGAATATCTCTATAACAACAGCTGGAGCGAGGTGGGCGTTCAGGTATCATGGCAGCTTATGGAGAGTGCCCAAAACGGTGGACGCATCTATAATTACCAGGCAGAGGAAAGGCTGGCCGATGCCCGTAACAACGCCCTTTCAATGGCTGTTATTGCCCAGGTGCACCTTGCTTTAAACCAGTACAGCGTTGCCCTGAACAAGTATCAGGATGCCGCTGATTTAAGGGAGATCAGCAGGAAAATTGCCGAGCTGGTCAATCGTGACACCCTGCGTCTTGGCGAGGCGAGTTTTGCCAGGATCCATGCCAACCTGCAGGCGACGGTAACAGATATGGAGAGTATGCTGGCCTATGCCGACGTCAGAAACGCCATAATGCGTCTCTACAATACCGTTGGCCTTGACCCGCTCAACGAGGTGGTGGATCAGGGGCTGCCGGTTGATGACATTGCCCGCCAGGTTGAGACCTATCTTACTAGAGCGGCAGAGACCATTACTGCCGGGCCGATGTAACCCCCTGAGGAAGGTGAAATCTGGATTAAAATCCTGACTCTCTGATGAAAAGCCCGTGCGTGTTTCGCCAGACCTTTACGGCAAAACTCTCGGCACGGGCCTGCAGCCGTACATAGCCGCGCCGGATATGGGTTATCCTGGCTGCCGGGTTGTGCGGTTGCAGCTCAACCTGAAAGATTGATTCCTCCGGGATATAATCCCCCCTTTCGCCCTGTCGCACCCGGATCTCCCCGCCGTTGATACTGGCCAGCAGGGGTTCCGGCAGGACAGAGACATTGACAGGGTTGATCTGCTTTATCTGCACGACAAGGGGCTGGTTCGGTGTTGAAGCAGGGTAGAAAAGCCCCTCCCGCCCCTTTTCAAGCCGTGCCAGCTCATCAGAGCTGGCATAGGCATAGAGCCTGGTGGTGTCGTCTGCAGCCAGGATGCCAAGCGGCGTCGTCACTGAAACCCAGCGTCCCGGCTGGATACTCTCTTCCTGCCGCACCAGCACCCCTGAAAACGGGGCCGTGATCCTCAGCCGTTTCTGGCGGCGTTCAAGTCCCTTGTGATAGCTAAGAGCGCGGGTATATTGCTCCAGGGCAATGGTTCGTTCTCCCAGCAGGCTGTCGGCTGCTGCGGAACGCTGGAGCCGCACCGCCGCCATTTCCTGCTCCAGTTTGGCCAGGGCCAGTTCCCGCTCAAGGGCGGGGTCGCTGATCTGGTAGAGCAGCTCTCCTGCCGCGACCCCTGCCCCTTCCTGCCGGCTGACCTTAACCAGTTTACCCGGAGAGGAAGGATAAAACTCGATAAAGGACCTTGGTTTTTCAACCGCCGGAAGCAGCACATATTCCCGCCAGGGAGCCAGAAAGAGAAACAGCAGTATTCCCAGCAGAAAAACAGTGGTCAGGGTGTGTCGGTTGAGGGTTATCATCTTGCGTTTATCATACCAGATAATCAGTTCCTTTTGAATGGGCAGCCAGATAAACCAGTAGAGTTCCACCATCATCAGGAAGATGCCCACTATCTTGACAAAAAAATGATACACAAGCAAGGCGATCCCTAAAAAGACCACCAGCCGGTAGAGCCAGACGGCAAAGGCATAGACGATCATCCAGTTGCGTGTTCCGGCTTTCACTTTCTCCGGGGGGGGATCGCCAAACCCGAAAAGACACTCCCTGAGCCGCCATTTGGCAAGCTCCATGGAGCGGGGCTGGAGGTTCTTGATCCCGGTAAGATCGGAGAGCAGATAATATCCGTCCCAGCGCATAAAGGGGCTGATATTGACAGCCAGGGTCATGACCCAGGAGGTGGTCGCCAGAAAGAAACAGGCATCACGCAGAACTCCCGGCGGCAGGACGGCCCAGGCAAGGGTGGAAAAAACGGCCAGGCAGCATTCTGCGGCCATGCCGGCAGAGACGATAACCAGCCGTTTTCTTCGGGACGACAGCTTCCACGATTCTCCGGTGTCAGTATACAAAAAGGGCCAGAGCACCAGAAAGGCGAGACCGATAACCGGCACATTCAGCCCGTACAGCTTGCAGGAACAGGCATGTCCCAGTTCATGGATACATTTTGCGGCAATGACCGCAAGCAGATAGAAGAGGAAGGAATCCCAGGAGATCAGTTGAAGCGAGGAAGAGAGAAACACGTCCCACTGCCGCAGGATGAGATGCAGGGCAAGCAGCCCTGCCATAAGGGTAAAAATGACAAATCCCCTGCTGAAAAAAGGCCGCACCAGCCAGAGGCTGCGTTCAAGAAAGGCATCGGGATGAAAGAGGGGGATGCGAAAAAAAAGATAATGGTGCAGCAGAAACTTGAACAGGCCGCCCTTTTTTCTGGTTATAGCTGCGGCCTTGTCCTGAAGGGCTGCAAGTGATTCCGGTTCGAGAAAACCCTGGCTCTGGAGAAAGCGGCCTGCCGTGAGAACGTCTTCGACCTCTATCTTAAGGCTTGTTTCCCGGTTAACCTTGGCAACAATGGTTTCTGCGTTGCCGAGTCTCCAGCGGCTCAGGATTTCGAACTCCAGCCAGCCGATCTCCAGGAACCTGTTGGCAACCGGATCATGCAGCACCCAGGCAGGCGAGCCGTCAGCCAGAGGGGCCGCCGGATAGAGATCGATATCTTCGCGTAAAAGAGGAAAAAAGACCGGGCTTTCCGAGGCAGACGGCAGTACCTGCTGACAACCTGTCCGGCCGGGACAGCCTGTAGTTTCTGTCATACACTATATCCCCAGGTTGCGGCGAATCACTGCCAGAGGCCTGCGAAACAGATAGTAAAAAAGGCTGACTGAACCACCATAGACCTTGGCTGTGCCCTGCAGGCCAATACGGGGTTGCTCCGCCGTGTCGTCCAGTCTGGCCTTCAGGGTGAAAAACATGCCGCCGTTTTCGTGTACTTCTGCCTTGTAGCTGGTGCGGGTTACTGCTCCCTTTAAAGGATGGAGGGGATCTGTCCGCAGAAAGAGCTTTACCCTGGCACCCTGGTCAAGGTTTATCGCATCATCGACCGGCATGGCAATATCTATTTCCGGCCTGGCCGGATCAGCCAGAACCATCACCCGCTCACCGACTGCCACCGGCCGTCCGATCCAGTCGTTGGTATCCCGGAAGATAACCATCCCCTTTCCGGGCGCATAAACCCGCTGCCGGTCAAGCTCCTCGCTGTAAAACTGTACCTGAAGCTCTTTCTCCTGCACCTGAAGACGGAGCATGTCAAGGGTTCCCTTGGCCGCCGTATCATAAAAAGCCTGCTGCCTGGTGCGAAGATAATCAGCCTTGACGATTTTCAGGCTCTCCCTGGCCAGGGCAAGCTGATTCACTGTTTCGGTGTCGTCCAGCTGAAAAAGGAGCTGGCCCTCAGTGACCATGGCATAGGGCTGAACGCCGATATCCTTGATCTGGCCGGAGGCGGGAGAAACAATAAAAAGAGGCTCCTTGGGCACAATCTCTGCGGGAGCAAGGACTGTCTCGGGCACCCGGACGAGAAAGGCGGCGGCAGCCAGCCCGGCAAGACCCATCATGACAAGGGTGCGGAGTCTTGTTATCGGCTTTCTGCCTTTTTGCGGCCCCCCGAGGGCGAGCCAGGCATGGGCATAGGTATCGGCCAGGACCTCCAGCAGGGAGGCTTCCCTGGGATGAAAGGGCTGCTCGCGAAAGAGCAGGAGAAAGGCAAAGGGCTGCCCTGAGCGGTTGAGTAACGGGCAGAAGAGGAGATGTCCCGGCAGCCATTTCTGCCATTCCTTAATACAGGTCTCTTCGGTTTTTTGCAGCGCATCCCTGGAGACACAGGATATCTTTTCCCCGGAAAACCTGTCTTGTATTGTGCGGCCAAAAGAAGAGAGCCAGATGACAAAGGGAGTGTTGGGTTCCACCGCCGCCGTTCCTGATACAGCCGTCACCCGCATTGTCCCGTTCCAGGCGGGTTCACAGAGGACCGCCTGGTGATAGGGGATCAGGCGGTGGCTCCAGTTTGTTATGGTGAATTGCAGCTCCTGTACAGACTCTGCCTGCCGGGCCTGCCGCTCAATGCCCACCAGACGGGCCAGGTACTCTGCCGGGCCTGCGCCCGCAGAGGCAGGGCTGCCCGGCTCAGCAGCCGTTTTTTTTTCGCTGCTCGTCACAGGATGCCTACCCCTTTCCTTTCATTTGTTTTTTTGCAACGACTCACTGGATGTGTAACTCTCTGATTTTAGATACCATTTATTTTTTACCTGTACCGTTATTGAACCCTGCCTGCCTCCTGCCCGTAGCCCACAGGCTCTTTTTCCTGAAACGAGGCGGGAACAGCAAGCGTTGCGTAGCCGCTCATTCCCGGCAGCAGTTCCTCGTGTTTGCCGGAGATAGAGGCATACACCTTTATGGTACGGCTGACCGGATCAACCCTGACACCGATACGGTTGATCTCGGCCTGATACTGGCGGCCGGTTTCTTCAATAACTGTGCGAAAAACCTGTCCCGGCTGCAACCATTGCAGCCATCTGGAAGGAACGTGCAGCTCGGCGTCAAGTTTTCCGGGGTTCTGGATCAGCATAATGGGGGCTCCCGGCTGAAGACTTTCGTATTCATTGGCCTCAAGCTGCACAACCTGTCCGGCAAAAGGAGCGGTAATGGAGCAGTTTCGCATTCTGGCGGTATAGGCGGCAGCTCTGGCTTTAGCCTCTTCCACCCGAATCCGGGCAAGGTCGTTCTCGAGCTTGCCAACAACTTTCTGGACATGAAGTTCCTCGTTGGCAAGACTGGCTGTTTGCTGCAATTTCAGGGTCGCGGCGGCGACCGACCTGTCCGCTGCCAGCTCCCTGCAGTCGAACCTGACCAGAACCGCCCCCTTGCTGAAGGATTCCCCCTCCCTTACCTTGAGCCGGATGATGGTGCCAAAAAAACGGGAAGAGATCAACGCCTCTTCACGAGCCACGAGAAGCACTCGAAGACCCGGGTCGGACTCCCCTGCAGGAAAAGAAGAAGCAGAAAAAGGAGAAGAACGGGCCGGCTTCTCGTCCACTGATTCTGGCTGGGCAGCGCAGCAGGCCATGCTGAAAAAGAGGCCGAAAAGGATGATGACAAGGAAAAAGGCCCAAAAAGGAGCCAGGGTAAACGTATATTTCGACAGTGCTCGGTTCATGACAGCCCCTGGTTTATCCGAAAATCTGTTCAAAAAACAGCTGCTCATTTCCCGAAGTTCCGATTTTCATGCCTTGTGATGGCGGAAGACTATCTGGTCCGGCCATGCTGGTTGACATGTAATCCTTTCTGCGGAAATGATACGCATCTTTTGCCGAATTGACGAGTTACTTTTACTCCTTATTAAATTTTTTGACAACCTCCTTCCTGTTTTGTACGCTGATATAAGGAGCAGTGATACATGTACGGTCAGCAACTGGTGTCTTGGCACCAACAGACCTGTTTTCCTGGAAACCTGAACTCACTTGAGAAAAGAGAAACCAGGGTGGCGCCTGCCCGGTGAGGAGTTACCCTCTCTTTTGAAAAAAGTATAGCCAATGAATTGGTCAGACTTCCCCATCTCAATAAAACTGCGGATCAATTTTGCCTTATTTATCCTTTTTTTTCTCTGCTTCAGCTGCGTCACGCTGTACGGTTTTAGCAGGGTGAAAGGGTTGTTTGCCAAGGTAAAGATGGACAGCGTTCCTGTTATTGTCGCGGTTCTGGAGAGCAAAAATGCCGCCAACCGCCTGTTTGCTGAAATCCAGGGCTTTGCTGCCACGGGAAATGAAGACGAAATAATAGAATTTCAGGAATCTGTAGAAACAATTGGCAGCTGGATGGATAAGTGGCGGATCCATGATAATTGCTCCTGCGGACTCTCGCTAAAAACTGCAATGGAAAACCACAGGGATATTGTTCTACGCTCTGGTAAATCCATTTTTACGGTATGGACAGAGCGGCAGGTACAGGTTGAAGCCTTTACAGAACTTGGGAGCAGACTGGACCGGGAGATTGAAAAAGTGCTTGCGGCATCTTCTGATAAGGCGGCGCAAAAAGAGCTTGCCACCCTTGGCCGGGCCATTGATCTGCTTCAGATTGAAACTTACCGGCTGCTCAGCATGTCGACAGCAGGAGATAATGAGGAAGATGAGGGCGCAGAAAAGGCCGGGGAAGACAGGCAGGAGCAGCGACTCCATGGCGGGGCTGATGATAAGGAAGTGGCAGCTTGTCAAAAGAGGCTGGCGTCAGTTTACGGCTCCCTGGAAACGGCCAGGGCATCATGGGCAGTATCCGGCCTTGCCACCGGGCTTCCTGCGCTTCTAGAAAAGATAGTAAACAGTTCAAAAGGGATTGTCGAGAAAACAGCAGTACTGGGTGAGCTTCTTGAAAAACTGGAGGGCTATGAAGAGGAAATCCTTGGTGTCCTGGATGAGGCTGTGCTGCACCATGTCCAGGAGGCGGACGAGGCGTTTCATAAAGCCGCCAGTGTGATGAGCATGTACACGCTTTTCCTTGCTGTTACCGGCGTGATTTTTACCTGTATCGCCTTGTTGCTTTTCCACCTTACGGCCAGTTCTATTATAACGCCCTTGATCCGGCTGATGGACATGGTCAGGATCATTGCAGGAGGTGATCTCTCAAAACGGATAGAGCACACCGGCAAGGACGAGGTCGGCCAGCTTGGGCACTATTTCAACAAGATGACAGAACAGCTTGAAAAGACAACGGTATCCAGGCAATATCTGGACAATATTTTGTCCAACATGACAGAGAGCCTTATTGTGTTGTCACCCGGCGGCAGGATTGAAACCGTCAATACCGCGACCCGGACGCTGCTGGGATATCAGAGGGAAGAGCTTCTGGGAGAAGATATCAGGCCGCTGTTGCTGACAGCCTCCGTAACCGGTAAGCAGAAAAGGGTACAGGAGCATCTTCTGCAGGAAATTGAGCAGGTTCAGCACGCTCGTAAAAATGCCGTACAGGGCGTTGAAGCACATTATTACACCAGAAAGGGCAGGGCCATTCCGGTGCTTTTTTCCTGCTCTGCTGTCTCTGGCAGGGAGGGTAATGAGCAGGGTATTGTCTGCGTTGCTGCTGATATCACTCGCCTGAAAAAGATTCAGCAGGAACTGAAAGATTCGTACAGCAGCCTGCAGAGGGTGCAGGATCAGCTCATTCAGAGCAGCAAGCTGGCCTCCATCGGTGAACTGGCGGCAGGGGTGGCTCATGAACTTAACCAGCCGCTGATGATCATTCGTACCGGCAGCCAGATACTTGAGCGAAAGAGGAAAAACGGGCCCATTGACGAACAGCAGCTTGATAAACATCTGGAATCAATCCTTTCCAATTCCAAGAGAATGATGAATATTATTGATCATCTGCGGACCTTCTCCAGGCAGTCTTCCATGTCATTTTCGCCTGTACATATCAACAAGGTGCTTGAAAACTGCTTTTATATGATCGGGGAACAACTCCGCCTGAGAGATATCAGCATCAGGAAAGAACTGGAAGCTGATCTGCCCGTGATTAACGGTGATGCGAACCAGATCGAACAGGTTATCCTCAATGTGCTGACTAACGCCAGGGATGCGCTGGAGGATAAATCTGCCGCTGCGGACAAGGCAGACGGCGGCCAAAAAGAGATCACGCTCATCACCCGAATTTCTCCTGAAGATCCCAGCATGGTTGAACTGCTTGTCCGTGATAGTGGCAGCGGGATACCGGCGGATAAAAAGGACAAGATATTTGACCCCTTCTTTACCACCAAGGAGGAAGGAAAAGGCACAGGACTGGGGCTCTCTGTCTCCTATGGCATCATCCAGGATCACAAGGGGATCATCGATATTGCCGAAACCAGTAATCTGGGGACAACATTCAGGATACGGCTGCCGGTTACACCACAAACGGGTAAGGGAAAGGAGTAAGATGTCTCATGGAGTCGAAAGACAAAGAGATGGAAAGGAAAGAAAAAATTCTGCTTGTAGACGATGAGCCCGAGATACGTGATCTTTTAGCCGGCCTGCTGGAGGACGAAGGATATGTAATATATCAGGCAGAAAATGGTCTCGAGGGTCTGGAAATGTTGAAAGATGAAGACCCGGATCTGGTGATAACGGACGTGCGAATGCCGAAGAAAAACGGCATAGAGCTGCTCGAAGAGATTCAGGAAAGCCGTGCGGAAGTGGATGTGATCATTTTAACCGGGCAAAGTGATGAAGCAACAGCCATCGACTGCCTTCGGGGCGGGGCCTATGATTACCTTTTAAAACCCATTGAGGACATCGATATTCTGCTGACTGCGGTAAACAGGGCCCTGCAGAAAAGAAACCTGGAGAAGCAGAACAAACTGCTCATACAACAACTGGAAGACATGGCTGTCCGTGATCCGTTGACCGGTCTGTACAATATGAGACAGCTTTATCCCTGCCTTGAAGAGGAGATATCCCGTTCGGCGCGATATGAGCATGGCTTTTGTCTGCTCTTTCTTGACTTAGACCATTTCAAGCAGATTAACGACACGTATGGACACCTCTTTGGAGATTATGTTTTAAAAAAGATCGGGCAGATCATGGAGGCAAGGTTACGCTCAACCAACGAATAAGGATAGATCGTGAGAGCGCAGCGAACCACGATCTTATCCCGGGTTGAACAAGCCCGTGGTAAATAAGGAAATATATTTTCGAAGAGAG
>PDWJ01001850.1_pt1 | contig 43387 bp, 31 predicted proteins | sample 1430881 | NCBI WGS metagenome assembly PDWJ01 (sample SAMN01162460, study PRJNA174530) | Oral metagenome, whole genome shotgun sequencing project. | biome: Marine environment; feature: Marine mammal; material: Swab sample of the gingival sulcus; isolation source: swab sample of gingival sulcus...
CTTCACCATAGCGGTGCTATGCATCAGTTTTGTAAATTCTTGTTTTATTGTAATTTGAATGCTCATTACGAAGTTCTAACGCATAATTCGGGTTTAAATTATTGCAAAAGAAATTATTTTATGGAATTAAACAATCGTCTAACGTCTTGTAAATCAATATTTTACGTAGATTTGCGTGCCTTGCAAGCTACTGTTCAATAGTTTGATATTATCCCTCCCCCTTATTATGAAATATCTCTTTTAGTTTTGCTAAAAACATTTATTGCTTTTTCAAAAACATTGAAAATCAAAAACAAATAGAATATTATTGCAGTGAGCCATATAAATACAATATTGAAAACAGTAGTATCAATTTTTATATTGCCAATACGTTTTACGGGAGCGTAAAAATGTGCCCGTCCGTTTCTGCTTTCGGGTTCCATGTATATAGGGTCGGTCAGTTGAATTATTTTATCTTCTGTTATTTTGAAAGCCGAAAATTCATTTTTGTTTTGTACCAACGCTTCAATTTGTTTGTTGTGATATTTTTCTTTCAACTTATAAACATACTCCTTAGAGCCAAGTTCTTTTGTCAATTTACTGAAAATAATATTATCTCTTTTCCTTATTTTCTGTAAGGCTTTATTATAAATCTTTTTTTCTTTTTTTAAGAAAATCCGAGCATCCGATATGTCTTGTTTGCTAAGCTTGGCATCTGATAGGTTTTTAAAGAAATTTTCATTTTTGGCATTGTCCGTATACAGCTTGTCAAACCCGTCTTGTAATAAAAGATAAGTGGTCGTATGATTTTTTTGAGGATTTTTTTCTATATCGGTCAAAAGTTCGTTCAATTTGGGAATAAGAAACGATACCCGATAAGTAAATACACTTTTTTTCAAGTCGTTATCAAAAAAATGTTTCTGGTAACTATTTCTTTTATACTGTGCAACGGCAAGCGCTTCATAAGCCCATCGCGAAGTCATCAAGTCGCCGATAACAGGCACGTATTTGTATGAAGTAAAACTTCTGTGCAATTTCGTAAAATCTACTATTACCCCGCTAAATAACAACTGTGGTACTAATATAAAAGGTATGGTTATGTAAATTGTAACTACCGATTTCAGAGATGCCGAAATATTTAATCCCAATATATTGGCAAAAGCTGAGGCAGAGAATAAAACCAACCAATAAGTAAAAGTTAGACCTTTTATTTCAAGAATCATATTGCCTATGGCAACAAAACTGAAAGTTTGTACGGCAGAAATAACAAAGAGTACAAATATTTTGGAATTTAGGTATGAAAATTTACTTAAATTCAAGAATTTTTCTCGTTTTAAAATTTTTCGGTCTTTTATTATCTCCTCTGCACTTACTGTAAGTCCTATGAATAGAGCTACTGTAACAGCCATAAATAAATATGCCGGTACGTTTATGTTTTCGGCAAAAATATAAATAGACGGGTCGTTTCCTTTTCCGCTTATGTATTTTGAAAAATACCCCAAGATAATGGCAAGCAGGGGAGCTTCCAAAAAGGTTATCAGTAAGTACTGTTTGTCGGTAAGTTTCGACAAAATATTTCTTTTTACAAAAATTTTGAACTGCTTAAACCTGCCCGGTATACTGAAATTATTTTTTGGTAATGGATGTTTCTCAACCTGTTTCTCAATATTTTTGTCTTTGTTTTCAAGCTTTGTTTTATAATAATTATACCATTCGTGAGGTGATATTTTTCGTTCTTTCGTAAATTTTCCAAATTGGTCTACTTGTCTGGCTTCTAATATTTGCAGTGGCAACTCGGCATCAACATTACCACATGTTACGCATTCGTTGTCTTCGGCATTTACATAATTTGCTCGTTTTTTAAAGTAAGTCAGTGCATTAACCGGATTACCTTTGTACACGGGGTAACCGCCTTTGTCTAAAATTAAAAGATTATCAAACAATTTATATATTTCAGACGATGGTTGGTGAATGTTTACCATCACTAATTTGCCTTGTAGTGTTTGTTTTTTGAGCAATGTCATCACAGTTTCGGAATCCATTGACGATAACCCTGAGGTTGGTTCATCTACTATGAGTATAATGGGTTCGCGCAACAATTCAAGGGCTATATTTAGGCGTTTGCGTTGTCCGCCGCTTATTGTTTTGTTTAAAGGACTTCCTACCCTGAGGTCTTTAGCAGCTACTAAATCGAGGTCGTCGAGGGTTTTTAAAACTCTATTTTGTATTTCCGTTTCGGTTAAGCTGTTAAAACAAAGTTTGGCGTTGAAATACAAGTTTTGATAAACGGTAAGCTCTTCTATCAACAAGTCATCTTGAGGTACAAAGCCTATTATGCCTTTGGTAGCTTCAGGATTTTCATAAATATCGTAACCGTTTATGGTTATACTTCCTTTATCCGGTGGAAGGTTGCCGTTCATAAGGTTCAAAAGTGTAGACTTACCTACTCCGCTTCCGCCCATTATGCCTATCAGTGAACCTGAGGCTGTCGTGAAATTGAATTTTTTTATTCCGTTGGTACTTCCCGGATAAGTATATTCCAAATTTTGGGCTTTGAAAATAACTTTTTCTCTGTCTTCTGAATTTATAAAAGCTCCTACAATATCGCTTTGATAAATAGGGTTTATTCTGGCTCCTTTTATCAGTGCGCCGGTATCCAGTACATATATTCTTGAGGGTTTTATGTCTTGGCTGTTAAGGAATAATGTATTTTCGCCCAAATATTTAAAAATAAAAGTATTGGTACTTTCAATAAAAAGTATTCTTATTTCTCCTTCTAAATTTTTGGCTATCAATTGTTTTGCCGGTGTTTCTACTTCTTGTCCGTTGTTTATGTATAAAAGGTGTGAAGATGCAGTTAATTTTGTATTATGAGTTGCAAAAATAAATTGTTTTATTTGGTTGTATTCCGTTTGGCTTATATTGAATATTTCGGCTACGGTTTTCACAAATTCCAGTTCGTCATCTGTTATATTGTTATTTTCGTTAATAAATTCCAGAAGCCTTATAAGTACAATTATTTTTTCTTCTTGATGCAACTGTTCGTTTATTTCATTGCATATCATAAGTATTTTCACCGAGTTTACGGAGGTTCTTTTTCTTGCTTTCAGGCTGTTTTTATCGCCTATTTTGTGATGAACTTTTACAAAATCGTTAAAAATTCCGAGATATTCGTTCACATTTTTTCTATTGAGCATAAGAAGTAAATAGCCTTCAACTATTTGCAATGCTTTCTTTGAAACGCCATGTTCATCTATGTTGGCAATTATGGCAAAGAGCCTCATTAGGGCTTTTAAAATTGATTCGTTCATTGAATATATTTTTGGAAGCCCCTAAAGTATGAAAATTTATTGTTTTCAAAGAAATAAATATGTTTGTTATAAGTTATACGAAATGTAAAAGTCTTATTTACATAGGGTTTAAATTTTGTCAACTGATTTTATGAAATATCAAACTATCAATTTTTATTTAGAAATGTGCGGTGAAATATTTTTATTGGGTTTTACCGCAAAGGACGCAAAGGTCGCAAAGAATATTTCGCAAAGGGAGCACAAAAAATTAAGTTTTTGTCAACTGATTTTATTAAACATCAGACACTCAATTTTCAATTTTATACTTTCAATGTTTCGCCTTCGCTTTTGGCAATTACCACTGCGCCACACGCATCGCTCCATACATTTGTTGAGGTGCGAAACATATCGAGTATTCTATCAACCGGCAATATTAAACTTATTCCGGCCAAAGGTAAATCTACAGCTGTGAGAATAATTGAAATCATAATTAAACCTGCCATTGGTATTGCTGCTGCCCCTATCGATGCCAACAGCGCGGTTATTACGATTATTACTTGTTCCGATATGCTTAAATCGAACCCGTAGGCTTGTGCTATGAAAATTACGGCAACGCATTCGTATAGGGCAGTTCCGTCCATATTTATGGTTGCGCCAAGCGGTAGAGTAAAACCGGATATTTTATTTGAGACACCAGCTTTATTTTTTGCTGAATTTATTGTTAATGAGAGTGTTGCGCCGGACGAAGCTGTGGAAAAAGCAGTAATTAATGCAGCTTGCATTTTTTTCATGTACTTGAATGGCTTTGATTTTCCTATGACTTTAACAATTACAGGTAAGGTAATGAAATTGTGTACGAATAAAGCAGTCAAAACGGTTATAGTATACAGTCCCAGTCCTTTTGCTATTTCTGTTATGCGTTCAATATCGCCGGCTTGTTCGGCTACCGTTACGGCTACCAATCCGAATATGCCAAGCGGTGTAAATCGAATGATAAAAAGCGTTATTTTCATCATAACTTCAAAAAAAGCGTTAAAAAACTGAGTCATAATTGCCCGATGTTTTGTTTCAACTCGTGTTATGAAGAAACCGAACAGTATGGCAAAGAAAATTATCGCCAGAGTATTTTGATTTGCAAACGCTTGGAAAATATTTTCAGGAATTATTTTCATTATGGTTTGTGACAATGAGTGGCTTCCCATGCTGAATGTTTCTTCGGGCTTAAAATTGTCAGGTGTTATGCTGTTGCCCGGTTTTATTATATTTACTAAAAACAGCCCTGTTAAAATTGCTATTGTGCTGGTTGTCAGATAGTAAAGTATTGTTTTTAAGCCCAAACGTCCCAGATTATTTGCAGAGCCTATGTTGGTAACCCCCGAAATTACAGAAGCTAATATCAGCGGAATTATAATCATTTTCAAAGCTCGTAAAAATATAATTCCCATCCATTCTACATACTCTAATTGAGGATTATATTCTGCTTTTTCGGTTATTATTTTTAATTGTTCTATGCTATATGCTTTTTCTGAATTATCATTAAGCATATTTACAAACTTAGATTTTGAACAAGGAGAGTTTGCAGTCAAAAGTTTCAATTCTTTCAGTTGCTGTGTATTTAAACCATAAGATTGAGATTTTAATATTGAAAAATTTTCATTGTCGAGTTTATACATTGTCGGAAAACTTATTCCGAAAAATACAGCTGCTATAAGTGCAAACAATATCTGCCAATGTAATGCAGGTTTAAAACGTTTCATCGATTAAAATTTCATCAAATTCTTAATTAACAATTTATTTATTGTTTCTATGGTAACCTCTAAAAATTTCAAATTCTACCTTACTTTAAGTTTTTAAAATCACAAAATAACTTTCTGATATTCAGAAAGTTATATATATATGTCGAAAATAGTTTAATTCTCTTATTATCAACTATTTTTAAAATAAAAACAAATCATCTGTATATCTTAGCCTTAATAAAACTTGCAATTTTACAATACAAAATTAAAAAATGTTATCAGCTTTTTTAAAATTAATGCAATATTTTTACCTAATATTTGTTATTTTTATAAATGGGTTTAGTTATTTTCATAAATTTTAGTAATTTTACCCGAAAATTTTAATATAAATACTTTGAACAATGAAATTAAAGAAATTTTTAGTAGTTTTTTTTGCTATCGCAACACTTTTTGTTACAAGTTGCGATAAAGAAAATGAAGTCCAGTCAATGAGTGCCTTAGTAGATGGCAAGGAGTGGAGTGCCACAGCACTTACTTTAGGTGCATACTCTTATTCTGATTATTTAACACTGTTTGGTGTAAGTGCCGATGGAAGTAAAATACTTATAGTGGTAAGAGGGAAAACTGAAGGAACTTATGACTTAAAAGTTTTAGACGGTGCCACCAAACAAGTGTCTTTTTATGTTGCCAATAAAGATGATGCAGACGATGAAAAAAAACGTTACGTAAGCACAACCGGAAGCGTTACTTTGACCTCTGTTGGAGATAATATGATTTCCGGCAACTTTCATTTTACAGCTGTAAAAAAAGGCTTAGACCCCATTAAGATAGAAAACGGAGTTTTTAACAATGTTATATATCTGAGTCAATGAGAAAACTTACTACCGGCATCTTGTTATGCTTTTCGACAATTTTGTTAATGTATTCAGGTTCATGCAATAAGGACAGTATTTTCCATGAAAGTTATTTTTCTTTGAAAATTAACAGTGTCGTGGGGGAGTATGAGCCTCAAAGTGTTGTTGTTAAGAATGGAATCACAGTGATAGCAGCAAAAAACGGTACTGAGAACAATAGCGAGTCGGTAGTTATAACTATAAATGGTGCCGAGGTAGGTACTTACAGGCAAGTCTTTGATTATAAGACAGGAGTATCTGTTAAAAGTTGTGGACTTACTTATAAAATAAATTCTAAAACTAATGCAAATTTAAAATCATCTCCCGATTATTATACCTCTTATGAGGGCGAAATAGTTATCTCGAAAATGGACGATAGAAATAAACTAATGTCGGGGTATTACAAATTCTATCTTCAAGCACTTAATGCCGACACTGTAACTCATGAGATAAAAGGGGAGTTTTTAAATTTACCTTATCATTAAAGAGTAGCAATCCTTTGTTAAATAAAAAATTACGAGTTTAAATTGTTGATATTTAAGTAATTGTAAGTTAAGTTGAATAGAGGTAATACTTTGATTATAAGCAACTTGCGAAAGGTGACAAGCTCTTATTTGAAATAATAGACATAAACTAAGAAAATCCGTGTTAATTTTTTAACACGGATTTTTTCTTGTTTAATACTATTCTAAAAATGATTTCTTGTGAACAAAATATTCTAAAAATAGGGATAAAATTTTCAACTAAAAAAGTAATTAGGTTTATTTTGTTTTATCGTCCTCAGGATATTCTATTCGTGTGTGGTAAATATTTTTAATTTTATCTTTTAAGATTTGTTTCACACGGGCTATTTCTGCAAATGTAATGTTAGCTTCTTGAATTTGTCCGGCTTTAATTTGTTTGTCTATAATTCCTTCAATTAGATTGTTGATAGTTTCTTCGTTTATTTTTTTCAGGCTTCTTGATGCAGCTTCGACCGAGTCGGTGAACATTAAAATAGCTTCTTCTTTTGTTCTGGGACGAGGTCCGGGGTAAGAAAATAGAGCTTCGTCTATTTCTTTATTAGGATTTGTGGTTTTTGCCATGTGATAGAAGTAGTATATAACACTTGTACCGTGATGTGTACGAATAAAGTTAATTATTGTTTCAGGTAGCTTCTTTTTTCGAGCCATTTTTATTCCGTCCGTAACATGATTTCTGATTATTTCAGCACTTTCTTCCGGTTTAAGTTTGTCGTGTGGGTTGTATCCTTGTGATTGATTTTCAATGAAATATTGTGGGTTTTCCATTTTACCTATATCATGAAATAATGCTCCGGTACGTACCAATAGTGGGTTTGCACCAATCTCATAAGCAACCGATTCGGCAATATTGGCTACCTGTAATGAGTGCTGAAAAGTACCCGGTGTTTCTTGTGATAGTTTTTTTAGAAGGGGGTGGTTTAAATCAGACATTTCAAGCAGGGATATATTTGATAAGTATCCGAAGATACGTTCAAATAGGTATATCAGCGGGTATGAAATAAGTACAAAAATGCTACTTATTCCTGTAGTTAATATGTGTACTCCTTGAAATTCAGAGAAATCTCCGTTTTTTAAAAGAGTAAATCCTAAGTAGCTTAATGTGAAGGCTACCAGTATTAATCCCACTGTTACAAGTATTTGTCGTCTGTTTTGGAGTTTAGAAACTCCTATTGCTGCTACGTATCCTGTCATTAATTGGGTGAAAATAAATTCTATTGAATCTGTAACAAAGAAACTTATTACTATTATCATTATTGTATAATGAAAAACAGATAGTTTAACATTATGAAAATTTACGGTAAGTATTGGTAAAATTGCATATGGTATTAAGTAAATATCAAAGGTTGGATATTTTATAAATAACGATGTAATGCCTGAAAATAGTAATATAGTTATTAGTAAGAATAATAGATGTTTGTTGTTTTTCAATATTTTAGGTTCGCTTACTCGCAGGTATATGAAAAATACTGAAAATATTATTGTTAGTAGTAGTAGTTTGCCTGTTGTTGTTAAGTAATTAGAGCGTTCTGTTCCTTTTGATTGTTCATATTCGGCTTTTAAAGATTCTAATATTGCATAAGTTTTATTGTTTATGGGTTCGCCTCTTGAAATAATTCTTTCTCCTTTTTTTATCATCCCTGTTACGGGCGAAACGTTTTCCAGTTTCCTTTTTAGCATACGTTCCGTGTGTGCTTTATCGTATTCTATATTTGGGGCAATATATCTTTCAGCCGGCAATTTTGGGAGTTGTATTTTGTATTGATTTTTGAATGAATCAAGTTTTGTGTGAAGTTTTAGAAATGCTTGTTTTTCTGTATAAAAATCGCCCACAAAAGCTTTTGTTGCAATGCCTTTGTGTATTACATTTATTAGTGTTTCGGATTTGTAGGTAGCACCGGCGCTAATTATACCTTTTTGGTATATATTTTTTAAGTCATTGGAGAATTTTTTTGTAAATTTTTCAACTTTAGTTGAGTCATTTTTTGTAAATTTTTTTAGGTTTATAAATTGTTTCATGTCTTCTTGAAACTTTTTTATCATACCTTCGCTAAAGTTATCAGAGAATTGAAAATAATTTACGAAGTTTTTTTTAATACTGTCTTTTTCTTTTTCCAGACTTAATTTAGACTTGGATACAGGAAAATCAAAAGATGATATTAAATCCTCGTATGCCCATGGTTGTCCTTTGGTGTATTTGTATTTGTAAGTTACTTTTTTGGGTAAAATGAAAACAATTGCCATCATAACCACAAGAAATAAAACTAGGGGAATGGATTTTTTTATTCTATAAATTATCAAATTACTTAGTTTTGTGTACATAATTCTATAAATTGTTGAATTAAAAAGTAGTTTGCATGATATTTATTTTTGTATAACTTCAAAAATTTCTTGCAAAATTCCTGTATTATCTACCAGCATGTTAAAGTATTTGTGTCTGTTTACGGTTAGTATTACAGATTTTCTCATAGCTGTAATGTATTTACAGTTGCTGTCTACATTCATTCCGGGACTTATTATTACTTTGCGTTTAAATTCTTTGCCGTTACTTTCGGCTTTTAGTGCACCTCTTATCAGTATTATTAGTTGTTCTCCTTTTTCCGATTCAAAATATACTTTGTCGTCTGTTTCAAGTTTCATAGGTTGTACCAGTTCGGCAAGGTTTACCAGCATGAAATCTTGCATACCAAAGAACAGGTGATATTTGCGAAGTAGTTTTATTTTGTCCTGAATTAGGTATCCTGATTCAGATAATTCTTGGGCTAATTGTTTTTTGTGTGGTCCCATTTTTTTGAGATAATCAAAGCATTTTAATGGGTTTTCGTTGTATATAATTTTTGCAGCGGTTGAATAAATTAATTCGTTTTGGTGGAAAAGACATAGGAATACTTCATCGGGTAGTTCACTTCTTCTTATGTTTGTTAATATTTCAGTTAGGTTTTCTTTTTTCCATATTTCTACGTCTTTGTATATTGATTCTTCGTTGTAGTTTTCTATGATTTCAGTTTTTTTACGATGAATTTTTTCTATCATTTCGAGTGTTTTGGTAATAGTCCAGATGTCTATTCGTTCAAAATCTCGCATTATTATTTCGCGCATTCGTTTATGAAAAGTCATACGTTCTTGCGGAAAGTGTTTTGAAAGTTTTTTAATTTTTTGGTTTACGCTCAGGTCGTCAAATATAGGGACTATAAATCCTTTTATGTCGGGCGATATAAAGTTGTCAATTAGTTCGAGAGCATATATTGTATTTTTTCCTACTATGTTCTTTTTTATTAAGTTGATTATTTTTTGGTCGTACAAAAAACTTAATAGGTTGAATAGTATTTCGTAGTTATTTTCGCGTTCTTGGTCTAAGGCTAAAAATAGTTTTAGTGTGTTTTTTTCGTCTTCAATATCTCTTATGGTAGCTAATATCCAGAGCAGATTGTCTACTGTTTTGTGTATTTTGTTTTTTATTATTATTTCTTCTTCTTCCGAAGCTTTATATTTGCAGTAGTATAATGCCCAAATTGTTGCTAATTGTATTTCTCGGTTGGGATAATTAATTATTTCAATCAACAGTGATTTGGCTGATACAGTTCCCATTTTGGCATATATTTCAATTATTTTCAGTTGTATGTCTTGTTTATTACTTTCTTTAAACAATTTTTTTATGTATGGTGTAGCTCTTTCGCCTATATCTATTACTGCCGAAGCTGCTACTTGATAGTATGCGGGCGATTTTATCAGGCTCACTATCTTTTCTATGAGTTTTGGGGTTTTTATGTTTACTGCAAGTTTTATTGCTGCATGTATTATTATGTGGTTTTTGCTTTTAAATATAGGCATTAGCAGGTCTTCTGCATTTGGGGTTTGGGGGTTGCTTATAAGATATTTTATTAATAGTAATTGCTCTGTTTCGTTTTTAGTTCTTCTTAGTTTGTTTATATCTTTTTCAGTAAGGTTTTTAATTGCTTCAAAATCAAGAAGTTGATTTGCTTCTTCAATTAGATTTATTATTTCGGGGTCTGTTTCGTTTTTCGCAAGTTGGGCGGTAAATTTTTTGGTACGAGTTCGCCATGAGGGGTCTATACTTCTTAGTACGGCTTTTCTTATTTGGGGGTCTTCGTGTTTTATGAGAGTTGCTGCGTATGGTTCAAATAGTCGGGGGTTGGTCTCGGCGAGTATGGTTACGCTGAAACGTACTACATTGTTGTTAAATTTTTTGAATTTTTTTGTTAAAACCTCTGTGCCGTATTGGTATCTTGAGGTGTCACGTGGTTGTTTTTTTGATAGCTCTTTCAGTAGGTCTCTTAATTTTTTGCGGTATCCTAAGTATAAGTTAAATGCTACGTAAGACCATACTAATAGAATGGGAATGAAGAATATAGGGAAAAATTCTAATTTAAATCCTCCGCCTATTTTCATAATTCCGCTCATTATAAATAGTAATACACCTGCTATGCCTATTGCAAATTGCATAACGATACCTACTTTAGTTTGCACGGCAAGTTGTTGTCCTGCGGGCAGTGGTTGGTATAAAATATTGAAAGCCGGATCGTCTAATCCTCTTCTTAGTATTCTTTCCATGGATTTGTTTAGTGTCATTAGAGCCAGAAAGATTACCGATGCCGTGCCTGCTCCTGAAAATCCGCTTATTAGGGCTGCCAGAGTTACTATGGTTAGTGTAAATGGCATTATGAGTAGTCCTAATTTTACTCCAAAGCGGCTTAATATTCTGCTTGAGAAGTAAGATATTAAGAGTTCGCCAACTTTTAGACCTGCAAATACGAGTGCCAAAAACGATGCTACTGATTCTTGGTCGGGGAATAATTTTTCTTGTTTTTTTATGGCTGATAAAAATCCAAAGTCGGCAATGTATATTATTGTCATTGAGAGTACTGCCGACAGGAATATCAGTTTGTAGTATTTATTTTTTAGTAAGTGTATAAAGTCTGTTTTTTCTTCATTTTTGCTTATCGTTGTACTTTTCTTTTCCGGTGGTTTTTTGAATATAAAGAATAGAAGTATCAATGCAACTGCAAGGCTTACTACGCCGAACAGCAAAAGGTCATATGTAGATGACAGGTGCTTGCTTAAAATAGGTATTATTAAATATCCTAATATTGAGGCTATTACACCGCCCATATTTATTAATCCGAAAAGACGTTTTACTTGTATCAGGTTTAGAAGTCTTATGGCTATACCGCCTGCTTCGGTTGCTGCCAGCGATATAAATGGCCAAGCCCAAATGAAAACAAAGAAACTGAGATAATTTTCGTTTACTTTGCCCATTGCAAATCGTGCTATTAGTGTTGTAATTAGCATAAATAGCAATGCTCCGCCAAATAGATATTTACTGCTGATTTTTTTCTGTAAATATGAGTATAGTGTTGATATAAGGTATCCTACTACGCCGGCTATCATATATGCGTAGGGGAGTTTATCGTTTCCGTATCTGCTTATGAAGCCTGAGTTTGCTTGTACAAAATAGAATGCTATGAACAGCCCCACAAAAAATGAGTGAAAAAACAATAGTATAAATATGTTTTTTTCTTGCGGTTTTATATTGAATGTTCGTTGTATCAGTTGATCAAATTTCGGCATACCGGCTTTTGTAACAATTAATTAAAAATTATGTCGTTTCTTTTATTCGTCAATGAAAATAGATTTTTGGTTTCGAGCTATTTTTAGTTGTTTCAACAGTCGTTTTATTTCAAAATCTTTTTTCGTTAATAAATCTTGTAATTTTTTATTTTCGTTTAAAATTGTTTCATAATCTAATCGTGATGATGCGGCTTTGGCGTTAATACCGGCGGCGTACACTGATGCGGCAATACTTTCCGATACTTTTTCTGCAAATTCGATTTCAAAATTTGCAAATTTCTTAAATGCTATTAGTTCAATTATACCTATTACGTTATCTTCTATCATAAGAGGAAGAATAAGTATAGAGCCGGGGTTTGCCATACCCAGTCCCGATTTAATTTGTGTATAATTTTCAGGTACGTCTGTTATATATATCTTTTTTTTCTCAAAAAAACATGCTCCTATCAGTTCGTCGCCCGGCGAAATTTGTTTTTCTATAAATTTTCTTCTTCCGTAGGCTATCGAGGCTGCCATTTCGAGTATTGGATTTTCTTTATTTTCGTCGTTATATATAAATATGCCACCTTGGGTAGCGCCTATGTAATCTACCAGATTGCTTATTATTGTGAATGCCATTTCGTTGATGTCGCGGCTACTGTTTCTTGTTAGTTCGCTGAATTTTGTGTATCCTTCGTTTGCCCAGTTTCGTTTTTCGTTTTCCGATTGTCTTTCTTTTTCTTCGAGAGCTGCTTTTTGCAGGCTTTTCCTCATGGCTAATAATGAGTTTCCTAAGGTGTCGTCTTGACTTAGGGTTACAAAGTCGGCTTGTAGGTTGCCTTTACCTATTTGTAGGGCAAATTCGGAGTATTTGGTAACTCCTTCAATAAGTTCGTTTAATGATTGAGTCATGTCGCCTATTTCGTCTTGAGTTACTTTTTTGCTTATATTTACAATTCGTCCTCTTGACATTTCGAATAGCTGGGTTCTTACTTTGTATATGGCGTTTGTTATTGTTTTTCCGAATAAGAACAGTGCTATTGAGGCTAATGTTATTAGTAATACACCTACTAATATTGTGTATTTTACTATTTCGCCGGTTTGTTTGTTTAGTTGTTTGGTTTTGTCGGCTACCATTTTGTCTATGTAGTCTATGTACACCCCTGTTCCTATTACCCAACCTAATGGTTCATAGAGTTTTATGTAGCTTAGTTTTGGTATTCTTTCTTCTGAACCCGGACGGTAGAAGTCATATTGTAAGAATCCTTCGCCTTGGTTTTCCCGTATTACGTCTTCAAATGCTTCGTATACGTTTTGTTGAGTTTCTTTTATGTAGAAATATTGGGCAGCGCCTTCCATGTGTGGAGATATTGCGTGCATAACTACGATGTATGGAGAGTTTATTTCGTTTATCCAAATATATCCATCGTCGCCAAATCGGAGGTTTCTTAGGTTTTCAACAGTCATTTTCAGGTAGTCACGCAGAACTAATTTGTCTACACCCCATACTTGGTTTTTATAGGCTTCTCTTTGGGCGGTTTCTGTCATTTCATAAGCTTGAGCTATCATTCTGTATGCGTTGTTTACGTTGTCCATTAGAATGTTTTGTATCATTACAGTTTGTTCCTGTTTGTATAGCTCTATGCTTTCTATTGTTTTGTTTCGGAAGTTGTATACAGAATAGACCGTTACGGTAAGAATAGAAATTAATACCGTGAAACTTGTATATAAAGGAAGTTTGGTTTTTATGGTCATTTCTTATTACTTTTATTCTTTGTGGTCAATTTTCCATGAGTTAAAAATTTGTATCAGAAAATTTATTATATTTTACTTAATTTGTAAGTTGCTTATAATTAGTTAGTTTAAAAGTCTATAATTCTTTTTGAGGTATTAATAATAAAACTTTTATTCACCTTAAGTTGTTGATTATCAACTATTTAATGTGTTGTTCTTTCGTTTGAAATTTAATATTAATTAAAAAAAATGTATTCGCCAACGGTAAAGGTATAATTTTATTTAATAAAGAAAAAATAAATAATTCTACTGTTTATCTTTGGTTTTGATTTTTTGGCGTTTAAGTTCTCCATTATTTGAAAAAGCTATTAGTCCGTTTATTTTTGGACTTGCTTGATTAGCGTTGGCGTTTACTTCATATTCTATGGTATTTATTCCTGCTTGACTTATGTTGTCCCATATTAATATTACTTGGTTATTTTCTGTTTTCACATTGGCGTTGTATTCCGGCAGGGGTGTTTGCAGCTGGTATCCGTATGGAATTGTTTCCACAATTCGTGTTGCGCCCATTTGGTTTATTTTGTAAAAATTCAGAGTTACGTGGTATCCTGTATTAGTGCGTGTTATTGTACGGTAGCAACTTGGGAGGTCTTGTGGTGGTGTTGTTTTGGAAGAGTATGTTGAGTATGTTGTTGTGGTAGAGCTTATGTTTTGTGAGCTTTTAGTTGTTGTGGTTTTACTACTTGGGGTTGTTGTTTCCACTGTTTTTGTGCTTTGATATGTTCCTCCTGCAACTACATCAAAGTTTATGATATTGGAACTTACTACTCCTTTTTTGTCTTGATATATATAGCTCAGTGTGCCGGCTGATGAAAATCTGCCGAAATTTCTGTTTTTGGGTTTAAGATTTAGTTTAATGGTTACTATTTTGTCTTTTGGTAATCTTATCCACGATATTGTTACTTTGTTGTCTTCTATTTGTAGTATGCCTTTCCCCACATCGTTTGCCGTTACTGAGAAATTTTGTGGAAATTCTTGTTCGTAAACAGCAAAAGGTTGTATAGCCGGTTTTTTTATTGTTATTGTAAAAGTATAATCTTTTTCGGGGGAGAGTGCTTTGGGGAAAGAGCTTGTTACTTCAAAAATTGGTCTTTCTTGACTATTTCCGTAAAATATAATTCCCATAAATAATAATATTGTCAGTAATTTTTTCATCTGTTATATAATTTAGAATTTGGCTTAAAGTACAAAATTTTTATAATAAAATATTAATTGATAGTTTGTTATTCTTATAATGTTACTGTATTAGTTTTTTTTGAAGTTTGACATGTAAGTTGTTTATAATTAATGACTTAGTTGTTGGTTTGTTTTATAAATTATTATATATTTTAGCATTTTCGGTTGTAAGTACCCAGTACTCTCCAAACAAAAAGATACGTTCTAACGGAGTCTTTTGTTTAGCAAGTTCTTTAAGTTTTTTTATGAGCGGCAAAGGTGTTTTATAACATGCAAATCCGTATTTGCCATAAAGTATAACCCATGCGCCGTTTTCGTTAATCGAAGCATATTTTACTTCTTGGTTTCGTCGTTGTAATTCATACATTTTGGCTTTGAAATTGCTTGGTAAGTCTTTGCCGTAGAATGAGTTATATCCGAACAGAATAAACCCTTTCCCTGTCGTATTAAAATCAAGACATTTTATGGTTTGTTTGGCTTGATTTATTGCTTTTAGTTTTGTTTTTATATGTTTGGGTATTTTGTTGCCGTTGTATGCGTTGTGTTTGGTTATCAGACTCCAACCGGCATTTTCATAAAAATCTATATCTTTGAGGTAATTTTTTTCGGTATTATTTTTTTTCAATGTTTCTGAAATTGTAGGCGCTGTTTGCACAAAACTATAACCTATTTCGCCGAAAAGAATTATCCAATCTCCTGCAGGGCTCACTGCCAAAGAGTTTAAAGCTAAGTTTTGAGAATTTAGTGTTGAATCCAATTCTTTTTTCAATAAATCTTTATTGTTCAGTAAAATTTGTGCATTCATTTGAACAGATAAAGTAGTAAATAACGTAATTATAAGTATGTTAAGTGTTTTCATAATCCAATAGAACTTATTTTAACCTCCAATATGTTGTTATTATATTTCGCAAAGTTAAATTATTTTATAAAAATAATACAAGTCTTGTTTAAATTAAGAATTAAAAAATAACACAATGTAATCTTTAAAAATTCCTACCATGCTTACTTTAAAATTTTAAAAGTCTTGATTTCCGAATTTATACAGATTACTACAATATAAAAAAATAATCGATAGCTTATAGTTTATTATAAAATACTTTGTTTTATAAACTCTTGATTATCAGGTGATTGTGGCGAAGAGGCGCTGAATACGGCAACAACATAAAAGTAGTCTATAAAAAACTATTTGGTATATATTCTATATTTCAATAAAAAAATTTATTTTTGCATGACAGATATATGTAACACCTTATTAAATAAAAATTATTTCATGAAAAAAACACATTTAACAATAAGTTTTGCAATAGTTATTATTTGGTTTGCATCTTTTGCAATGGAATCTTGTCAAAATTCGACAAGTGTTCAAACCAATAGTTCAAGTTCAAATAACACACTCAACATTGCTTATGTGAAATTAGACACACTTGTTGAGGCATATCATTTTTTCAGCGATGAAAAAACAGCTTTGTTAGCTGAAAGTCAGCAAAAACAGAGCGATTTAGAAGCACGTTACAGAAACCTGCAACGCCGAGCTTATGAAATACAAAGTCAAGTGCAAAACCGTATGATGACACCAACCAAGGCACAAAAAAAACAGGAACAATTAGCTAAAGATGAGCAAAAAATATTAGCAGATAAACAAATGTATGAGTTAGAAATTTTGGAAAAAAATCAAGATTTGATGAAAAAAGTTCTTGATAGTATAAAAAACTATGTTGCCATATACAATAAAGACCACAATTTCAATCTCATCATGACCAATGACACTCTTGGAAGCACCATTTTGTATGCCGAAGACCAAATGGATATAACAGATGATATTTTAACAGGATTGAACAAACGATATCTAAACAGTAAAAAAGACAACGAAGAAAAGGATACCGAAGAAAAGGATACAGAAAAAAAGAATAGCAAGTAAAGTTTCTATTTTGTACATTTTATAGTTGATAATCCCCCCGTTTTTCAAGAATATATAACAAGAAAAACGGGGTTTTATTTATTTGATATACAGCATAAGTTATTGGTTGTCAGATTATTAGTTGTTTTGCCTGTAGCTTTTGTAGTGTTTAGTTTATGAGGCTTCAAATTGTCAAACCTAAACTTTCAATTACTTACTTGAGGGCTTCGTCGTTCGTAATTCGTAATTGATAATTTGTAATTTAACGAAGTCTTGTTAAATGTAAAAAAACTATAATCAGTTCCTTATATGCTAATTGAACCATGCAACAAAGTCATTCTCAATTCTCAATTTAATTAGGCTTCATTATATACACCCATAGCACTAAATTTTTCAATTCTTTGCGATAATAATTTTTCAGGCTCTATTAGTTTCAGTTCGGCAATTGTTTCCAAAAGTTCTTTTTTTAAAGTTTGGAAAATTTCCTCTCTATTACTATGAGCACCGCCAACTGGTTCTTTTATTATTTTATCAATTAATTTATGCTCAAGCATATCATTAGCCGTTAGTTTCAAAGCCTCAGCCGCTTTCACTTTATGCTCCCAGCTTCGCCACAAAATAGATGAACACGATTCAGGCGAAATTACCGAGTACCATGTATTTTCAAGCATAAGTACACGGTCGCCCACACCAATACCCAAAGCACCTCCCGATGCTCCTTCGCCTATAACAACTACTACCATAGGTACTTTCAAACGAAACATTTCATATATATTTCTGGCAATAGCTTCGCCCTGTCCGCGTTCCTCGGCTTCAATTCCGGGGTATGCTCCCGGCGTATCAAGTAAAGTAACTATGGGTTTATTAAATTTTTCTGCCAGCTTCATTAATCGCAATGCTTTTCTGTATCCTTCGGGGTTGGGCATGCCAAAATTACGATATGCACGCAATGGGGTAGTAGAGCCTTTTTGTTGTCCCAAAAACATAACTGTTTGTCCGCCTAAGCTACCAAAACCGCCAACCATTGCTTTGTCGTCGCCGTGTTTTCTGTCGCCATGCAATTCTATAAAATCGCCTTTTGTCATTGCTCGTATATAATCTAAGGTGTAAGGACGTTCGGGGTGTCGCGAAAGCTGAACACGTTGCCAAGGAGTAAGATCGGAGTATATCGTTTTACGTTTTTCCTCTATTGCTTTTTTCAATCCATTTACAGTTTGTTCTATATCTACACCGGACTCTTCGCCTATTTGTATAGCTTTTTCAAGTTGTTCTTCTAATTTTTTTATTGGTTCTTCAAAATCAAGATAGTTCATTTTTTTTAATTTGATTACAAATTATAACATTCAGAGCTACAATATTAGAAAATTTATAGAAATTACGATAACTTTGTGTAAATTTTTTATTATGATAGTTTTTCCAAATGCAAAAATTAATATCGGTTTAGATATTATTAACCGACGGCAAGATGGATTTCATGATATTGTTTCATGTTTTTTTCCTTTGCCCTTTTTCGATGTTTTAGAAGCTGTACCAAATTCAAAATCTACGGGTTTAGAATTTGAGCAAACAGGTATAGAGCTTGACAATACGCCGCAAAATAATTTGGTGGTTCGGGCTTACGATTTATTATCGAAAGATTATAAATTGCCCGATACTAAAGCTATTCTGTATAAAAACATACCACCCGGAGCAGGCTTGGGCGGTGGTTCTGCCGATGCTGCTTTTATGTTGCAGCTTCTTAATACGATGTACGAACTGTGTATTTCGCAAGAGAAATTATACGAATATGCATCGCTTATAGGTAGCGATTGCAGCTTTTTTTTATACAATAAGCCCGCGTTGATAGAGGGTAGGGGGGATAAATTTGTGGGCTTGTCGCAAAAATTTAATATTAAATATATAGTTTTAATAATGCCGGGCATACATATTTCAACAGCTTGGGCATACAGTAAAATTAATCCGAAACAAGCAGCCTACAATCTCCAGACCAGTTTACAAGCACCCGTTAGTGAATGGAAAAGTAGAGTTTTTAATGATTTTGAACCTCCTGTTTTTAAAAAACACAAAAAATTACACGACATTAAAGAAAAATTGTACAAAGCAGGAGCTTTTTATGCAAGTTTAACAGGCACAGGCTCTACCGTTTACGGACTTTTTTTGCAACAACCTGATATAAATATTTTCTCAACAGAACAATATTTTATAAAACAAATAGTTTTTTAGATACAAGTATTAATAGTTTTTGTTTAACAAGCTATGAAAACTATTAATTATTAGTTACTTTTGTTAGATATAAAAATTCTGTAATGGATTTTCTATTGCATAATTTTTATAAAAAATAGTTCTTTTGCAACTTAAATTAAAAATAGTTAGTCTCACTAAAAGAGAATATTTGTTTTGCGGCATTTTATATTAATGTATTAAATTTATAACTTGTAAATAAAATAATTATTTTTGCATGAAATTTGTCTATTACAAATTATTGATTTTTGAATATAGATAAAATTAATGCCGTTTCAATATTAAGATTTTGACTATGAAAAAAATATTTTTATTTGCCTTATTTTTGGCAGCACCGTTTTTTATTAATTTTGTGTTTTCGCAACCGCCGCCTCCACCTCCGCAAGATATACCTTTAGACGGAGGATTAACATTACTTGTTGCGGCAGGTTTGGTTTATGGTGCAAGACAACTACATAAACAACAAAAAGATAAAAGTTAGTTTACTTAATTTTCAGTTCTTTTTTTTGGGGGGGCGGATATTTATGAAAAAGGGAAGCCCCATATCTGTTCTATAATACAAAATTAGAACTTAAATTTGTGCTTACAATATCCCTTTACACCGATTTTTAATTCTTGTTCTGAAAGTTGTAATAGTCGATAAATCAGTTAGTTATAAGATTTTGTGGAAAGCTCCTATTATTTTATATTATTAAAAAAACGGGACTTATTCACTAGGCAGTCTTGTAAGTAACTGATTTATCGGTTGTTGGTATATACACTTCTACAAATCGCCTAATGATTTTCTGCGAAGTGGCATGGTCATACATCTTGCACCACCTCCGCCACGCGATAGTTCAGAACCTTTTATGGTAACAACACATTTTTTGTAATCCTTAGGGTGCATCTTGTCATTTATAACATCTTTGGCACTAAGTACCTCATATCCGGCTTTGTTTAAGGCTTCTATGGTGTGATGATTTCTTTCGTAGCCAATTATTTTGCCCGGAGCAAAAGCAAAAAAGTTAGCGCCACTATGCCATTGTTCTCGTTTTTGGTTATGTTCAAGTTTGCCACCACATAAAATAGTGCGCAATGGCATGCCCAATTTTTTCAAACTGTCGGGTAGGTTATCCTCTTCTTCTATTGATATAACTTTCCCGTTATCAACCGTTATGTGAAGTGTTTTGTAATTTCTTGATTTCATAATGAGCGGTTCAAAAATAACGGCAGTATCTCTATCGGTTAAAGTAAAAACCATGTCGAGATGTATGAAAGATTCCGGTGTTTCGGGAAGTTGTTGCACCAAAATATGACGGATATGTTCTTTGCTTTCTATTTTCTTTAAAATATAATCAATACCCTGCGAATTAGACCTTACCCCCATGCCTATAAGTAAAATGTCTTTTCGGGCAACCAAAATATCGCCGCCTTCCATAGAAATTTTATTATTGAAATAACGACTGTTTTCAGGATTTATAACATTTGTAATAAATCCCGGATAGTATTCAAAAATAGCTTCCATTATCAACGATTCCCTTTTGCGTATAGGGCTTGCCATGCGATTTATTAAAGCCGAGTTTAATATAACGGAAGAAGCATCGCGAGTGAAAAAAAAGTTGTGTAGAGGATCCATTGCATAGTATCGCTTATCTAAATAGTTTGTGAGCGAATCATTGCGTTTTACTACCCCCTCTATCATCAACCGGCTAAGGTCTTCGGGTGAATGTTCCAGTAATTCGGTCTTTATTTTGGAAGAAATATGGTTTTTTGTAATTCTTTCTACTAAAGTGTTGCGAACATTGGCGTTTTGCAATATATGTGAAAGCAAATCTTTAACTTCAAAAGTACGTGTAACTTTTTGCAGAACTCCCTTGAATTGAGAGTATTCCGAGCTTGCTATACTTAAATTTAGAATGTCGCTGTACAAAGCGCGTTTTGAGCCGGCGGGTGTCATGTTTTCAACCTCCGAACCCGGTGTGTGGAGTATAACTCCTTCCAATTCGCCTACTTCCGAATCTATGAATAATTTAATTTTATTTGCCATAATGTTAACGATAAATTTTATTTTTATTAAGAGCTTTGTGATATTTTTTACTATATATATTGTGTTGTCGCAGACTTTTTGAAAAATAGTGATAACCCGAAAAATCTTCCTTTGCACACATGAAAATATAATCATGCTTTTTGTAATTAAGCACAGATTTTAAAGACGATTTCTCAGGCATATTTATTGGACCCGGAGGTAAACCTACATTTTTGTATGTATTATAAGGTGAAACAATTTCTTTATGTTTGTTGAGTACCCTTTTTATTGTAAAATCACCTGCCGCAAAAACGAGAGTAGGGTCGCTTTCCAGCGGCATACTGCGTCGTATGCGGTTTATGTACAAGCCGGCTATACTTGCTTTTTCATCATTATGGCTCGACTGTTCTGCCTGAACAATAGATGCCAAAATAGATATTTCTATTGGAGTAAAACCCATGTTTTCAGCCATTTGGGTACGTTCTTTATTCCAAAATTTTTTATACTCTTTCAGCATACGTTTGAAAAAACTATCGGCAGAGGTATTCCAATAAAATTCATAGGTGTCCGGAATAAAAAGCGCCATGATATTTTTATGATTAAACCCGTATTTTTGTAAAGTATCAGGGTTTTGCAAGTATTTGATAATTTCAGTTGAATCCGCCTCTATTTGCGAAGATATTTTACCTGCAAAGTCATTCAGCGTTCTCACATTATTAAAAGTAAGTTTCACGGGAGTTTGTCTGCCGCCTCGCAGCATATTAATTAAATCGTTATTGCTCATACCTTTTTTTGCTATGTATCTTCCCGGGTATACTCTTGATTTATAGCCTTTTAGTTTAGCTGTAAAAAGAAAACTGTCAAAGTTTTGCAACACGCTGTCTTTTTCCAAAATTTTCAGAACTTCATCGTATGAACTTCCGGTAGGAATAAAAAACTCAGTTTGAGTTCTTACATTAGATGCAAAAATTTTAGAATAAGCCCATAAACCTACTCCCATAAACACCACAAATACTACTGAAAATGTGGCAATTAGTATTTTTTTTTGTTTTTTCTTCATTTGATATTATATTTGTATTGTTTGCAAAAATAATATTAAAGCTATAATTATGAGAAAAATTATTATCGTACTACTAACAATTATTCTTATTCCGATGATTACAGTCGCTCAAAAAACTAACGATGGCGGTGGCAGAGGCGGTGGAAACCGTGGCAACGGCGGCGGAGGCGGCGGTGGAGGCGGAGGCGGCGGTGGAGGCGGAGGCAATGGCGAGTGCCTTGAATCCGTTGTTAATGTTGTTGGCGCTATTGCGGGGCAATACCACAGAGACTTATTAAAAAGATCCGATAGAATTGAATTAGCAACTTCAATAGAAATTATGCCATTAGCCGGTATAGCTGTCCCTTTGAAAGACGGCTTTGATGCTACTTATGATTTCTTGCCTCGCTTAAGATTAAACGGAGGGGCATTTTCAGCTGATTTTATGGTTGAATACAGAGCCGATATGAAAGATTTTTCTGTCAATCCGTACAAAGCAGGACACGGACTTCTTATGTTCAATATATTGCCTAATAATTCCTTTAGAGCATCTATCGGGCAAGGTGTTTTGTACAATATGGACAGTAAAAATTCTAAAGTATATCATGAAAGCTTTTTGGGTTTTGATGTCGGAATTTCAGACCGTTTGATTACTGCATCTTTGGAAGGACGCTTGGCTTACGACTACAATAACAAACTGATGATGTTATTATATATCGAAGGCAAAGGAGGCTTTAGACTATTAAAATCGGATTTTGCCCAAATATATGTAAATGCCGGATTAGCATATCATAAAGTAGCCGATTTAACACAAGATATAATACCTATGGCAGGGTTTAATATCTTGCTTGATTATTAGTTTAATTCTTTGTTAAATTAAAAGTTAAGGTAATCTTCAAAAATATTGAAATTTAAAGATGTTTTTCCTATATCCAATAGGTTTAACCCCATTGGATATAGGAAAATTTTAATTTATAGAGTTTGTGGCAGAAGTTAAGTTGTTGATAGTTAGATTGTTATATGTAGTGAAAAAGTAAAATAGATATATCAGCAAAATTGAGAAAAGAAAGGTAAATAAGGAATTTTATTTGTAGGAAAGTCTGTTAATGGTTGGGTTACTAACGATAAAAATGTAGATCATTTTTTTTATAAAGATAATCCTGATAGAATATTTGAAAGGTCTGACCAAATGAAATGGGTTAATAATCTTTCAGGTAATAAAAATGGCTACAATACAAAGGGAAAAGGTAAATCAAAATGTTTTGACTAAAAAATGGGGTAAATAGAAGACTTCATTAATCGAAATAAATAAAATTAAGTATATCATTTCGCATTATCCACAGGGGAAAAAAGAAAATGAACATAAAAACGCTATCATTCAATTAATCAATTATAATTAATAGAGTGTAAACAGTTATAAATCAGTAACTAAAAATGAACTTTAATCAACTCATACAGCAAATAACAGACACTCACGATATATTTCAAATAAGAGCACTTCAAAGTGTTAATATGAATTTGACACTTCGCAATTGTTTTTTAGGAATGTATATCGTTGAATATGAACAAAATGGGCAAGACCGAGCAAAATATGGAGATGCTGTAATAAAAGAAATTGCCAAGCAGTTTAAAAATAGTAAAATTAAAGGGCTGTCTTCCAGAAATTTAAACCTATTTAGAAAAGTATATTTGACTTATCCGCAAATTGTGCAGACAGCGTCTGCACAATTTGATTTTAAGCAATTAAAACAAGTTTTGCCAATAAAGAAAGATACGATAAACCAAATGGAAACTTTGGTTTTAGAAGTCAAAGAAAATTCAGACAGCGTTTGAACAATTAATTCCTGCCGATATACTTGTTAATAGACTGTCTTTTTCACATTTTGTGGAACTAATAAAATGTGAAAACGATTTGCAAAGAACTTTTTATGAATTAGAGAGCATCAAAGGAACATGGGCTGTCAGAGAATTGAAAAGACAGATGAACAGTTTGCTGTTTGAACGTACAGGATTGTCGAAAAATAAAGAAAAGTTATTACTATTGACAAACAGCAAAAGTTTAAAATTTTCAGCAGAAGAATTAATACGAGACCCCTATTTTTTTGAATTTGCAGGATTAAGCCCCAAAGATGTCTATACCGAAAACGAACTTGAAAAAGCATTGTATGAACACATACAAGAATTTCTTTTAGAATTGGGAAAAGGTTTTACATTTGGTTGGAAGGAGAAAATCCACCAATTGGAATTTTGTTGTGTACCACTAAAAATGAGCCATTAGTAGAATTTGCTACGGAAGGAATAGATAATCAGTTATTTATTTCAAAATATAAAATAGCTTTACCATCAAAAGATGAATTAAAGAGGTTATTGAAAAAAGAGCTTAAATATGTGAAAAATAAAAAGCTATAATATCGTATATAGTCGGCAATAGCAGGTTATTGATTGATTATTAACTTCTTATTAAAGTTGTTTGTGAGCAAAGAATTATTGTTCGTTAATTACAAATTAATCTTAGAGTTTGCAAGGTCATAAAGAGGTTGTATTATATTTTTCTGAAAATATTTTTTCTTATATTAAAGTTTTGATAATGAGAAGGTCTTTTGATAGTTTTGCTGTTGCAAATAATTTATTATTAGTTGCTTATTCGTCCTGTGATTAAGTAAAACGTCAATAAAATAAACCTCTTACAATCCAAAAATGTTTATAGAAGCTCGCAATCCAATACTTTATACTGAAAATTTAAGTATAGGGTATGGACGTAAGTCTATTTTTGAAAGACTTAATTTGCATGCCTATTCGGGCGAGCAAATTGCACTGATAGGTGCTAACGGAATTGGAAAAAGTACCCTACTGCGTACTATTGCAGGCTTACAAAAACCTCTGAACGGGCTTGTGTTACTTGAGAATAGTCCTTTGGAACAATATAAAATAAAGGAAAGGGCAAAAAAAATAAGCTATGTGGCTGCCGCACCCGTATACAACAGGTATATGAGTGTTGAGGAACTTGTAAGGTTGGGGCGTTTTCCTTATGGCAATTTTACAGGTTCGGTAAGTAAGCACGATATTGAAATAATAGAAAAGGCGCTTGCATTGACACGTTTGGAACATTTGAGACAGGCTAAAATAAATGAGATAAGCGACGGTGAACTTAGAAAAGCGCTGATAGCAAGAGCATTAGCTCAGGATACACCTGTAATTATATTAGACGAACCTGTATCATTTTTAGACCCTGAAAACCGCATAGCTGTATTAAATATTTTAAAACAATTGGCAGATAAATCCGACAAAACTTTAATTTTTTCGAGCCACGATATAGCTTCCACTTTGAGAAGTGCCGATAAAATTTGGCTTCTTAAAAAAGATGAATTGATACAAGCCGCTCCCGAAGATTTAATCAGTATAGATGCTTTTAATAAGGTGTTCAACCACACTGTTCAAGAGAGGGGAATAAACCACCCCGTCCTACGGACCCCCCCCCAAGGGAGGGGAATAGACCTCCCTGACATTCGTTTTGACAACGAACTTCTTTCTTTTAAGAAACATAAGACTTTTGTAAGGGAAATATATTTTCAGGTAGAAGCAAAAACAGCTCTTCGCGTGGTTGCATTTAAGCATCTAACGGCACGTTTGCAAATAAAAGCTATTGAGTGCTTACACAATCAACAACCTGAGGTAATTATAAAGGATGATAGTATTTGGGTTAATCCTACTTACGGTAATCCTTTGGTTTGTAATTCGTTTGAAGAATTGGCGAAATATTTAAAATCTGCCAAAACTAAAACGGCGAATTAGGCTCTTTTTTTATCGCTTTGTAAGTAAGTTTATCCAACAAACGCGGAAAAATTTTCCTTAAAAGTACCATTAATCGTCCTTGTGAGGTCATTACTATGATTTGTCGTCTTTTTCTTATACCTTTTATAATTTTTTCGGCAACCTCTTCAGGCTCCATCATTTTTTCTTCTTCACGAGGCGTTTCGCCTTGGGGACTGCCGTTGGCGGTTAGCGCATTGAAACGCACGTTAGACCTTGTGTATCCGGGGGCGGCAACCATTACGTGTAGGTTTGTTTCCATGTTTTCTATGCGCAATGATTCCATGAAGCCGTGTACGGCATATTTGGAAGCAGCATATCCGGTGCGAGCCGGCAGACCGGCAAATCCGGTAATGGAGGTTACGGCAACCAAGCTCCCGCCGCTTTTCAAAAGATGTTTTACAGCATAACGCGAACAATAAACCGTACCCCAAAAATTTACATTCATTAAGTGATGCAATACCTTGAGGTCTAAGTCTTTGAAAGGGGCACGCATACTTAGTCCGGCATTATTTATCAATATATCTATGCCGTTAAATTGCTCAATGCTTTTGTCAATGAGTTGTTTACAGGCTTCCTCTGAGGTAACATCCGTTTTTTGGGCTAAGATGCGAACCTGATATTTTTGTTCAATATCTTTTTTTATTTCGTTGAGGGCTTCAATGTTTCTTGCGGCTAAAACTAAGTTGGTTCCGAGTTCTCCGAATTTGTAGGCAATGGCTTTTCCTATGCCTGATGAAGCTCCGGTTATGATAACTGTTTTTTCTTTCATTATAGTTCAAAAAAAATTAAAATATGTGTCGGAAAATTTGTTGTGTTTGAAAATTTTTAGACAATTAATTGTCTGATTATCAGTGTTTTGCATGTCGCAAAGCTTTCTTTTTCTTTAATTTGGGTATTAAATTTTAGTCTAAATTTTTTGCGCGTTCAAAAGTTATTTTTGGGTCGAATATACATCGCATTGTTGCGAAAGTTCGGTATTGGTTTGCGCCTAAATTTTGCATTACTTTTAGCATTTTAGGGTTGAAATCGCCAATCCATGTAATTACCGTATCTTTGTAGCCGGTTTTTGAAGTTATGATTTTTTCGGCATATTTAATCATAGCTCCTTCCACTCCTTTTCCGTGAAAATTTGCCGCTACCCCAAATACCAGTCCGTACATGGTTGTGGGCGGTTTGAAATACTTTTTGTATAAAAATATTAACTTACCAAACCAATCTAAATTACCTTTTACGTGTCGGAAAATTTGGTTCATTTCCGGTACGTTGATATAAAATCCTATGGGTTTGTCTTTGTAGTATGCAAAGAAAATTATGTTGGGATCCATTACAGGTTTAAGGGCTTTTATTATTTTAAGGGCTTGAGTTTTTTTCATTTGTTTGAAATTTTCTCGTGTTTTGCCCCAGGCATCGTTGTATACTGTAACGAAATCGGTTGCTATTTGTTCTATTGTGCGATTTTTTACTGTTTTGCAATAAAAATTATTGTCTTTTGCCAAAATTTCTGCTTTTTTTACAAAAACTTCTTGCACAGGGTCGTTTACCAAACGGTGATACATAAATTGTTTGAAGTATTCTTTAAAACCGTAGTTTTCAAATAGTTTTACATAGTATTCAGGATTGTAATTCATTCCGTAGGTAGGTGTGGCTGTGTAGTTATGTATTAGTAAGCCCCAAAATTGGTTTCTTTCGCCAAAATTAATAGGACCGTCCATTGCCTTCATACCTTTTTTTTCGAGCCATTGTTTGGCTGTATCAAATAGCATATTTGCGGCATCTGTGTCGTTTATACATTCAAAAAATCCTATTCCGCCTACCGGATATTTTCCCGCATGTGCAGTTTTGGGGTGTACAAAAGCAGCTATGCGACCTATTAGTTTGCCATGGTGGTTTTTTAGTATCCAACGAGTTGCATTTTCTCCATTGAAAATTTTATTGGTTTTGGGGTCGAATTTCTTTTCAATATCTTGTTTAAGATGGGGTATCCAATTCTTATCATCTTTGTATATGTTGAAAGGTATGAGGTGAAATTCAGATATATCTGTATTTGTTTTAACTTCTATAATTTTCATATTTTATATTTTTAGAGGGAAGTTGGAAGAGGGAAGAGGGAAGTTGGAAGTTTGACTTCGGGCTTCTGTTCCTATAACCATATTGTTGTGTGTCTAAAAATTTTTAATTATGGGGGATTTGAAAACTTTTAAAAATTAAACTTTTGTTACTTTTAACATATTGGTTCTGTGGGTTATTTCAAAAGGAGTGCTTGCCACGTGAATTATAATGTCTCCGGTTTTAAGGTATCCTTTTTCTTTAAGTAAATCAATGGAGTAGTCAATTACTTCGTTAATATCTCCCGAGTGGTCGAAGTAGAATGCTTTCACGCCCCATAGAAGCGACAAAATGCTTCTTAGGAATTTGTGTCTGGTAAAAGTATATATGTCGGCTTTGGGGCGATAGCCTGAGATTGTGCGTGCTGTATTTCCTGCATCGGAAAATGTTATAATTGCTTTAGCTCCAATGTGTTCTGCCATTATTGATGCGCTGTAACATATTGAGTCTCTTATAAATCGCGGGCTGTTGGCAACGGGCAGTGTGCCTCTGTTGTATCGGTAGCTGTTTTCTTCTGTTGATTGGATAATTCGGTGCATGCTTTCTATGCTTTCTACCGGAAATTTTCCCATTGCTGTTTCGCCGCTAAGCATAAGAGTATCAACGCCATCTAACACTGCATTTGCTACGTCGTTGGCTTCGGCTCGGGTGGGGCTGAAATTGTTTATCATGCTTTCCATCATTTGTGTGGCAATGATTACCGGTACTGAAGCGTTTAGGCATTTTTCCACTATTTTCTTTTGTTCCAAAGGTACTTTGTCAAAATCTATTTCAACGCCTAAATCGCCTCGGGCTACCATTATGGCATCTGCTACTGATATAATTTTATCAAGTTTTTGTATGGCTTGTGGTTTTTCTATTTTTGCTATTACCGAAACATTTTTTTTCTTGCGTTTAATCATTTGTTTAAGCTCTATCACATCGCTCTCCGTGCGTACAAAAGAGAGTGCCAACCAGTCTACGTTTTTCTTTATTGCAAATAGCGCATCTTCTATGTCTTTATTGGTCATTCCGGGCAGTGATATGTCGGTTTGGGGTAGGTTTATACCTTTGTGCGAGGATAATACTCCGTTGTATAGTACTTTTGCTTTAACCAAATCTTTTTTATTTGTTTCGCAGACCGTCATTTTAATTTTTCCGTCGTCTATGAGTATGGTGTCGCCTTTTTCCACATCTTTGGCAAAGTCCTCATAATCAACGGATATTAAGTTTCCTTTACCTATAATATTGTCAGTTGATATTTCAAGTATTTGGTCTTTTTTTATTGTGAGATAATTGTTTTCTATTTTTCGTATTCGCATTTTAGGACCTTGTAAATCGGCTAATATGGCTACGTCAGTATCCATTTCTTCGTTTAATTTACGAATCATATCTATGGTTTTGCCGTGCATTTCATGTGTTTCGTGTGAGAAGTTCAAACGACAGACATCTACACCGGCTTTAAACATTTTTTTTAGTGTGGCTTCGTCTCGCGATGCGGGTCCTATTGTGGCTATTATCTTGGTTCTTGATTTGTTAATCATTTTTTTGTTTAATTTAGTTGGGAAGTTTAATTTACGAAAGACCTTTGAGATTTCAAAAACCTCAAAGGTCTCTGAAAATATTTATAACTTCAAAATTTTAATATACACACAGCGTGGTAAATTTTTATAGTTTATTTTAAAATTTGATAAACACGTAAGTAATTGGTAATGAGAGGGTTGTAGTATTGTTTCTAACTTCTGACAGCCTGATTACCAATATGTTAAAACCTCAATTTAACGAAATATTGTTATTTGAATTTTGCAATAATATTTTTTAAAATGTTTAATTTTTCGTCGAGTAGTTCTTGGCTGTTTGCTTCGGCTATTAGTCTCAGATAAGGCTCTGTGTTAGAGGGTCTTATGTTGAACCACCAATCGGGATATTCTAATCTGTATCCGTCGAAGTCGTAGAACTCGGTATATTTTTCCGAGCTTTGGAAGAAGTGATTTTTAACGGCTTCCATAGCTTCGAGTTTTTGTTCTATTTTAAAATTTATTTCGCCCGAATTATGATATTTTTCAATTTCGGCAATTACCTGCGATGCCGATTTTCCTTCGGTTTTTTTTCTTGCAAAAACATCTGTAAAGATTATTGCGGCAAGCAGTCCGGAGTCGGAATATGAAAATTCTTTAAAATAATAATGCCCTGCCAATTCGCCTCCAAACAGACCATCTATTTCGCGAAGTTTTGCAGCGGCAAAAGCCCTTCCTACTTTCCACATATTCCTCTCAAAAGCTTCGCCTATGTATTCCGAAACTGCTTTGGAGGTACGAATATCTTGTAAGAATTTGCCTTTTTTACCTTTATAATAATCTGCCAGTAAAGCAATCATAAGGTCGGGAGATATGAATTTTCCATTTTCGTCTACGAACATTACTCGGTCGCCGTCGCCGTCGAAAATCATACCGAAATCGGCTTGTTTCTCTTTTACTATTTTTTGTAAATCGTATCTGTTTTTTTCTATCAACGGGTTGGCTTCGTGATTTGGGAATGTGCCATCGGGTTCTTCGTATATGTAGTGTTGTTTGTTGCCGAATAATTCTCGTGCAAGCAGTCCTGCCATTCCGTTTGAGCAGTCTATTGCTATATTCAAATTATCTATAGAATCGGGTGTGTATTGTTTCAGAAAGTTTAAATATTCTGTTTTTATATTTTTTTCAATTATTTTGCCTTTTGTAGCTTTGGGTTCACAGTTTTGTGTTTGTATCATTTTTTCGAGTTCGGCTAAACCGCTGTCATATCCCACTGGGAGTGCGTTTGTGCGGGATATTTTCATACCGTTGTATTCTTTCGGATTGTGCGAAGCGGTAATCATAACCGAGGCATCGAAGTTGAATTTTGCCGTAGCAAAATATACCATTGGGGTTGTTGAGTACCCTAAATCGTATACGTCTGCGCCGGCATCAGTTATGCCGTCTGTGAGGGCTTTGAAAATTTCGGGACTTGATTCTCGCAGGTCGCGTCCTACCAATATTTTATTGGTTTTCAAAAGTTTAGGTAGAAAAAATCCTATTTTGTAGGCATCTTCTTTGTTGAAATCGACATTGTATATTCCTCTTATGTCGTAAGCGTGAAAAGCATTCATGTTGTTTATATTTTTTTAATTAAGTTCGGAAAAAAATTCAGCTATTTTTTTTACGTGTACATCTTTTTTAAGTCTTTTTACACCGTCTTGGTAGTAAGACATTTTTACTGAATCGGTGCTTATTCTCACTGAATCAGCTTTTAAAATACTAAATTTATAGGTAGTATCAATTTTTATGGCATTTTTGTATCTATTGAAGAAATTTTGTGATTTTTTCGATTTTTCTCTAAATTTTTTCAGGTTTAAGCTTTTTTTAGTTTTATCTTTTTCATCGTATAAATATTTACTGTATTTAGTAATTACATCGTACACAGTGTCGTTTTTTATAAAATTTTCATTGAAATTATTTATTATTTCATTGTTAATATTTTGATTTTCAGTTTTATAATCGGCTCTTACTATTTCATCCCATTTTATGGGGTAATCCATATCTTTTTCTCCGTCCATAAGCTTGCTGTATACGTCGGGCAGTATTATATCGGGTTTCACGCCTTTTAGTTGAGTTGAGCCACCGTTTATTCGGTAGTATTTTTGTATTGTAACTTTCAGTGCACCGAGAGGTTTCAGGTCATTATAATCTTTTATAATTTCGTCAAAAGGCAGAAACCTTTGCACTGTGCTTTTCCCGAAAGATTCTTTAGGACCTGCTATTATAGCTCTTTTGTAATCTTGCAGAGCCGCTGCTGTAATTTCGGAAGCCGATGCACTGCCTCCGTTTATCATTACTACTACTTTCCCTTTGAATACTATATCGGAATCTGTATCTGACAGAACACGTGGGTTTCCGTATCGTGAGCGAACTTGTACTACCGGTCCTTTTTTTATAAAAAATCCTACTATTTTTATGGCATCATTCAGTGAGCCTCCTCCGTTGTTTCTCAAATCCAGTATTAATTTATTTATATTTTCGTTTTTTAGTTTTTGAAGTTCTTTTTTTACGTCGGAAGCACTTGAACGTCCTTGTTCTTTTCCCATGTTTGTGTAGAATTGCGGCAAAATCAGATAGCCTATTTTTTCGTTCCCTTTATTTATTACAAATGAGCGTGCAAAGGTGGCTTCCATTTCCACTACGTCGCGTACAATAGGTATTTTGGTAATTTTGCCGTTTTGTTTTTTCACTGTTAGAATAACGGTTGTTCCTTTTTTTCCTCTAATCATTTTTATGGCTTCATCCAGCCGCATGTCTACCACATTTACCGGTTCGCTTCCTTTTTGTGCTACTTCCAATATAAGGTCTCCTTCTTCCAGTTCGCCTTGTTTCCAGCAGGGGCTTCCGGGTATAATTCGAGCAATTTTGATATATGAATTTGGCTGGGTAAGTTGTGCGCCTATACCTTCTAATTTTCCGCTCATTTGTATGTCGAAATCTTCTTTGTCTTCCGGCGGGAAATAGTTAGAGTGGGGGTCGTAGTACGAGGCTATGGAGTTAAAATACATGGTTGCAATATCCTTGTTGGTTATTTTCAACATTCTGTAATACCAGTCGGAGTATGTTTTTTTTACCTCGTTTCGCGCGTTTTTTTCTAATTCTTTAAAACTTTTTATTACGACATTGGTATCATTATTTTTTTGTGATTTTTCTTGAAAATCTAATTTGTTTGCCAGTTTTACTAATACTTGGTATTTATAATATCTGCGCCAGCGGTCTTTCAGTTCTTTTTTTGACCTTGCATAATTTTGTTTGTCGGCATCAAATTCCACGTATTCGTTTTTCGTGAAATCGAATGGTTTTTTTAATATTTGGCTTAGATATTTTTTTGTTTCAGCTACACGTTTTTTGTATCTGTCTCTTGTTATATTATAAAAATGAAGATTGTTGTTTTTTACTTCGTCGTCTAATTTATACTTGTATTTTTTAAACTCATCAATATCCGATTGCAAAAAGAACCATTTGTTACGGTCTAATCGATTGAGGTAAGTTTTATATACGTTTTCGGAAAACTTATTGTTTATAGCCTGCGGTGAGTAATGTGCATTTGATAGCACTCCCATAAGCATATCTAAAATTAGTTTTTGTTTTTCGGGAGAATCGTCTTTTGGTTTAAATGAAGCAACAGGAAAAATCAGTATTGCAAGAATTGTATACTTTAAAATTTTAATTTTTTTCATACTTTAAATATTTTATAGTTTTAATAATTTTTGATAAATCAAAGTCTTTTATTTGAGGTTAGTTAATTAAGAGTTCGTTATTTCTTTATAAATAACTGATAGTCAGTATATTGTGATGATTTTGTTGTTTGTTTTTGTAACTGTTTGATTATTAATATTTTAGTAAGATTTGTAAGAACCTTACCGTTAGTGATTTAACTAATTGTTGTAACAGTATTTATTTGTATAACGCATATATATAAGTTTTACGTGCTGCAAATATATTAAAATACCTTAAAAAAACATTTTGTCATTTTACACTTCTTTAAGTTATTTATAGAATTATTTTTTTCATTTTCCATTTATATAGTGAAAATACAGATTTATACTTACTTATAGCTTTATTTTTAATTTTTTAAAATAAATTTTTGAAGAAAACGTTAAAAAAGTTAAAATATTAACAAAAAAATTCTTAATATTGCGTAAAACTCACGTTGAGTTGAAATTTAAATTTTATAATCATGAGAACAACATTTTTATCATTAATTTTATTGACATTGTCCTTATCTGTTTTTTCACAGTACAATGTACAACCCTACGATTCACAAGATGCTTTTGGACCTATTGGAACCCAAGAATGTATTGTTGTGAAAATTTATGACCGTCCGGCAGATAAAGTAATTTCGGATTGGAAACGCCTAATGAAGAAAAAGCACGATGCAAAAGTTGAAGTTACCGGTATGGAAACTTTTGCCGATAATGCAGAAATAGAATCAGTATCAGACAACACAATGGATGTGTATTCGAAAGTAGTAATGACTACTAACGGATACCTTGAATTTAAAGTAGCCGTAAACTTGGGAGGTGCTTATTTGACAAGAGCCGGACACCCTTCAAAACATGCAGCTATGTCGGTGTTTGTTGGTCAATTTGCGCTTAAACAAACACAAGAAGGTATAACTATTGCAATAGAGAAAGAAGAGGATGTACTTAAAGATTTGCAAAAAGAAAAAACTAAATTTAATAAGAATATAGAAAGTGCTAAAAAGAAAATTACAGGTTACGAAAAAGATATAGCTGAGCAAAAAGAAGTAATTAAAACTAATGAACAATCGATTGTTACTCAAGACAAAAAAATTGAAGAACAATCAAAATTAATTGCAGAATTGCAAGCTATAAAAGTTCAAAAATAAGTTTTCAGTTATATAATAAAAAAATGCAGAGACGTTTCATTGTGAAACGTCTCTGCTTTTGTTAACCTATTTCAGGACAAGACATTCAATTCTCAAATTTTAATTACTTAAGTTAGGCTTCGCCGTTCTTAATTTGATAAAGTGAGGACTATTGCATATTTTACGGTTAAAACTGCTTAAATATTTTAAAAACTTCGGTAGCCCTAAGATGTTTTATTTTAAGTAGATACAAACCCGAAGGGTATGGGTATAGGCTAAGCGAAGCACGCTTGCCGCTAATATTTTTTTTATGAAAAAGCGTTTGTCCTGCAAGATTTTCAAGTGAAATTTCAATATCGGGATAAAAATAATCAAACTCAAGCCACAAGAACCCCGCCGTGGGATTTGGATATACGTTTATGGTACAAGAATTATCGGATGAATTGTCATCAACAGCTGAAAAACGCAATTCATCAATACAAATGCCATGTCTCGAAACTATCTCCCCTTCAAAAGCCAACTGAAAACTATCCGACACTAATTCGTTGATTATCAGGACGGTATCGCTTGTCCATTTTGAGGTGTTACCATTGTATTGTTTTAAAAAATTCCAATTGCCAAAAGCATCTTTATAAAATAATCGGAGAATATCTTGCGATTTGCCCCATGCTTCATTCTGAAAATAAAAGCTAATTTGCAAGTTTTGGTTATTGGTAGGAATTTTCGGTTTTGAACTCACCAAACGGGTTATTTTTCCTTTGTCTGTATCGGTATGAGCTTTAAAACAAGCATTATAAAAACCGCTTTGGGCATTAGATAAACTTTGACTTCCATTGCCCGTTATAAATTTCCAATTCAAATCCCCTTTAACATATTCCAAATGCCAGCATACAGGAATATTACCTGTTTCAAAATCTTCTAAATAGGGCAATTCCACCCCTTTTGCACAATCAACCACTTTTACTGTGCGACTTTGCGAATTATTATTCAAATATTCGTCGCCCGCAACAATAATTTCCGCCTTAAACTCATAATTGCCTGTTTTTAAGTCTATTTCAGGAAATATTATATCAGTAGTTTCACCTTGACTAAGCATTCCTTGCCAATTAATAGTTTGTTCGGCAGATTGATTTATAGTGTAAATAATTTTTGCTTCAGATAGGGGCATTGTGCCGTTATTTTTTATTATAACTTTGGGATTTATAACTTGTTCCGAAGAGTACTCAAATTCAGGTTCTTCAATAAAAACTAATTTTGCATCAATATCGTAGGGTACTGCAAAAGGGTCGTAGCCCGAAATTTGTAATTGCCCTGAATTTATGGGGTCTAACCAATTCCTTAAACTTGATGCCTCTGTGCCGTTGCCTATCCACGAAGTGCTTATCCTGCCAAACCAATCGGAGGCTGTGGGATTTTCGCAAGAAGCATATCCGCCGTGTAATTGACCTACAATGAGACCTTTATCATTAAAAAGAGGTGCGCCCGATGAGCCCGGTTCTGTTGTTGTGCCGTCGCTCCATGAATTTACTACCCAGTGTGATGTGCCGCTTCCGGCTTCTTGCAAATATTTGGCAGTTTCTAAGTCGTTATTTGTCCAACTGATTTTTTTTATGTCGCCCGAAGGATGATGTATGCACCAAAATTTTCCGGTTTGTAAGGTGTCGGAGCTTCTGTCCCAGCCTGAATAATAGGGACGAAAGCTGTCCGGTGGAGCGCTGCTTAGTTCTACCAGCCAAAAATCGGAGCTAATTCCGTAAGCTAAATTACGCGAACCTGAAATTGAATTGTAATGTGGTGAATATGAGGGGTTTGTGCATGTTTCGCTTTGCCAATTAAACCAATATACTACCGTAGCCGGATTGCAGTAACAATGTTGTGCCGAAAGAAAGTAAGGTTTCCCGTCTGCTTTGGTATTGTTTATCAATGCGCCGGAACAAAATCCGTTTCCGCCGGAAATCAACATGGCTATACTTCGTATCTGATTATCAGGGGCATCTGCTTGCGGACATGCCACATTTACATTGCAACTTTTTGAGTCGCCAAAGTTTTTTACATAATCTGAAACTCCTCGGTATCCGTGCGTTACGCGTGCAATATTTAGTTCGGCTGTAAACTCACAATATGCCGGTTCGTTGTATTCTATTATCACTTTATCGGCTGGAATTAAAGTAGTGGCAAATATACTATCGGGACGATTATTGAAATTTGTAAATGCTCCCAAAATATGTTTTTTATCTTCTGAATAGATAAATAATTTTGCGTTTTCGGGCATTATATAAACATCAAATAAAAAATTTAACGATAATGCTCCGGGGCTTTCAATACCAAGTTGCCATATTTTATCTCCTTCCGTTGTTTCGTACCACATACCGGAGTTGTGCATGTTGAGTTCCGTATTGATATTTTTACCAAAACGCCAGGGTTTATTTTTAGTATCATTTTGTTTGTCTTGCTTATGTAGTTTTGCCAAGTCAATGTATGGCATTTTTTCAAAAACTAAGGGAGGCATGTTATCGCGTGCAAACGAAGCAGGTTTACCGCCTTGACTTATTTGCGCCGATATATAATTTGTTGAAAAAAGTATTACGACCAAGATGATAAAAATGTTTGCTTTCATAAGTGGAGGATTTTTCAACAAGATATGTTATGTTAACAAATAACTATTTGCGTAAAGTCTTGATAATCAGAGGTTTATTTCTTGTTTGGCGCTTTTTAACTTACTGATTATAAGGATGTTGTCTTTTCCGGATTATTGTTATTATGTTTTGAAGTTTTATTGTAAGTGAAAATTAAATGATTGACCGTCGTAGAGTAAAAGTTCTGTATTATCTTTGAACGATTTATCTCTGTTTGAACCTAAAAGTAAACCATCCACTTTTAGTCTAAGGGTATGACCATTTACTTTGTAACTATATTGTTTGTGAGCTAATTTTATAAATGTAAAATCATTGTCTAATTCTTGGGTGTATAGTAATTTACTGTATTTGTCAGGAAGGTAATTACTTAGTTCTAATATAACAAGAAATCGTTTTCCGTTCTTGGGGTTAGTAAAAATATATGCAGCATCTTCTGATTTGTCGCCATTAAAATCGCCATAGGCATAGCTGTTAAACCATGGGTTGCCCGGTTCCACAAATAAAAGTCTTTCTTCTCTATTGTCTGAACTGCCATATAGTTTTGCTTTTATGCTTTTTGATATGTTGGTTGTAAAACCATTGTCAGACAGATAGCTTGCTACGGCTTTTCTGTATTGGGTTTTCGGTAACGCTTTTTTTGCTTCATCGTTTCCGTATACGCCATTTATTAAGTAAAACTGCTCGGGCGTTACCAAATATTCCATAGCCATATAGCCTTTTATGTCTTCCACGCTTACTTCTGCCCAATCTTTATGGGTTTCGTATACTTTTACTTCGGTTCCGTATCCATATTGACCTATTGTATAACCGTTTTTACTTTTTTCAGAGCGAACTTTTAATTTATCGCTGATTATTCTCATAGGACGACTTTCAATATCTTTTTGTACAATAGATATAACAGGTACTAGTGCTAAATATATCAGATACAATAAAGGTAAAATACCAATAAAAACCACTACGGTATTAATATTTTTTTCACGTTGTTCTTTCATAAAAATAAATTTTTTATAACAAAAAAAAAAAATAAAATTTGCGGTATAAAGTTAATATAAAAAATATAAAAAATGAGAATAAAAGTATGGGGAATTTTAACAATAAGCAAAATTCAATTTATTCTAATTGAATGTTTCTTCATATTTATGTTTTTATCGCTTAGTATTTTCTTTTTTTCGTATGATTTTCCTAAGCATATATCAGACCCTTTGGTGTTATTTCACATAAAATATACTAAGTATATATCATTGATATTCACATTTTTAACTGTTGTAGAGGCACAATTATACTTGAATAAATTTATTCAGAAGCAACTAAATCTTAATAAGGAGCAAAAGTTAAAAATAGAGAAACAAAAAAATAATATAACAGCAAGTATTCGTTACGCAAGCAGAATACAAAATGCTTTGTTGCCAACAGAGGGGGAGATGCCTGAAGAAATGGAACATTTTATTTTTTTCCATCCTAAAGATATTGTTAGTGGAGATTATTATTGGATTTATCGGCAAAAAAACAAAACTGTTTTTGTTGCTGCTGATTGTACGGGGCATGGTGTACCGGGGGCTTTTATGAGTGCATTGGGTATAGCTTTTTTAAATGAAATAGTAAATTTAAATTATGAAAAATGTCATGCTCATTTAATTCTCAACAGACTTAGAGAAAAAATACGAGAAGCATTTTTCAGGCGTGAACATGGGCATATTACTCAAGATGGAATGGATATGGCTTTGTGTATTTACGATAGCAACACGCGAGAAATGGAATATGCGGGTGCACTTAACCCTATTTTTGTAGTTCGTAAAAAACAAAATGATTCAAATGATATTGCTCTCAATAATGATAAAATAAAATTTATGAGCAACAAGGAATATAATCTTTATCATTTTAAACCCAATCGTATGCCTATTGGAGTGTCGCCGCATAAAGAAAGTTTTACGAGCCAAAAAATTAAGTTGCAAACGAGGGATACAATTTATATGTTTTCCGATGGATATATAGACCAATTGGGAGGAAAAGAGGGGAAGCGATTTTTAACAAAGCAATTTAAAAAATTGTTGTTGAGCATACAACAGTATTCTATGGAAAGACAAAAAGAGCTACTGTGGAAAAACTTTAATGAATGGATGTCGCCCGTTGGAAGCAAAGGTTTTGACCAACTTGACGATTTATTGATAATAGGGATGAGGTTGAGAGACTAAGACGATAAATGGCTGTTTATTAGTTGATTGTATGGTTTGTTTCTATCTTTTTTTATTAAATAAATTTTTAGTGATTGTAAGTATTTTTAGTAAATGTAATTTTTGTGATTAACTGAAAATTTATATACTTTTACGTACTGTAAAATATCATATTTTATAATAATATTTCGATATTTTTTTTATTTAAGTGTTTGATAATCAGTGGGATATAGGACTGTTTTTGTGGTTTTGTAAATATCTGGTTATTAGTGCTTTAGAGAAATAATGATAAGTTATATAAAATAAAAAAACATGATCTCTTCAGAAGTAAAAATACGTGTAAGATACGGCGAAACTGATAAAATGGGCTATGTATACTATGGAAATTATCCCTTATATTTTGAAGTAGCTCGGACTGAAATGATACGACAACTTGGCTATCCTTACAGCCGCCTTGAGGCTGAAGGAATTATGATGCCTGTACTTTCAATGAATATAAAATATATTCGTCCGGCATTTTACGACGATGAGCTACGTGTAAAAGTAATGGTGAAAGAGTTACCTCAAATAAGAATGCGTTTTGATTATGAGGTTTATAATAAAGAAAATAAACTTATAACCATAGGCGATACCGTGCTTGTTTTTGTAAATTCTGAAACTATGCGCCCCATAAAAATTCCTAAGGTTTTGTATGAAAAGCTTAATGACGCTTTTAATGAATAGATGATAAAATTATCATAGAGAATTCTGTAAACGTACAAAGTTACCTGTTATAATTTGAGTACTCATAACGATTTCTATTGCATAATTCGGGTTAAGTTGTTGGTTATTTGTTTTTCACATACTTTTCCAGCCATCTGTCTTGTTCCCACAAAAGGTGTAGTATAGATTCTTTTGCTCGGTATCCGTGACTTTCTTTGGGTAGTAGTACAAGTCTTACCGTAGCACCTAAACTTTTTAAAGCATTGAAATATCGTTCGCTTTGCATGGTATATGTTCCCGAGTTATTATCATCTTCGCCGTGGATTAAGAGTAAGGGAGTTTTCATTTTGTCGGCGTGCATGAAAGGCGACATTTTGTAATATACTTCGGGAATGTCCCAGTATGTGCGTTCTTCGCTTTGGAAACCAAAAGGCGTAAGAGTACGATTGTATGCCCCGCTTCGAGCAATTCCGGCAGCAAATAAGTTGGTGTGTGTCAGTAAGTTGGCAGTCATGAATGCTCCATATGAATGCCCTCCTACGGCAACACGTTTGGGGTCTATATAACTTAAATCGTTGAGATAATTAATTGCTGCCTCAGCATTTGCGCTTAACTGTTCTATAAATGAATCGTTAGGTTCTTCTTTGCCGGCTCCCACAATTGGGAAGGCTGCCTCGTCGAGAACGGCATAACCTCTTGTAACCCAGTATATCATAGAGCCATAGAAAGGATATATAAACTCATTTGGATTAGCTGCCGACTGTCCTGCCGTATTTCTATCTTTGTATTCGCGAGGATATGCCCACATTATTAGCGGTACGCGTTTTTTGTTTTTCAGGTCGTAACCTAAGGGTAAATACAATACACCGGATAGCTCCAAACCGTCTTTTCTTTTGTATTTAACTACTTCTTTATGAACATTTTGTATTTTTTCAAATGGATTTTTAAAATTTGTTAATTGTTGTAATTCATCTTTTTTGTTTAATGTTCGGAAATAGTAATTTGGATAATCAGTAGATGATTCTATGCGTATTAAAAACTTACCCTTTTTTATGTCTACCGCGCTTATTATGTCTTCTATCTTATCGGTATATTTTGATTGATATATTCTTTGTTTATTTCCGGTATCAATATTATATTCATCGATGAATGGGAATTGACCTTCGGGTGTATGCCCGTCGCCTGCCATGAAAAAATGTTTATTATGAACCAATAGTATATGTTTTCCGTATTCGTTTCGGTAAGTAAGTGGAGCTCCTGGCGAGCTGTACTTATCTTGGTAGTTTCTGTCTGAAATGATTATTGGTTTTTGGCTTGGATTGCTTGGATTAATTTTGTATATTTTTGAATTTCGGTTGTTCCACCAGTAGTCAAAAACCAAGGCTGTGTTATTGTCGTACCAAATTATATCGTAAAATCTGTTTTTTGTTTTGAAAAAAGATTTAGGCTTTCCGTTGAATGGGGCTTCTAACATAAACATTTCGTCTCTGAAATCAACTTTATTTTCAGGATTGCCTTGGTCTAAAGCCTCTACCCACATTATGGTTGCGGGTTTGTCGTTTCGCCAGCTTACTTCTCGTTTGCCTGTTCTTTCTGCCATAAAACCTTTGGGTAGGTTTTCGTTTAAAGGAATTTTATCAAGTATTTTGTATTTGCTACCGTCAGATTTATATATTGCATATTCAAACGGGAAGCGTGAGTATGGTACTATGTAAGAAAAAGGTTTTTTTATGTAGGTTGCCAATACATATTCTCCATTTGGCGAAAAGGCAATACTTTTGTACATTTCGGCATCAGCCCATTTGGTCATTTTACCGGTTAAGTCAACACGGTACAATTCAGATAAGGTAAGTTGTTCAAAGTTGAATTCATCATTACGATTTTGCAATAAATCTTGAAATGTTCTGGTTTGATTGGTATTTCCGGTACCTTCTGAAATTGTAGGTCCAGTGGGTATTGCATCTTGGCTGTTTATAAGTTCTTTTCTGTTTTCGGGAATAATTTTTACGAGTAAAGATTTCCCGTCTTTAAACCATGATACGGCTGAATATAAATTTGCATTTACTTTGTCGTCGGTAAGTTTTTTAGCATTGGCAGTTTTTATATCTAAAACCCAGAGTTCTACACCTTTATAAGTGGTATGTGTAAATGCTAACATAGATTGGTCGGGCGACCAGATTAAATTGGCTAAACGTGGATTTTTGGGTAAGCCTTTGACTTGTTTTACTTCATTTGTCTGTAAGTTTTTTATTTTAAAATTTTTAAAATAGTTTACACGAGACGATATATTAGTAACCGGATTTATGCGTAATCCACCCAATCGCATTTCTTTTTCCGACATTTCGGCTATTGTTTTGTAGCTGTTTACATATTTAAGTATCAAATATTTACCTTTTTCATCTATGCTGACAAAAGGAGGTTGGTCAATGTCTACAAGTTCTAAAATTTCTTTAGGTGGTTTTTGATATTTTAAGGGTTCTTGAGCCATAATTATTTGATTTAATATCAATAAACTTATTAGTATTTTTAGTGTTTTCATAGTCGAAAAAGTTTCAATTTTAATTTATTTATTGTAAACCTCAAAAACTCGACCAAAATTAAATGTAATTCTATACTAAGAGGGAAAGAAGGTATAAATTAGAGGCGCAATTTATTACGCCTCTTGATTTTTGTACTGTTATAGGTCATCTGAAATTTCTTGTATTGGGTTGCGGATACCCATTATTATAGTACTCCATTCAGTGGCTTTCCATAGTCCTTTGTCGTTTCGTTGTAGACTTATGGGGCGTGCGCTGTCTGCGCCACTGCTTCTGACAAATACTTTGTAATGTCCTGAGTTTATGTCGCCGCTGTGAGGGTTTGCGGAAATATCCATTTGGGCGGGGAAAATTGCTTTGTAACCGTTTTCGGGATTTGAACCGCTAAAATAGGAATCGGCTATGTATGGGTATTGTTTAACTTGTTCTTTTATTCTCGACATTGCAAATCTGTCTATATCAAAACCTTTGTATGACGATCCGGAGGTTAGTTTTTTTCTATCAACGCTTATAACTAAGGCTTGTATGCCTATTTGAGGATTTTCGGCATACATTTTCAATGCTATAACAAATATTGCAGCGCCGCCGTGGGGTGTAGTAGCAATTTTATTGCGAAGGTCAATAAATTCATCAATGCTCACGGGCATTTTTTCGATAGTTAAATTATTATTTTCCATATTTTTTTATTTATTAAATATTACGTTTTCTGAAAGCCAAAGGTATATAATTTTGTGTTAAATCCGAAATATGCAATAGAAAATCTATTGAGTTCTCAGGCAGGTTTATTGGTTCAACTAAGATTTGTGAATGAACTTATTTAAACTTTTTCTATTTCTTAAAAAATGACTAAAATTTATTCATATTTCGTTACTTTTTTGGCACGTAGCACCACTATGTGCTGCAAAAAGTGCCTT
>PDWJ01000811.1_pt1 | contig 43302 bp, 26 predicted proteins | sample 1430881 | NCBI WGS metagenome assembly PDWJ01 (sample SAMN01162460, study PRJNA174530) | Oral metagenome, whole genome shotgun sequencing project. | biome: Marine environment; feature: Marine mammal; material: Swab sample of the gingival sulcus; isolation source: swab sample of gingival sulcus...
TTTCACCGTCGCAGTATTTACCGTTGAGTATATCTGCAGAATTGCGGTTGCCGACAACAAGATACGATTCATCTTCAGCTTTTTTGGCATTATTGACCTGCTTGCGATACTGCCCTTTTATCTTAACTTTGTTGTCGATCTGCGCTCCATACGGGTTTTACGACTACTCCGATTATTCCGGGCCTTTAAGCTGATACGCTATAACAAGGCAATCCGACGTTTCCATGTCGCCCTGAGTATCGCCAAGGAAGAGCTCGTTCTTTTCAGCATCGTTGCCTGCATGGCCCTCTATTTTGCGGCCGTCGGCATCTATTACTTTGAGCATACCGCCCAGCCAGAGGCCTTTTCCTCGATCTTTCAGAGTCTGTGGTGGGCCTTGGTCACCTTTACCACTGTTGGCTATGGAGATGCTTTTCCAATTACCATCGGAGGAAAAATTTTCACCTTCTTTGTGCTGATGGTCGGCCTGGGGGTCGTTGCGGTACCAACAGGTCTTGTTGCCTCAGCACTTTCTTCGGTACGAGAGACAGAAGAAAATCAATAACTCTTCTCTGCCGCCCCTCTACCTCTGGCACCATTCATAGGCATTCTGGAACATTTTCAGCCACGGTAGAACCTCGAGATCCTTCATCTCTTCGGGCAGATAATGGGCCTGCCAGCCGAGAAAAGCCCTTTCAGGGTGGGGCATCAATGCCAGATGGCGGCCATCGGCGGAACAAAGCCCGGCAAGCCCTTCTGGCGATCCATTGGGGTTGAAAGGATACTGCTCGGTGGCCCGGCCCGCATCATCCACATAGACCAACGGAGCCATGCCGGCACTTTTCACCTTGGCAAGTATCGTCGTGTCAGGAAAGTGAAGACGGCCTTCGCCATGGTCCACATGGATACCAAAGACCAGATCTTCCATGCCCTGGAGCATCATTGCATTACTTTTCAAAACCTTGACGGTGGTCCAGCGGGATTCAAAACGCCCCGAAGTATTATGAACAAAACGGGGCTGCCGCTCTGCGGCAAGATCCATTCCCGGTACCCAGCCAAGCAGGGCAAAGAGCTGGCAGCCATTGCAGACACCTAAAGTGAAGGTATCAGGCCGCTGGTAAAAAGCGGTGAACATCTGGTGCAGCCGTTCATTAAACAAAATACTTGCCGCCCAGCCCTTCGCAGATTCAGGAACATCGGCATAGGAGAACCCACCAACGGCGGCAAGCCCAACAAACTGATCCAGGTCAATTTTTCCAGCAAGCAGATCACGCATGCAAACATCCCAAGGTTCAAACCCTGCAGTATAAAAGGCGCCACTCATCTCCCGATCTGAATTGGATCCTTCATCACGCAAAATGGCCACCTTCGGTTTTGCAGCGGCCTGCAGCCGAGCCGCCGGGGTCATTTCAGGGGCAAAAGGAAGATGGTACGAGAGTCCCTGGCGATCATAAATCACCTTCTTTTCTTCATCGGCGCAGGCTGCATTCATCTGGAGCCGCTCCAACTGGTAGCTGGTCTCTTCCCACCAGCCGCGCAAGGTCAACATCGATTCTTCGAGTACCAGCTCACCATTGCAATGAATACGAATGGTTTTCTCTTTGCTGGTTCGGCCCAATTCTGTGCAGGATATTGCCGCATCATGAAACGCCGCACAGACCTGTTCGACAACCTCATCACGGCATTCCACGACCAGGCCCAGCTCTTCGGAAAACATGCTGGCCAGGGCATCGGCACCGGTAACCCTAATATCACAGCCGCAATTTCCGCTAAAGACCATCTCAAGCACGGTGGTCACCAGGCCGCCGTCACTACGGTCATGGCCGGCAAGAATCAGCCCGTCATCGAGGAATTGCTGGACAAGAAAGAAAGCTGTTTTCAGCTTCTCGGGCTGTTCCACATCAGGAGTCTGGTCACCAAGTTGGCCATGAACCTGGGCCAAGGCACTGCCTCCAAGACGGTTTTGGCCATCGCTCAAATCAACGAAGAGCAGCCTCGAAGCCCCAGGATTTTTCACATCCGGGGTCACTTTTTTGGTAATATCGGGCATTGCGGCATATACCGAAACGACCAGTTCCCGAGGCGACTTCACCGTCTCATCGCCTACCATGGTGGCCATGGACAGGCTGTCCTTACCGCCGTCCACCGCAAGGCCCACCGCAACCATAATATCACGCATCGCCTGGGCAGCATCATAGATCGCCGCCCCCTCTCCAGGAAGTTTCGGGGCCCACATCCAGTTGGCCGAGCATTTCACCTCATCAAGATCCTTGATTCGGGCCCAGACCAGATTGGTCAAGACCTCACCCACCGCCATGCGGGCACCTGCCGCCGGATCAACGAGCATCTTCACTGACTGTTCGCCAACGGCAGTGGCAAGACCGGTGATCCCCAGATGGCTCTGGGCAACCACGGCAACATCAGCCACGGTGAGCTGCAACGGGCCGCAGCATTGCTGCTGGGCAACCAGCCCGGTTACTGCCCGATCCACCTTATTGGTGAGAAATCGTTTCGAGCCGACGGAAAGAAGCCGCAACACATCATAAAGGGCCTGGCGCACCGTAAGATCTTCAGGAAGTTCCAGGGGCTGCCGGGCCACAGTGCCACGTTTGTCTTCAAAGGTTTTCTGGGGAATTTTGCCAAGGAGTTCTTCAATATCAATGTCCACCGGGGTGGTATCATTTTGGGCATCATGGACCACAAAACGCAGGTCTCCAGTGACTTCACCGAGCACCTCACAATGCACCTTTTCCCGGTGACAAATTTCCTGAAAGCGAGCAATATTTTCCGGCCGGATCAACAGACCACATCTTTCCTGGTACTCAGAGACATAAATTTCCAGCACCGACATCGTGGGATCTCCAACCCGGATATTACGGATCTCCACCCGACCCCCGGAATCTTCGACCAGCTCTTTCATCACATTGGCGGGTCCCCCGGCTCCCTGATCGTGCATCACCTCGATCAGGGTCTTATCGCCCATCTCACAACAGGCCCGGATGACCCGGCTCATCTTCTGTTCCATCTCCGCATCACCACGCTGCACCGCATCAAAGTCAAGGGCTTCAGCGTTTTCCCCCTGCAACATTGATGATGCCGCACCACCTCCAAAACCAACCCGGTAAGCGGGGCCACCAACCTGAACGATGAGCATGCCCTTTTCCGCCCTGGCCTTTTCGCAATGGCGGGCATCAATCTGACCCAGCCCGGCGGTGAACATCAACGGCTTTACAAATCCCCAGCGTTCTCCACTGGCGGCACAACGCATATCAAAGGATCTGACAAACCCCTGAATCACCGGCTCACCAAATTTATTGCCATAATCAGAGGCACCATTGCTGGCCTCAATCACAATATCCAGTGGCAAAGCCAGATTGCCCGGAATCGGAGCCTCGGTTTCCCACGGCAACGGATATCCTGGAATATTGAGATTCCCCACACAGTAGGCTGCGGTTCCAGCAATCACATAGGCACCTTTTCCTGTTCCCAAAACGTCGCGAATCCGCCCTCCGGTACCGGTTTCAGCACCGGGAAAGGGCGCAACTCCGGTGGGAAAATTATGGGTTTCGGCGGTGAGCAACAGATTATTGGTCACTTGAGCGGGACGAAGTGGCCCCGGGCTGCCCGGTGTCGTCGGTTGCAGGGTATCAATCTCAAACCCTTCGATAACACTGGAATTATCCTTGAAGGCAACACAAGAACCCTTGGGATTTGCGTTGAGGGTGGCGACTACCAATTCAAATAAAGTCTCGGGCATCTCCTGGTCATCAATCATCTGGCGGCCCCGAAAATAGCCATGGCGGGAATGCTCTGAATTGGCGTTATTGAGATCCATGATCTCAACAATCGTCGGATTACGTCCCTGTTTTTTAACAAAATACTGGTAATAGAGGTTACGATCAAAGGCATCCATTGAAATTCCAGGAAGCTCCAGAAGAGCGTCGGGTCCTCGACTGATCAAATCGACCTCATACACCTCTTCGGGAACGACGCCGCTCTCAAAGCTGGTCAGCGGTTCCAGATAATGACATTCGGTCATCCGGTCATGGTGTGCGGCAATAAAGGCCTTGATATCCTCGGTCTCAGGGACACGGTAACGCCGTGAGCGTTCCACCCGGTAAATACTGTCAAGGCCAACACTCTGGCAGATCGATACCATGTTCGACGACCAGGCCGTGGCAAAGTTCATCCGAGGGCCCACCTCAACAACTCGCTCACCACAGAGCAGCGGAGATTCCACTACGGTCTCTGCGAGAAAACCTTCCGCCAAAACCAATTTAAGAAGCTGCAACTCTTTGTCAGCAAGGGGTCTTATGGTCTCCACATTAAAACAATATGCCCTGTTTTCATCTCTTTTGCGGTATAACCGTAACACCTGTGCACTCATGATATCTCTCTGTTATATTGTAGATTTATAACTCTATTCTTATGCTGATTTATCGTCTGTTTCTTGCAAATAAAACGCAAAGCACCAAGATTTTCGGAGCCATTTATAGCGCAAATAATTCCGCCAAGCACGTTATAACTTGTATCTCAACATCTCTCGGAACCATTCTATCCTGTAATTTTATGGGGGATGTGTGTTTTTCTACAGCCGCAACGCTGAGTTTAGGAATGCGGTGTAAATAGCGTTCTCTGGTAATTGTAAAAGAAAGTCGATTTTTAAATCTAGCTAACTGGTGTCGAAGCCAGACGCACCTAATACCGCTTGGGAAAATGAAAATACCACATTTTCGAAGTTCATTATTTATTCGTACTTGACCATGTACTGGTCGCTCTGTTGCATATGCGACCACTGCGTTTTTTGCGATTTCATCGACTCTATTTTTATGTTGGGTTTAGATCTGTGTTTTGTCGATGAGAACCTCTACGCCGTTTTTATCTATGGCAGCTTTGTAATAATAAAAAGGTGTCGTGCGAAAAGCTCATAATTTTGTAGGTTTTTGAAATGTTAGACAGCTCTTTTGTAAGATTAAGTAATCTGAGTTTGTGTTTTACGATACCTTCGTTATTTTGAAATATGAGAGTTACCCCTTTATGTTTTGATTTTGGTTCGTACCTTCATCAAAACTGGTAATTCTTGTTTTTGCAACTGAAGTGTCAGATTAAATCACAACTAACCCGTTTAAATTATTAGTTTTTCCAAGCGACTTCTACTCGATTTCTCCCATTATGTTTAGCTATATAAAGTGCTTGATCTGCTGCGTTAAACAAATCTAGGCCATCTTTGAATTCTTCTTTCCAGATTGAGACTCCAAGACTTATGGTGGTTTTGACAATTGTACCATTAGCGAGTATAAAATCTTGTTTTGCAACGCTTGCACGGAGCCGTTCTGCAAATTGTGCGGCTTCTTTTGAACCTGTGCGGGTAGAGATAACCAAAAATTCTTCTCCTCCAATCCGACTGATCATATCGTAAACTCTCGCATTTTTTTGAAAAAGAGTGGCAATTTGTTCGAGAAGTAAGTCTCCGCTATTGTGTCCGTGTTCGTCGTTGATGCTTTTGAATCGGTCAATGTCAATTAAAATGCAGGAAAGGGGATCGTTGAAACGGATGGTTTGAGCAATAACATTTTTTAAGTGTTCTATAGCACTGCGACGGTTAGGCAAATTGGTGAGAGCATCAGTCATTGCCATAGCTTGCAGCTTTATATTAGCATCGGTAAGCCATGAAGCAGATTGCTGGATAATTTGTTTGTCCTGGCGGATAGTGCGTTGGTAACGAATAATTCTTTCTGCATTACGGATTCGAGCATAAAAAATTTTAGGAATAAATGGTTTGGACATGCAATCATCTACCCCTGCTTCAAGAATTTTGACTAATTCTTCATCTTCTTCGGAATCAACCAGCATGATAATGTAGATATGACGAAGTAGTGCCAGTCTTCGTATCTGTTTGCAAAGATCGATTCCATTACTCCCATCACTCATTTTTTTTGTGGTGATGAGAATGTCAGGGATTTGTTTCATTGCAATTTGTAGAGCCTCGTCAACTTGATCTGTGGTGATAATTTGTCTTGTATCACAGTTCAGCAGACGATCCAGATCAAGAAGGGTGCATGGGTCGTCATCTACTACAAGAATGAGGATCTCGGAACGCTCTTGAGGAGGTCTTTCTTTCTCAAAACTTTTATTGAGTTCCTTGATTGTTAGATAATCTGGACAATGTTTTGTCTGTACTTGAAGCAGCCCAGCCCAGACATGGAGTTTGTTGACAAATTGATCAAAAAATATTGAAAAATTCTCTGTTTTAACACCATATTTTTCAGCCCGTTTTTCAATTTCTTCAAATGAGCATTGAGGTAAGGTTTCCGTAAGATAGGTCTTAGCAATATCACTTGCGAGAGAGAAAAGCTCGGCAATATAGAGGGTTTCCGTATCTTGAGTTATCTTTTTTCTTGCGGCATGGGTGCCTGCAGCTTTGGCTAAATGATCTGGTACCCCCCAATCGACAAGGAGGGCTTCGGTAATCTGGTATCGATTTATTGAACAAAGGTCTTTTTCGGCCTTGAGTTGTGCCGTAAGATCTTCGTGTTGTTCGAGGAGTAAAGAATATTCTTCTGGAAAGGCTGTTGCCAGAGCCAGTTCTCCGACGGTGCTGAGTAACCCACAAGTAAAGATCTCATCTGGATCAAGTTTCTTGCTTGTTTTGGCGAGATTTCGTGCAGCTACTGCCTGGGCGAGGCAGTGGCACCAATAATTACTGTAATTAAAGTTTTCGCAATCACCATTTTTATATTGGGAAAGCATTGAAAAGCCAAGAGCCAGATTGACCAGACCTTTCATGCCTATTTTTACCGCAGCTCGCTGCACTGAGGCGACTTGCATTGGCGATTGCATGATTGCGGAGTTAGCAAATTTTAACAGTTCTCCTGATAGAGCCGGATCAATCTCTACAACTTGAGCAATATCCTGGAGGCTCGAGTCATCGCTGTAGCAGAGACGCATTACCTCCAACGCAACACTGGAAGGTGTTGGTAGTTTTTTGCTCCCGTCAAAAATATGAGAAAGTTTCTTTGCTGTCATGAGTTGTTAGTGTTTTTCGTTAACGAATCCGTAAGGCTACCTCTCCTTCATATTTTTGTCAAACGAAACCTCATGGTTTTTTAGTAAAAAATATTTTTCTTTATTTTCTATAAGTTTTCGTAATCATTTGTTTAAAGTGTTTTGTTAGAAGGTTTTGTTATTTGTTTTTGAGATTATGTCGCTATCTTGTCTTTTTTGTGGCGAGGAAATGGTTGCCTGGTGAGTCGATAATAGGGTTTCCAGTAAGCTTGCTGGATGGCGTTTGTTGCTGTATTTCCCCAGGTTTTTATTTGGGTAAACAGATAATAGAGGGTGGGGACGATGATCAGGGTGAGGAAGGTGGCCACTACGAGACCAAAGATAACGGTGATAGCCATGGATCGCCACCACTGGCTGGATTCACTGGCCCAGGAGATGGTGCCGCTGTGAAAGTCAAAGGAAATGCCGGTAACCATCGGAATGAGACCCAGAATAGTTGTGATAGCTGTGAGCAGTACCGGGCGTAAGCGTGTTGCTCCGGCGGCGATGACGGCCTGGCGTAGTTGGTATCCCCAGCCTCGCAGTTTATTGGTGTAATCAATGAGAACAATAGCGTTATTGACAACCACACCGGCTAAAGAGATGACTCCAACGCCGCTCATAATAATACCAAAAGGGGCGTGAAACAGGGTCAAACCGAGGAAAACACCACCAAAAGATAAGATAACCGATGTCATAATAATGAATGGTTGACTTACTGAGTCAAACATTGCCACTAAAATAAGAAAAATTGACAATAGAGCCACTATAAAGGCCTTGGAGAGAAAAGCCTCCGCCTCCTGTTGGAATTCAAACTCACCGGTGAAAGTAATGGTATATCCGGGTGGTAGCTGGAATTCTTCGAGCAGCTTTGCGGCTTGCTCTCTTGCCACAGAGCCAGGAATTTTCGTTTCGTCGACATTGGCTTTGACTGTCACTACCCGTTGGTTGTTAATTCTGGTGATATTGCCCATGGTTCCGGTAAAATGTATTGTTGCTATAGTGGATAGAGGAACCATCTCACCGCTTGGCGTAGGGAGAAGCAGTTGATAAAGAATGTCCACATGCTTTCTGTCTGGCTCGCTGAGCTGAACAGTGATGTCAAAGTCTTCATCTTTTTCCCTGAAAGAAGAGACTTCTAGACCGTTATAGGCACTTTTTAATGCAAATCCAATATCATCGGTAGTCAGCCCGAACAGAGCCGCTTTCTGCCGATCAATCTGTACTTGGACAGACGGGATACCTTCGACAAAATCATCTTTAATATCAGTTACATGTGGAAGTTTTTCCAGAAAGTCTTTAATGACTTTGGCGATCTCTCCCAGAATTGAGAAATTATCACCGCTGATTTCAATATTGATTGCGGCTCCTGTGGGAGGACCTTCTTTTTCAATAGCAATGGTGATTTCTCCGCCGGGTATGTTTTGCACCCTTTCCCGAATTTCATTCACGCTGTCATGGGAAGAACGGTGCCGATCTTTAAGCTCGAGAAAGCGAATGCCGACATGGTTTGGCGTGTTTGGTGAAAAGGCAGCACTGCCTCCAGCGTTGACCAGACCCCGGGTATAGATATTCTTGATGTTTTTCATATCGCTTGGGCCGTGGACTTTCTGGGACTTTGGGGTTGTATTTTTTTCTTGATTGTTGCCAGCAGCCCCTGTAATGGCACGTTCGATTCTCTTGATAATACGGTCGATATACTCAAGATCTGCCCCTTCGGGCATGGTGACATTAACGTACATGCTTTTGGGCTGGATATCTGGCAAGAATTCATTGGGCTGTTCAAGACCAATGACGAGGAGCCAGCATTGTACCATGAGTACCAAGAGACCTATACCTACGCCGACAACACTGAATGGTCTGTGTAATGCGATATTCAGGATTTTTGTGTACTGGGTGAGCAGCAGACCCTGTATGGCTACTGGTCTTTCTCTGGAGATGCTGTCTTGTGGCGAAGTGTTGTGCTGTGTGTTGTTGTTTTTTTCTTTTACTTTCATGAAGATTGAAGCCATGGCTGGGTTAATGACCAGAGCGACAAAGAGGCTTGAAGAGAGGGTCACAATGAGGGTGAGTGGTAAATAACCCATGAAATCGCCCATAATTCCAGGCCAGAATAGCAGTGGTGAAAAGGCCGCTAAGGTAGTAATGGTCGAGCCAATGACTGGATAAGCTACTTCGGAGGTGGCTCGCATTGCGGCGGTTTTTCTCGGTATGCCCTGCTCCATGAATCGGTAGATATTTTCTACGATGACAATGGCGTTGTCCACCAGCATACCCAAGGCCAGGGTGAGGCTGAATAGCACGACCATATTGAGGGTGACTCCCATCAGATAAAGGACAGTAAAACTGAGCAGCATCGAAAAAGGAATGGCCAGGCTTACCAGCAGGGCATTGCGTACCCCCATCGCAAAGAAGATCACGATGAGTACCAATACCAGCCCGGTAAGGATATTATTTTCCAGGTCTTCGACCATCAAGATGATGTCTCGGGATTTGTCCATGACCTTGGTGATGCTGGTATCCTTGGGCCAGTTTTTCTGTTCCTGGGTAATGAGTTTGTCAATCTCTTTGGAGATCGCAATGATGTTTTCACCAGAGCGTTTTTTGACGGCAAGATTTACCGCAGCCCGACCATCCAGCCGTGATCGACTGGTCTCCTCTTTGAAACCATCGACCACCCGTGCCACATCTTTGAGATAGATGGGTTGGCCTTGGTGGCTGCCCACCACAATGCCGTATATCTCTTCGGGTGAGCGAAATTCGCCGGGGACACGTAGCTGAAAGCGGCCATCACCCAAGCGGATATTGCCTCCTGAGGTATTTTGGTTCTCCTTATATACTGCCTGTTGTAAGGCTCCGATATTCAGTCCATAATAGGCCAGTTTATCGGTGGTGACCTCAATGCGGATTTCTCGTTCCAGCCCTCCTGTGACCTCGACTTCAAGAACCCCAGGTACCCCTTCGATATCATCTTTGAGGTCGTCGGCGATTTCTTTTAAGCATTGCAGACCACAAGGGCCAGAGAGCGAGAATACTACAATGGGCAGTTCTGAGAGATTGACTTCAAAGACTCTGGGGTCGTCTTCAAGATCGCTGGGAAGCGAGCCAAGGGCCTCATCCACCTTATCTTTGACATCCTGGAGAGCTTGATCAATATCGGTACCGGTGACAAATTCCACATTGATCGAGGACAATCCCTCGGCACTGACCGATTGCAGTTTTTTCACCCCATCAATATTTTTTAATTTTTTTTCAATTTCAATAGTAACCGAAGTCTCTATGTCTGCGGGGGAGACACCACGGTAGCTTGTAGAAACAAAAACATTGGGGATGGTTATGTCTGGTTCGCTTTCCCGGGGTAAAGCCATATAGCAATAGACTCCGAAAATAATCAGCAGGATCGCCAGAACAAATACTGTAGTGCTTTTGCGGACAGCGGTATTTGAGATAATCATAACCGCAGATCCTCAATGGAGTGAAGTTGTTTAATAATTTGTATTTTCTGGCCGTCTTCGATATCTCGATGCCCTTCGACAATGAGATGTTCTTCGGGGTTGAGACCTGCGGTAATTTCTACCAGCCATTGTTCCATAATGCCGAGCTGTACCGGTCGTTTATGGGCAACACCGTCTTTCTCTACATAGACAAATTGTTCATTATTTCGTGATATTATACTGTAAAAAGGGATCACAATAGCAGCGGGAACCGTTCTTTTTACAATATCACCGCGGATAAACATACCAGGAAGTATAGTTTCGTCGTCATTGGTAATTTCTAACTCAAGCTCATAAAGACGAGCCATATTTTTGGGTATGGGGGAGAGATAATGTTTTTTTGCGGTGATAATTTTATCTCCCAGGGCCTGGATCGAAATATCAATGGTATCAAGATGTAATACGGCGTTGACATCAGATTCCGGGATACCGATAACTGCTTTGAGTTTGTCGGTTTGCAGAATGCGAGCCACTGGGGTACCGATGTTGAGTTGCAGGCCAATGGTGGCATCCAGATGTTGGATAACTCCGTTTATTGGGGAGGTTATTGTGCATCTTGACAGGTGTAACTCGGCATTGGCAAGATCTGCCTTGGCGACGGCAAGGGCTGTTTTTCTGGCTTCGAGAGCGGCTTTGGCCAGCATATTTTTTTTGTAGATGGTGATGTCTCTTGCGTAATTTGCTTTGGCAAGATTGTAGGCGGCCTGAGCCCGATCCAGGGCGATGCGGTAGTCGATTTCTTCAACTTGGGCGATGGGTGCTCCCTTGGCAATTTTTTCTCCTTCTGCAACAAAGACTTTTTCTATAGTCCCATTGATTTTACTGCGTAAGGTGAGATCCGTCCAAGGCTCTGTGGCACCAGGAAGATTGATACGATCTATAATTGTTTGGGGAATAATCTTAAGGGTGATTACATTGCTGGCCGGTCGTTCTTGAGCCAGGGCCTGTTTTTTTTCGTTTATAATACGTGTTTTTTGTTCACTGACGGTAATGGCAAGATACCCAGAAAGAATGAGCATTCCCAGGAGGAGAAAGCGTGGCATATTACGCCATAAAAAAAAGACGAGGCCTCGTTGGGGGAGGTGTTGCTCGGGGAAATTCATGGTATATTTTTATTATTTTGGGTTGTGTACCGAAATGGTGACGGGTAACTTCAATTTCCTATAACTGCTTTATTTGCAATGCGTTACACATATCCCTGGTATTTGACTTCTGTCAAATACCAGGTGTCATTCCTATGTTTTTTAAATCCCTGCTGCTAAAATCTTCTTTTTAGAACAGCCGTCTGTGACAATTTTTTTGATATTTTGCTTTTTTGTTTTGTTTCTCCTCAAGAGAATACCACTACGGTTCCAAGCTGAAAAGGGGGCGTGTGAAAAAGCAAGGAATCCTGCCCTTGTCATCTTTCGTGTGGCTTTTTATAATGCCATAGAGTTGTGGTTGCGTCGGATATTTGTATATGTTCTTTTGAAAAATTGCTATCCTTGCCGCTGTAAAACGTAGTTTAGGCTTTATTAACATATTGTTGTGAGAGAGGAAATGGATTTTCAGGTTGTTGTTAGTGAATGGATAGGTGGTCTTGCCGAGTTGTTGCCCTTTGGTTATGCCTTTGGTGCGGGTATGGTGTCGGCGGTGAATCCCTGTGGTTTTTTTATGCTCCCTGTTTATTTAACCTTGTATCTTGGAGCTGAGCAGCAAGAATTTACCCAGCATTCCTTGTTGCGCCGGATGGTTAAAGCGGTGGGGATTGCGTTAGTGGTTACTGCCGGTTTTGGAGTGTTGTTTGGAGTCGTTGGCACCATTATTTCTGTAGGCGGATATTTTCTGATGGGAGCCATTCCCTGGTTTGCTCTGGTGATGGGGGTGGTTTTGATTGCTCTTGGTATCTGGATATTGCTTGGGCATACTTTTTCTTTTGGCATGGCAAATAATATTGCAGCAAAAGTTGGCGACCCCCGCAATATTTCCATTGTTGGTTTTTTTCTTTTTGGAGTCGCCTTTGCTATTACGTCGCTTGGTTGTACTTTACCAATTTTTCTGGCTGTCGTGGGAAGTTCCTTGGCCAATGGAGATATTGCTACGAGTGTGAATCAATTTCTTAGCTATGTTTTTGGAGTTGGGTTTGTTTTTACCTTTTTGCTGGTTGGTATTGCCTTGGTAAAAAAAGGGCTGGTGCTGGGCGTGATGCGGCGTGTTGTCCCTTATGTGCATAAAATTTCTGCTATTTTACTTTTATTAGCAGGGAGTTATATTTTGTACTATTGGCTGTCCAGCGGTCTGTTGTTTGCCGCCGAGTAATCTATATTTTGAGGAAAATATGACGCTGCGTATTGGGATTGATGTGGGCGGTACCCATGCCGATGGGGTATTGCTTCAGGGGCATCAGGTATTAGCCAAAAAGAAGGTGTCGGTCAATGAGGCAGGGTTGGATGAGGTAATATTAGCCCTGCTTCAGGAGTTGCTGCCGTCTTCTGCCAAGGAGCTTGCCGCCGTTCATCTGAGTACCACGCTTTGTACCAATGCGGTCGTCAATGACACCCTTGATCCGGTGGGGATGCTGGTTCAGAGCGGGCCGGGGATGAACCCCGATTTTCTGCAATGTGGTCCCCATCTGGTGTTTTGTGATGGGGCCATAGACCACCGGGGGCAGGTGGTTAAAGAGCCTGATTTTGCAAAAATTGATGCCGCAGCCGCAGCTTTTGAACGCGACCAGATTGCTTCACTTGGTGTTGTCACCAAATTTTCCCAGAGAAACAGCAGCCATGAAAAGGCTATCGCAGACAGGCTGCATGGCCGCTTCGCCTCTATTAGCATGGGCCATAGAATTTCGGGTCTGGCGAATTTTCCACGGCGAGTGTACACCACCTGGCTGAATGCAGCTCTCACCGGCCAGTTTACACGATTTCAACGGGCTATCGGCAGCGGTCTGGAACGGTTGGGAGTTACTTGTCCCTGTGTCATTCTCAAGGCTGATGGGGGTACCATGCCTTTTGCCCGGGCAGCAGCATTGCCCTGCCAGACTGTTTTATCTGGCCCTGCGGCAAGCATTATGGGTTGTCTTGCCCTGCATCGCTGTGATCAGGATGCGATCTTGCTCGATATTGGCGGAACCACCACAGATATTGCCCTGTTGGCCGATGGTGTTCCCCTGTTTGCCCCTTATGGGGCGACCATTAGCGGTCGTCCCACCTTGATTCGATCTTTTTACAGTAAAAGTATTGGCTTGGGAGGGGACTCTGCGGTTTCTTTTGTTGAGGGCGATTTCATTATTGGCCCGGAACGTCGAGGTGTTCCATGGGCCTTGGGCGGGCCAACGCCAACACCCACCGACGCACTCATTGTTCTGGGATATCTTGAGGCCGGAGATCGACATCGGGCTGCGGAGGCCATGCGCCAACTCGTTTCTGACGCTGCCCCTGAAGCAACAGCCCAGCGTTTGCTCGTCTGTTTTGCTGCCCAGATCAAAAAGGCGGTTGCTGCGATGATTGATGAGGTATTCAGCCGTCCGGTATTTACGGTTGCAGCTCTTCTGAACAGAACAAGATTACAACCCCGAGAGATCGTTGTTGTGGGTGGCCCCGCCAAGGCTTTGCAACATCCTTTGACTGATTGTTTTACCATTGATTGTGTGGTTCCCGAGCATTTTGACGTGGCCAATGCGGTGGGAGCGGCCAGGACCCAGCCCACTTTCGAGGCCACTTTATATGCCGATACTGCTGCGGGAAGCCTTTCTCTGCCGGAACGTGGTATTTTTGAGACCATTTCTCCCGCTTTTACTGTTGCAGAGGCAAAAAAAAGGCTTGGTGCTGAAATAGTTACGATGGTCGAAGAGGCTGGTCTTGGAAAATGCCCTGAAATTGAATTTATCGAGGAACAGGTGATGAATACGGTTCGAGGGTTTGCCACTTCGGGGCAGATCATCACATTGAAGGCTCAGATTCGTCCTCATTTGACCTTACTTTCGGAGACATTATGAAAGCAATGCCGACAGCAGCCCGCACAACGGGTTTGGTTCTTTTTCCTGCCTTTGATTGGTGTATCAGTCCAACCCATCCAGAAAGAGAAGAACGATTGCTTTATACCAAAGACCAGCTTTTAGAAGAGGGGCTTGAGGATGTAGGAAATATCTTTTTTTTCAACCCAGAGCTGGCCACCTATCAGGATATTGACCGGGTTCATCTTTGTGTTCCTTCTTCACAACAGGTGCTTACCGAGTCGCATCGTATCTCGGCTGGCGGGGCTATTCGAGCTGCTCGTGCGGTGTTGGAAAAGGAGGTAGAGAGAGCCTTTGCCGTGGTGCGTCCTCCAGGACATCATGCAATGCAAACCGTGTTTGGCGATCGTGGTTTTTGTGTGGTTAATGTTGAAGCGGTTATGGCCGAATATATTCGGCGTCATTACGGGGTACGGAAAATTGCCATTGTCGATACCGATTGCCATCATGGAGACGGCACGCAGGACATTTTTTATAACGATCCTGATACCCTGTTTATCTCCTTGCATCAGGATGGCCGCACTCTCTATCCGGGAACCGGATTTATTGAAGAACAAGGCGGCCCGGCAGCGCCGGGATATACGCTCAATTTGCCGTTGCCTCCTGGAACCTCGGAACAGGGCTTTGCCACGGTCATGGAACGAGTCGTGCTGCCGGTGCTTGAAGAGTTTCAGCCTGAAATAATTATTAATTCTGCAGGGCAAGACAATCATTATAGCGATCCGCTGACTGATATGAATTTTACCGCCCAAGGCTATGCCCAGCTGAACCAGGTTCTGCGCCCTGATATCTGTGTGTTGGAAGGGGGCTATTCTATTGAGGGAGCCTTACCCTATACCAACCTTGGTATTATTCTGGCCATGGCCGGGTTGGATACGAGCAATGTCCGGGAGCCGGATTATGCCCCGGAAAATTTCGTTCAGTCGGCACAATTGAATGCCCATATTGAGCGGGTTTGTGATGACGCTCTTTCTTTATTTGCCCGTCGCAAGATGTTGCGTAAAGAAGCTTTGAGCAATCCAACACAGAGGAGTTCCCGAAATATTTTTTATGATACCACCGGCTTTGTGATCCAGGAGGAAAAAGAATATCATCTATGTGCAGCATGTCCCGGATATACAAAAATTACTACCAAGGGACTGGGCAATCAACTTCGAGCCTTTACCATTCCTTTCAATAGTTGTGCTGCCTGTCAGCAGAAGGCCAGAGATGCCTTTGCCGTTCTTTCCAAAAGTGGTCACAGTCAGAGTGTACTTCAAGATAGAGTTGCTGATATTTATGAGATAAAATGAGCAGAAAAGCATTTTCTCTACTTTGAGTTGCTACTAAAAGGGGATATTGACACGGCAGATCACTCCATTTTGGATTTTTGCCAAATAGGTTCAGTACTACAATTTGGCAAGAGGCCTTTCTGATTGAAGGAATGTCTCGTCAAATTTGGTTGTTTGTCAGATCTGGTCTTGACTAATACAGCTTACTTCATTGTTGCCAGCAACGCAGCCAGGGCGGTTTGTCTTTTACTGGTATCCTGACGCTGTACCGCCATGGAAAGGGCCCGCCGGGTGCCAACAAAAACCGCCAGTTTACGGGCTCGGGTCAATCCGGTATAGATCAGGTTGCGAAACAGCATCGTAAAATGCTGGGTGAGAACCGGCAAAATCACCACCTGGAACTCACTGCCCTGGGACTTATGGACGGTGACCGCATAGGCAAGATCAAGCTCCACAATATCATCACGCTGATAGCAGACCTCACGATTATCAGGGAAAAAGGTGACAATACAGCTCAAAGAGACGGCATCTATTGTGGTAATTCGGCCAATGTCGCCATTAAACACACCCAGATCATAATTATTGCGGCGATGGATCACCCGGTCACCGACACGAAAGATCCGTTCTCCAAGCTGCAACTCAGCCTTATCCGCTGCCGGAGGATTAGCCTTTTGCTGGATCACCGCATTCAAATTGACCGTTCCGAGACTGCCTCGGGTCATTGGAGCAAGCACCTGAATTTCACAATTAGCCCCATAATATTTGGGAATCCACTCGGTATAGAGGCGCACCACGGTATCCAGGGCGGACAACCCGTAATGCAGGGTTGACCAGGGATGAATTTTTTTCAAGACCGCCTTGAGTTCTTCTGTCTGGTTTGCCGCCTGTACCACCTGCTGTAAATCAACATGACGAAATTTTTCAGGGACAATAAATTCCTGCTCATAAGGGTTTGCCAACTGCTCCTCACTGCGAAATTCGTACGGCTCTTCATCGCCGCACAAGGTCTCAAGATCAGGAAGGTGGTAGGCAAAGGTCCTTTTTGCCCTGGTGACAAAATCTATCTGTTCCCGAGTTGCCTCATCGGAATCAAAGAACATACAGTCTGCGCCGTTTTTCCAAAGCTCAGGGAACTTAAACGGCGAAGGAACCGCAGGCAGCTCACCGGTGTTTATCTGATGAGAAAAACGAATAATCGATGACTCCCGAGCCTGACGAAAGATTTCTGTAAGACGAAATACCGGAACCCGACCCGAAGCGATAATATCACGAAGCACGTTCCCCGCCCCCACCGAGGGCAGCTGATCAGCATCGCCTATAAGCAGAACCTGGCAATGATCCGGCACCGCCCTAAACAGAGAGGCCGTCAGGGAAATGTCGAGCATCGAACATTCATCAACGATGATGAAATCAGCCTCTAAAGGCCGTTCTTCGTTACGGGTAAACACTCCCTGCTGCCATTCCAGCAAACGATGCAGGGTCTTGGCCTCCCGGCCAATCACCTCGCCCATACGCTGGGCGGCACGACCAGTGGGCGCAGCAAGAAGTACCGACATCCCGAGATGCTCAAGGAGCCGTACAATGACCAGGGTGGTGGTGGTTTTACCACAACCCGGCCCCCCGGTAAGTACCGAACAGGAACAGCCGGTAACCTGAAAAGCGGCCTGGGCCTGCTCCGTGCTGAGTTGGATACCTCTGGCCCGGCAATAGCCAGCAATCCAGCGGGCAATGGACTCTTCGTTGACAGACCGAGACAAAAAACCACTCCCCACCCGCTGCGCCACCTCCTGCTCCGCATAATAGAGAGCCTTCGCATAGTAGCACGGGGTCAGCTCCCCTTCGCCGAGATCAAGATAACGCACCTTCAACCGGTCATCTTCCTGTAACTCTTGTAAAAGGTCAGGAATCTGCTCGGCAACGTCCTGATTGAGCAGCTCACAGACCCCGCTGCTTATCTGTTGTTCGGTAAGATAGCAATGCCCCTGCTCTCGTGCCGCCCCGAGAACATGGCGGATTCCGGCAACGCTACGTTCCCTGCTATCCGGGGCAAAACCGATACTCAAGGCCACCTGATCCGCAGAAAAAAAACCAATGCCATAGAAGTCAACAGCCAGGCGATATGGGTCACAGCGCACCAGTTCAATGGCCTCGGCGCCGTATTTCTTGAAGATACGTATCGCAAAAAGAGTCGAGATATTATGTTGCTGCAAAAACATCATCACATCACGAATCTGACGATGCTCGATCCAGGCCGCTGAGATCATCGCAAGTTTTTTCCGGGCAATGCCCTCGACCTCGGTAAGCCGGTCAATATCCTCTTCAAAAATCTTCAGGGTATCCTTGCCAAAATGACCGACGATTCTTCGTGCCGTCTTTGGCCCAACGCCCTTAATCAGCCCGGAACCAAGATATTTCTCCAGCGCCGCTGCGGAAGCAGGTTTACGTTCCACGGCACTCTCAGCACGAAACTGGCGGCCAAACCTGGGATGCGTCTGCCACTGGCCACGAAATTCCATGGTGGCCCCGGCAAAGACCTTGGTTTGATGCACGATAACTGCGACCTGCTCGGCAAAGGAACCGTAAGGCTGCACCTTGAGTACCGACCAGCCATTGACCGGATTATGGTAGGTAACCCGCTGTACCACCCCCCGCAGGGTTTCCTGAAGAACTGCCTTTTCCTGGGCTTGTGACACCATCTGCTCCGCAACAAAAAAATGTGGCAAAAATCAATCTTGTAAGATCATCGGCGAAATGCCGCTACCCACAGGACTCTTGGCAAAATAACCAGAAAAAAGATGCCGCCTGAAAACCCCGCCGCTAAAAACAACCAAAAAACGCTTCAAAAGCCAAAGTATTTTTCTTATACTACGCTCTCATTGGAAACTCTACCCTTTACTCCGTCTAGCTCTCCCCAGGAGGTTCCCATGCGCCGCATCCTTACCTCTCTTTTCTGCTCACTGATTCTTCTGCTGCCACCTCTTAGTGCATTGGCCATGGCACCAGACAACGATATTCCCGAGCAACTTCGCCCCTGGATTCCCTGGGTTCTCCACGACCATGAGGAACAACAATTCTGCACCAGCTCCGCCGACGGGACAAAACATTTCTGCCTCTGGCCCGAACCCCTCGTTATCAGGGCATCGGGCGAAGGGGCGATGTTTTCGCAACGCTGGACAATGCAAAAAAGCGGCTGGATCTTCCTGCCGGGTACCGAAAAAATCTGGCCCCACACAGTCACCAGCAACGGCGAGACCGCACTTGTCATCAACAAAAAAGGCCGGCCGGCACTTTATGTCAAACACGCTGGAGAATATCAAATAGCAGGTCATTTTTCCTGGAAACACATCCCGGAATCCCTCGAAATTGCCCCCGGAACCGGAATTGTTCGGCTCACGGTGCATGGCAGCGACCGCCTTGCCGAACTCAGCGGAACAAGCCTGTGGTTGTCTCGCTCGAAAAAACAACAGCTCAGGGTCGAAGACAGGGTACATCTCCAGGTCTATCGGCTGATAACAGATGCCATCCCGATGCTGATCACCTCGCAACTCAAGGTTCAGGTCTCTGGAAAACCTCGAGAAATCGTACTCGACTGGCAACCCCCCACAGAACAAATTCCCGTCAGTCTGCAGTGTAATCTGCCGGTAAAGATCGGCAGCGATGGCAAGATTCACCTTCAGGCTCGACCTGGAACTCATACGGTTATCTACCGCTCACGCCTCAAAGACGAGGTAACCAGCCTCACCTTGCCAGCAAATGCACCGGGACCAGCCAGCGAATACTGGAGTTTTGAGGCCAAAAATCAATTACGTATGGTGAAAATCAGCGGTGCGCCCGTTGCTGTTGACCCAAGCCAAACCACCATCCCTGAAAAATGGCATCGTTTTCCTGCCTATAGGGTGCAAAAAGGCCAGTCTTTGAATTTTACCACCTTAAAACGGGGCAACCCGGAACCGCCACCAAACCATCTTACTCTGCACCGTATCTTCTGGCTTGATGAGGATGGTGGCGGGATGACCGTGCAGGAGCGACTCCAGGGTACTGTACATAGTACGCCCCGGCTCACCATACAGCCTCCGGCAAAACCAGGCCGCATGGTCATCAACGGTCGTGATCAGCTCATTACCCGGCTCCATGAAAATGACCCGGCAGGTGTAGAAGTTCGCCAGGGGCAGATTGACGCAATGGCCGTAAGCCGTATCGAAAAAATGACCGCCTTGCCCGCAGGGGGCTGGAACCAATCCATCAGCAAACTTTCCGCAGAACTGGTATTACCACCGGGCTGGACAGTTTTTCATACCTCAGGAATCGACAAAGCCAGAACCTGGATCACCCAATGGACCTTGCTCGACTGCTTTATCGTACTCATCATTGTTATCAGTTCATTTAAGCTGCTCGGCTCCCTGGCAGGTCTCACCGCATTGGCGGCTCTCCTGCTTTCGTACCATGATGCAGAAGCCCCGATCTTTACCTGGCTGGCTCTCCTGGGATGTACCGCCATTATCCGTGCCTTGCCAGATTCAAAATACTGTCGGCTTGTCAAAGGTATCAAGCTGGCACTTTTTGTCACCCTGGTTATCGGCATTCTTCCCTATAGCGTTTCTCAGCTACGGGTGGGATTTTTCCCCCAACTAGGATGGGGAGGCTATTCCCATAGCAGCCCGGCAATGGATCAGATGGCGTATTCTGTTCAGGAAAAAGTTGCAATGCCCCTGAGCAAAGCGGCAAAGTCAGGGAAAAGAATAATAACCCAGGAAATGCTGGCAAGTACCGACAAAGAAAAACAGCAGCCAAGTCAAATGCAATTCGATACGAATGCCAAGGTTCAATCCGGCCCGGGAGTGCCGGCAAGAAAATGGCGTACGGTGCGCCTCGGCTGGAACGGCCCGGTAGAAAAAGACTTAACCATGCAATTTATATTCATTTCTCCGCTACTCAATCTGATACTTGCCGTTGTGAAGGTGGCAGCAATATTTCTTCTGGCCTTTTTTATGCTTGATCTCCGAAAAGGGGGCAATATTCTTTTCTTTCAGCTCCCCGGCACCAGGAAAACTGCGGTGGCGGCAACATTATTCGCCGTGATGGTCGCAGCAGGAACTGCGCCCCAGATCTCTTATGCCGACTACCCCAGCGAGGAGATGCTCAACGAGCTTGAAAAGAGGCTCCTGGAACCGCACCGATGCACCCCCAACTGTGCCGATATTGCCGAAATGCGTCTTGACTTACAGGAAAGCAACTGCTCGGTGGTTCTGACAACCATGGCTCTTGCCGACTGCGCCATCCAGGTTCCCTCTGGCAAAGGGGTCTTCTGGCGTACTGCAAGCGTTGACGGCGTGACAGCACCACTTGTCGCCCGAAACAAAACCTTGTGGATACCCATTCCCCAAGGGCAGCACCAGATCACCCTGCAAGGTCAGGTAAACCGGGCCACTGTTGATTTTGAGCTGAGTCAGAAACCTCATAAGGTGTTTTTTTCCGGCTATGAACAGTGGGCGATTCAGGGGCTTGATGAAAATCTCGTTCCCCAAGGCCGCCTGCAATGCACTCGACGGGAAAAACACCAGGAACAAAACAGGTTTGCGGCCACCACCCTGCCGCCACTGATGCAGGTGGAAAGAACCCTTGATCTGGGTCTGGAATGGACAGTAGAGACCGTAATCACCAGAATGTCCCCCACAGGTTCTGCGGTATTTCTCAAAATCCCCCTGCTCGAAGGAGAGTCGGTCATCAACCCGGAGTTTCAGGTTGAAAAAAACATGGTCGCCGTGTCCTTTGCGGCCAACGAACGCCGCAAAAGCTATCGTTCCCTGTTTAAAAAACAAGAAACTCTTTCGTTATGCGCTCCGGCAACTACAGAATATTACGAGACCTGGCGGCTCAATGCCAGTCCGGTCTGGCATATAGAAAGCGAAGGAATTGCACCGATCCTGCACCATGGCGCAGGCAATAGCTGGCAGCCGGAATGGCGGCCCTGGCCCAAAGAACAACTTACTCTGACAGTGACCCGACCCCAGGGGGTTCCCGGTTCCACCAAAACCATCGATTCCAGCGTTCTCACCATCAGCCCAGGACTCCGTTCCACTACGATGCAGCTCTCTTTACGCATCCGTTCCACCCGGGGAGACCAGCAGCATATCACCCTACCCGAAGATGCCATCGTGCAGCATGTTCAGATCAACGGTTTAGAACAGCCGGTAAAAAAAGAACACACCGTGGTCGTGCCACTGACTCCAGGCAGCCAACAGATAGAAATTGCATGGCGTACCTCCCAGGGAATAGCTTCCGTGTTTACCGTTCCCCAAATTGATGTGGGTAGCGAGAGCGTCAACGCCGACATCACCATCAACGTAGGTAATAGATGGATCTGGTTCGTCAAAGGCCCTCAGATGGGTCCGGCAATTCTCTTTTACAGTGAAATACTCATTATTTTTCTCGTGGCAATCCTGCTGGGTCGCTCCCAACTCACCCCGTTACGCAGCATCCATTGGCTGCTTCTAGGATTCGGATTATGCCAAAGCGGCTTAATCCCCTGCCTTATTATCGTGGCCTGGTTTCTGGCCTTAAAACTACGCAAGGAAAAGGGCCACCTCTTAACAGGAGCCTCATTTAATGCCAGCCAGTTTCTCTTGATATTGCTCACTCTCGTTGCCACAGCAGCTCTGGCTTTTGCCCTGCAAAACGGTCTTCTCGGACACCCTGATATGCTGATATCAGGTAATAATTCCAATAGCTCTGTACTTCACTGGTACCAGGCCAGAATCACCGAAACCGCCCTGCCCCAACCCATGGTCGTATCCATCCCGATCATGGCATACCGGATCACCATGCTCATTTGGGCCTTGTGGATGGCCTTTTATCTGCTGCGCTGGGTAAAATGGAGCTGGAATTGTTTTACTGCCGGGGATGCCTGGAAAAAAACGTCTCTACTAAAACGTCGTAAAAAACAACCAAACAACGAAGTGTAATTTTTGATTTTTGATTGCTGATTTGAGATGAACACTCTCTTCAGGCAAAAATCCTCCTTCAAAAATGAGCAGTCTTTAACCTATAAAAGGAATTGCACAAATTCATTATTTATTGGAGTGCTGTCTTTGATCTTCTTTCATCAGTTTATAATTGATACTGTCTATTAAGGCTTGCCAGCTCGCTTCGATGATATTTACCGAGACTCCTACAGTTCCCCAGCGTTGCACAGTATCTTTACTTTCAACAAGAACACGAACCTTTGCCTCTGTTCCCTGCTGTCCTGAGAGAACACGAACTTTGTAGTCGGCCAGTTCCATTTCTTCAAGGCAGGGATAGAAGCGAACCAGGGCTTTTCGTATGGCCTGATCCAGTGCATTGACAGGGCCATCTCCGATGGCTGCGGTATGAACTTCGCTACCGCCGACAAAAAGCCGAATTGTTGCCTCGGTCAAAGGAGGTTTATCCATACGGTATTTATGGTTCATAACCCGAAAAGTTTCGAAACTGAAGTAATTACGCTGTAATCCCATTGTGTGGCGCATCAGGATTTCAAAACTTGCTTCAGCTCCTTCGTACATATAGCCTTCGTTTTCTTTTTTCTTTAATTCACTGATGATGGTCAACAATACTGGATCATCTGGTGCCAACGGTATATTCCAGCGTTTTGCCTTATGGAGGATATTGGAACGGCCTGATTGATCAGAAATAAGGATTCTGCGCATATTGCCGACAGTATCAGGGACAATATGTTCATATGTCTGAGGGTTACGTTTTACAGCGCTCACGTGAATGCCACCTTTATGGGCAAAGGCGGATTCTCCAACATAGGGTTGATAGTGGTTATGCGGGAGATTGGCCAGTTCGTTGACCAGACGGGAGGTAAAATAAAGCTCTTCAATATAATCTCCGGCAGTGCAGGAAAAGTCCATTTTGAAAAGAAGTGCCGGAATGATTGAGATAAGATTGGCATTGCCGCAGCGTTCTCCAAAGCCATTGATGGTTCCCTGAACATGGTTTGCGCCAGCACCTATGGCGAGCAAAGAGTTTGCTACCGCTGTCTCAGAATCATTGTGGCAATGAATCCCAATGGTTACCATGCCGTAGCCAGCTTTTTCGAGATATGTGGCAACAGTTTTGATGATTGGAGCAATTTCGTGGGGAAGGGTGCCTCCATTGGTATCGCAAAGGACTAAAGTTTCAGCACCACCTTGAGCTGCTGCGAGAAGTGTTTTAAGCGCATATTCTTTGTTATTTTTGAAACCATCAAAAAAATGTTCTGCATCGTAGGCAAGACGATTCACGTTGGGGCGCAGATAAGCAAGGCTGTCCCCAATAATTGTCAGGTTTTCCTCAAGGGTGATACCTAAGGCTTGGGTGGCATGAATATCCCAGCTCTTTCCAAAAATAGTAACCGCAGGTGTTGCGGCATCAAGAAGAGCTTGCAAATTAGGGTCGTTTTCTGGAGTGTTTTTGCAATGACGGGTCGAGCCGAAAGCGGCAAGCTGAGCATTTTGTAAGGTGATGCGTTGCATTTTTTGGAAATAGTCAACAGAAACAGGGTTAGAACCTGGCCAGCCGCCTTCGATAAAGTCAATGCCAAAATCGTCAAGTGCCTGGGTAATGCGAATCTTATCGTCAATGGAAAGATTAAAATTCTCTGCCTGGGTTCCATCACGTAATGTGGTGTCGTAGATCTCTATGTTTCTTTTTGTTGGCATGGTTATCCTTATTTGCTTGGAAATGGCGAGTTTGAGGAGACACCATACGAAAAAAATGAAGACCTGCCAACAAGAAAGGGGCCGTGTAGCGACCAACAAAAGATTGCGGTGTTTTTTTAGAAGAAGCTTTTAATCTTGAAAAAATAAAGCAGAAGATACACGCAAAGGGTAATCTATATACCTATAATCGCTGTATTTTAAGAAGTTTTTAGAAAAGTTTTGACGAAGACCTGTAAAGAAGAAAAATATTTTCGATAATTTTTAAAAAGGTTGTTTTTTTTTATGCAAAGTGTTTCTATGCGTAGAAACAAAATGGAGCTTTTATTTATGTCCACATCGTTTCAAAAATTCATTGCAGTGCTTTCTGCTATTAGTGACGAGGATGAAATGGCATCATTTCTTCGGGAGATGCTTACCTCGAAAGAAATTGCTGATGTTGCCCTCAGGTGGCAGCTTCTTGAGGAGTTGTATGCTGGTGAAACGCAGCGCAGTATTGCGGCTCGGCATAAGTTGAGTCTGTGTAAGATTACTCGAGGGGCACGAATTTTGAAAAATGAGAACTCTATTACTAAAAAAATTCTTCGTAAAAAATGGCAAAAGAAAGGGAGACAGTATGAACGTTGAGATAAAAGCTATTGAAATGCCCAATGCCGAGGGGCGTTTTGGTGAGTATGGTGGCAGTTATATTCCTGAAGCACTTCAGAAAATCATGGATGAGATTGCAGCGGCCTATGTAGAAATCCGTAAAGAGCGAAGTTTTCAAACCGATCTGAAAGCTTTTTATCAAGATTTTGTTGGTCGGCCCAGCCCAATTTTTTATTTGCAAAATCTTTCCCAAAAAATTGGTGGAGCTAAAATCTATTTGAAACGAGAAGATCTCAACCATACTGGAGCCCATAAGATCAACCATACCTTGGGTGAGGTTTTGCTTGCCAAGAAGATGGGAAAAAAGAAGGTGATTGCCGAAACAGGTGCTGGCCAGCATGGGGTAGCTCTTGCCACGGCGGCAGCCCAGTTGGGTTTGGCATGTGATATTTACATGGGTGAAGTGGATATTACCAAGGAAAAGCCAAATGTTATCAGGATGAAAATATTGGGAGCAAAGGTTATTCCAGTTTCTGAAGGAGCCAAGACCCTGAAAGAAGCTATCGATGCTGCTTTCAAGGCATATCTTGCTGATCCTGTTTCACAATTTTATGCCATTGGTTCCGTTGTTGGTCCCCATCCTTTTCCTATGATGGTGCGTGATTTTCAGGAAATTATAGGCATTGAGGTAAGAGAACAATTTCTTGATAAAACAGGAAAACTTCCTGAGCATGTGGTTGCATGTGTTGGGGGAGGCTCCAATGCCATGGGTATTTTCTCAGCCTTTCTTGGTGATCAGGATGTGGCATTATATGGTGTTGAGCCTTCTGGCTTGGGGCTTGATAAAGTTGGGAAGCATGCTGCGACGTTGAGTAAGGGTTCTCCTGGGATCTTGCACGGTTTTAAATCTTACCTGCTCCAGGATGAAGAAGGTGAACCTTTGCCGGTTTATTCGGTTGCCAGTGGATTAGACTATCCGGGCGTTGGTCCTCAGCATAGCCTCCTTAAGGATCTTGGAAGGGTGAAGTATGTGACCGCAAATGATAAAGAGGCTATTGATGCTTTTTTTGAATTGGCACGGACGGAGGGGATTATTCCTGCCATTGAAAGTGCTCATGCAGTTGCTTTTGCGATGAAGTTGGCAAAAGACCTTGCTCAGGATCAAACCATTGTGGTGAATCTTTCCGGTCGAGGTGATAAAGATATTGATTTTGTTTTGGAAAACTATGGGAAAAATTACGGTTTGTAAATCTGCTAGACACAAGAAAATTTTGTATTATTGCGGAATATAAGCACTTGAGTTGTTCTTGGCTTTACCAGTTCTGTGGATTGGTGATTTGTCTCATCAGATTTTTTGCTTCTCAAGAGAAAACGTTTTGTTAGTCTGTCAGATTTTATTGCCGCAGGAAATGACGTTATTTACCATTTCCTGCGGCGTGGTTAAAAGAGAAGTATAAGCAAGGCTAACTGATTGTTATTTGCTTTTTTTGGCGCTGTTTTGGTTTGCTGAGTTTTAGTTTTAGCACTCCGTTTTCATAGGTGGCTGAGACATCATCGGGTTCAATTTCAAACGGCATGCTGAATGTCCGTTCAAACTTGCCATACTGTTTTTCTTTTCGATAGAGGTGGTTTTCATTGATTTCCACCTCATCTTTTCTTTCATAACCGAGAGTCACCAGTTTTCCTTCAACATTGAGTTGAATGTCTTCTTTGGTGATGCCTGGCATATCGGCATCCAGGATAATTTTGTCATCCTGTTCATAGATGTCCACGTTGAGAACTTGCTGCCCTTTGGGGGCTGCAAAATTTTCGAAGAATCCATCAAATAATTGATCAACGGAGAGAGTGCTCAGTCTTTGATTTCTGTGAGGTCTGTAGTTTGTGAGATGCATGATAGGCTCCTTTGGTTGTAATTAGTTATGTTAGAACGACGTTTTTTGGTGCATCCTTGTATGTACAATGGTAATAATGGAATGTGTTATGTCAATATCAGAATATTACTTTTTATCTTTTTGTTAAAAAGTAATATCTCCTTGAGGTGTTGTTTTAGAAAACTCCTATAAAAACAAAAGATTATATCGGTGGGTTGAAGATGGAAGATTTGCATTCATTAGGGTTGCGGGGATGTCAATCGGTGCGTACTACTTTCAAAATATCGGAAAAATATATTGAGGCGTTACGTATTTTGGCAGCTCAGATGGGTATTAAGCAAAAATCGCTGTTTGATCAGTTAATTGATGATACTCAAGCCTTAAAGGATATTGCAAAGGCCTATGATAATTCAAGAATAAGTTCACAGCGAGTAACAAAAACGTATGTTATTTCAAGAAAAACCCTAGAGAGTTTGGAGTATGTTTCACGCCGATACAATACCCCTCGTGATGTGCTTGTTGAGTTCTCTATTGAGCGAATCTTACCCCTTATTGCTCAGGAAAAACAAAAATACGCTGTACGCAAGGAAGTGGTCGCTTGTTTAGGAACGCAGCTTACCGAGGGCTTTCGGCTTCTTGAACAGGCAACTGAGAAGTTGGGGGAAAATGACCCCGTGGTCGAAGAGTTACGTGTTATGCTGCGTAACAGCGATTTAGGTTTACAGCGGATGATACGATTTCTTGAAAAAGGGAAGAAGATAGAGCTGTTTTAATTTGTGAATCTCACGACTTCGATTGACAGTTTTGTTTAGTAAGCTACCCGGGAGTCATTTATTGAAAAAGTTGAAAGGATAGGAAATTTACAGAAAAAATGTTGCTTTATCTTTATCAAGCAAGGCTTCAATGAGAGCCATATCACCAGTACAGTTGATTTTTTTGGAACTTTGTTCTATTTTAAATTTCATGGATAATTTTTTGGGTAAAGTGATATATGTAGTTGTTGAGACCACATTATATCACTAAATCTAAAAGGTTATCCTATTTTTTTCTATGGGTGTCACGGATTCAGGTATGAGTTATGATTAAAAAAGGTTGTTTATCTACAACAAATAATGACAATTAAGAAAAAATATTATGAACTTAAAAGAATATTTTGAGAAACCAGGTACTGGTATTTTATCGACAGCAAACAGCAATGGTGAGGTGAACAGTGCGGTATATTCCCGACCCCATGTTACCGGAAAAGACACGGTAATGTTCATTATGGGCAACAAAAGGTCACGAGCCAACATTCAGGAAAACCCCAAGGCCAGTTTTCTTTTTATTGAACAAGGAGAAGGCTACAACGGCATTCGCCTGTTTTTGACCAAGACAAGAGAGGTTCAGGACGATGAAGCCATTGCCGCACTTTCCCGAAAACCAACAGCCGTCGCCTCAGATGATAAGGAAGAAGAGCGGCGCCTTATTCATTTCACCGTTGATAAAGCCATTGCCTTGCTCGGTGACAAGGAAATTGAACTCAGCTAACATTACCCATCTCAGGAACGGTATTTTGAACGATCAATCTCCTACACGATTGTTCAAAATACCCGTAAGCTAGGCCTTAAAGAGATCGGATGGTTACTGATCGTTCAATACGACACGAAGACTCTCGCTTTTCCCGAACGATATCACTTGTTGGCAGCGAACGCTTTGCCCGGTTGCAGCAAAGTTTCGTAACCGTGGTAGGTCTCGGTGCGGTGGGCGGCTATGTTGTTGAAGGCCTGGCTCGAGCTGGGGTAGGTTCTTTACGGCTTGTTGATTGTGATACCCTGGAAACGACCAATATCAACAGACAACTCCTCGCCCTGGAATCAACCCTCAGGCAACAAAAGACCGCTGCAGCACGAGAACGTATTTTCGACATCAATCCAGAATGCAATGTCCGGCTCGACCCGGTTTTTGCCACTGGCAACAACATTGCTAGCCTGCTCACCCCTGCCCCTGATCTGCTCATTGATGCCATCGATGCCCTAAACCCCAAGGTGCAATTATTGGCATCCGCCTGGCACCAGGGTATCCCAACCCTCTGTTCGATGGGAGCTGCGCTGCGCACTGATCCCAGCAAGATACACTGCGGCGATGTCTTTGACTCTACGGGCTGCCCGTTGGCACGGCATATCAGAAAACGACTCCGCAGACAAAACGTGGGTCGAGGTATAGGCTGTGTCTATTCTAATGAAGAAGTCCAATTCAACTATAACTCAAATGAAGAGAAACACCGCTCCACCACCGGCAGCAGAGGCCGCAGCCGTCATACCCTGGGCAGCCTGCCAACCATACCCGGAATTTTTGGTCTTCTCTTAGCCAATGAAGCCATCATGAGATTAACCGAGAAAAGCTCCACATGGACAACATCAAAACCATAATAAATTTCCACAAAGCTCTTCTTTTCTTTCTCTTTTCAAAAAAACGGCTACTACACCATATTGCAAAGAACACCAATCACATTATTTCCTTCCAGAAGCAGATATTCATATGGTAAAACAAAACCTTAAAAGAATATATGTCATTCCCACTTGACACTGTAAAAGACTTCAAATACCTTCTTATTTCATTTGTTTACCAGGGTACACGACACTTAAATCTTCAAGCGCTCTTTATCAGATGCGGATAGTATTTTTCTTCATAGTCGTATTTTCTCTTCTCTTCAGCCAATCAGCCATGGCGGAGCAAGCGAAACGCAGCATACTCTATCTCAACTCATATCACGATGGCTACCCTTGGTCGGATAATGAATTGGAAGGTATCCGTTCTGTATTACACAAAACAGAGTTTACCATTGATCTTCAGATTGAATATCTCGATTCGAAAAGACATTCTTATCAGACCATCAAGGATGCGCTTTTTTTGTTGTATCAGGAGAAATTCGATAAAGAAAACTTTGATATCATTATTACCTCAGATAACAATGCTCTTAAATTCGTTGAGGAATTCCGTGATGCCCTGTTCCCAGGGGTTCCTGTGGTCTTCTGTGGAATCAATGACAGCTCAGTTATCCCACAAAAATGTGACAATATAACAGGAATTATTGAAAACCTTGAGCCACTGGCAACATTTGATATTGCAAAAAAGCTTCACCCGGAAAAAGAAAAAGTCATCATTTTCGACGGTGATCCCTCAACAGATCATACCATCGCCAAACAGGTCATAAAAAAGCTCAAGGATTCCCAATACCCTTTGGAGATAGAATATTGGGGAGCAATATCTCTGGAAGAGAGCATGAAACGCATCAAAAATATGTCTCAAAACGCCTTTCTTTTTGTTCTTCCCTGGTATCAGAGAGAACAGGGGAATCTCTATACCTCACAGGAAATCATGACGGTAATCTCCCAGAAATCCGAAGTTCCTATCTATACCTCCTGGAATTTTCTGCTCGGATCAGGAACGGTGGGTGGTAAAATGATTTCTGGTTACCAGCATGGTCGTGAGGCTGCCACACTGGCATTACGTATCCTCCAGGGAGAAAAAGCTGAGACAATTCCGATCTGTGAGGCCGCTTCCGGTAAATACTCTTTTGATTGCAGTATACTCCAAAAACTTGGAATTGATGAAAACCTCCTTCCCCAAAATGCAACAATCATTAACCGTCCAGACTTTTCTTATGAACTCCCTCGAGAGCTTTTTTGGACAATCATAATTTCCTGCGCATTACTTGGTATCGCCCTCATCACTTCAATGATAAGTAATGCACAACGCCGCCGTGTGGAACGCCAGGCACTCGAACAACTCTCGTTTCAAGAGACACTTCTCGATACCATTCCCCAGCTCATATCCTGGAAAGATATCAATGGAATATACCTCGGCGGTAACCGTTCATTTTCAGAGTTCTTTGGTGTTCAATCTCCCGAAGCAATTTCATCAAAAGAGGCCAGCGACCTCATTGCTGACAAGGTATATACCACTTGGTCAAGAGATACCGACATCCAGGTTATCAACGACGCAAAACCACTGCGAAAAGTTCGCAGAAAATGTTTTGATGCCACAGGCGAGGAACACTGGCTGAAAGTCGATAAAGTTCCCTTGCTTGATCAGGATGGAGAAATTGTCGGTATTCTTAACACCGCAGAAAATATCACCAAGGAACGAGATCTTGAACGGCAGCTCATCCAATCTCAAAAGATGGAAGTCATCGGAACCCTTGCCGGCGGCATAGCCCATGATTTCAATAATATCCTCGCTGTGATTATCAATTCTACAGAATTGGCCATGGAAGATATTCCTTTTGGCTCACAAACCGAAAAAGATTTGCAACGGACGCTTCGAGCTGCACGACGTGGCAGTCAGGTGGTCAAACAGATGCTTTCATTTTCCCGACCAAGCAGTGAAGGATTTCGCCCCACCAAAATCAACACGATCATTCATGAAGTCAAAAACCTTATCGAAGCGTCCTTACCGTCAACAATAACCATGACCGTTAACATTGAACAACAGGACGCAGTTATTCACGGTGATCCCACCCAAATTCATCAAGTGTTGCTCAATCTCTGCACCAATGCCTCTCATGCAATGCGTGACCAGGGAGGCATCCTGGAACTCTCGCAAAGCATGACTCTGATAAGTGGTGCCAAAGCTGAAAAAATAAACCTTGCCCCAGGGACATACATACAACTCACCGTAAAAGATAGCGGCCACGGTATTGAACCCGATATTCTTGATAAAATATTCGACCCGTTCTTTTCAACCAAGGATATTACCGAGGGTACTGGCCTTGGTCTCTCGGTGGTGAACGGTATCGTTAAAGGACACCGGGGTGGATTAAGCGTCCAGTCCACCCCGGGACATGGCACCACTTTTAAAATCTATCTTCCTCAGAGCACCGAACACCCCTCAATATCTGAACAAAAAACAACACCTGTTGCGACAAAAAAACTTTCAATATTGTTCGTTGAAGATGACCTGGATCAATTAGACAGTGTGCCACGAATGCTGAAAAATATGGGCCATAACGTCATCGCTTTTCAAGATCCAGTATCAGCTATAAAACTGGCACAACAGGATCCCGAAAACATAGATATTATCATCACCGACTATGACATGCCTGTCATCACAGGAACACAATTAGCGGAAACCTTGTGTCAGTTCCCGGTGATTCTGGTATCGGGACGAAAAGATGCGATAACTGCCGCCACCAGCGATAACATCATAAAGGTTCTTATCAAGCCTTATGATCAAAACAATTTAAAAGCAACGCTCTCCACGATGCAAAACAGAACGAAAATGCCATGAACAAAATGCTTGTTATTGACGATGATGTTGAGACCTGCGAAACTATGGAGAGCCTGATTATCAGGCAGTCGCATTCTTGTGACACCGCACATACCCTCGAAGAAGGCCGCTCTTTATTGACATCAAGAAATTATGATATTGTCTTACTTGATGTCTGCCTCCCCGACGGAAATGGTTTGGATATGCTTCCTGAAATCATGGCATTATATGATGCCCCCGAAGTCATTATTCTTACAGGAAAGGGGGACCCGGATGGTGCCAAACTGGCAATCGAAGGGGGAGCCTGGGATTATATCCTCAAACCCTCATCCGTCCGCCACATCACCCTTACCCTGAATCGAGCCTTAAAATACCTGCAACAAAAAAATTCCCGAAACATCAAGCCATCCCTTGATTTCAGCACTGTTGTTGGCGTGAGTCCAGAGATTAAAATCTGTTTGCAAACAACCGCCAAAGCCGCCAAACAAGATGCCAACGTACTCATCACCGGAGAAACAGGAACCGGGAAAGAACTTTTTGCCCACGCCATCCACAAAAATAGCTCCCGAACGAAGCAGAATTTCGTTGTTGTGGACTGTGCAACACTTACTGAAACTCTGATAGAATCAACACTGTTTGGCCATAAAAAAGGATCCTTTACCGGAGCCCAGACAGACCAACAAGGATTAGTAAAAATGGCAGATGGCGGCACTCTTTTCCTTGATGAGATCGGAGAAATGCCTCTTTCCCTGCAAAAAGTCTTTCTTCGGGTTCTTCAGGAACGGCGTTTTCGCCCTGTTGGAGCCTCCCATGAAGAAACAACAAATTTCAGGCTCATCGCCGCCACCAACAAAGATATAAAACAGATGGTTGAACAGGGCAGTTTCAGAAGCGATTTGTTTTTTCGCATCAATACCATGCACATACAGCTACCACCCTTACGAAAACGTCCCGAAGACATTGAGCTGCTTCTTGTTCACCAGATGGAACAATTGAAAAAAAGACATAACATGGCTCCCAAAAAACTCGGTGATGATTTTCTTGCCACCCTTAGTAACTATAATTGGCCAGGAAATGTACGAGAACTCTTCAATACCCTGGAACAGGCCATGATTAATGCCGACGAAGACGATACACTATACAATGTTCATCTCGCCAGCCAGTTGCGTATCCAGGTAACCAAGGCACAAATAGAACAGCATAGTGAAAACACAGAAATAAATTACGGCAACGAAGCAGCAGATTCTTCAAACTATGAAAAGTGCCGGCCAATAGACACGACCCTTTTCGACAGGCCTCTCCCACCACTCAAAAAATTCAAAGGTCTCGCCGAAAAGGCCTATCTCACTGAACTTATTAAAGAGTACGACAAAGATTTGAGTAAAATTCTCGCTCAATCAGAGCTTTCCCGCTCACATTTTTATGCCCTGGTAAAAAAATATAAGATTTCTCTATAATCTCTTTTACGGTTCTCCCTCAGAGAAGGGGGATGATTTGTGCATTCCTGACAAAAAACCACCAAAACAACCACACAAAAAATTACATTAGAGATTCACTTTTATTAAAAAACAATATTTTGTCACAGGATTTCCTTGATGCGGGGTAACATAAAAGTTACTATATGTTTGTTGGGGAGAAATTTTATGGATGTAAAAATTTATGAAAGAAAAGATGGTACAAGTCCTTTTTCTACTTGGTTTAATCGGTTAGATAAAGCTTCAGCTGTACAAGTTACTGTTGCACTTGCGCGACTTGAGCAAGGTAATACTTCGAGGATCAAATGGAATGGCTCTCTTGGGTGGCTTAAAATTAATTGGGGTCAAGGTTTAAGGATTTATCTGGGAAAAGAGGGAAGTCAGATTATTGTTCTTTTTTATGGTGGTACAAAAAAGAGACAACAAGCAGATATTGAAAAAGCAAAAAACTTGCTACAGGAATATAGGGCAAGGAAGAGGGCAGGAGAGGTATAACTATGGTGCTTACAAGAGATTATAAGGAATTAGTACAAGAAAGGGCTCAAAAAGATTCTGAATTTGCAAAAGGTCTTCTAGATGAAGCGGTTTTTTTGTTTCTAAATGGTGAGCCGGAAATTGCTCGTACTGTTTTACGTGACCTGGTTAATGCTACGGTTGGTTTTGAAGAGCTTGCGAAGGAAATTGAAAAACCAAGTAAAAGCGTTCACCGCATGCTTTCAGCAAGAGGCAATCCAACGATGGATAATCTTACGAAGATTATAAAAGCTTTGAGAGAGCGTTTGAAGGTAAAAATAGATGTTCAGACTGTTTCTGTGTAATTATCTGAATTAGTTATGATTTGATCTGACAATTACCTCGTCAAAATTGGTTATTTGTCAGATCAAGTCTTGACTAATACATATAAAAACGATACTTCGACATAAAAATATCACCACTACTGAAAAATACATTCATCGTTTGAAATCTGTTCGAGAATCTGTTTCTGTCTTTGATTCTGTTTCGTTTTCTGAAAAAAAACTACCAAAAGAACCACCAAATAAAAAAACCACTTAGCGAATATTTCGCTAAGTGGTTGATTTTGCTTGGCGTCCCCAACCGGATTTGAACCGGTGTTGCCGGCGTGAAAGGCCGGTGTCCTGGACCTGACTAGACGATGGGGACTATTTGGTGGGTCGTGTTGGGCTCGAACCAACGACTCTCTGCTTAAAAGGCAGATACTCTACCGACTGAGTTAACGACCCGTTCGGAAGACTCTTATACAAAACTGCCTAGTCTTTGTCAAACGAAAAGTGATCCCCAAAATCAGCAATGACTTTTTCATTATTTCTCTCTTATGCTCTATTACAGCAGTGTCCTTATCCCTTAAAATAGAACCGGCAAAAATTAGAGAAATGTTTCATACTTTCCCTCCATCAACGAAGGAGGAATTATGTGCAAGGAATGTTTTGAGTGAACACCAGATAATCAAGGTACTGAAACAGCTAGGAGGAGGCAAACAGTTACAAACCCATATCGAGGATAGGGTTTAAATTTTTGAATATACTATGATAAGTGTCTGAAAGAGCTTGAGTCAGAAAACCGTTCAAGATGAGTTGATAACTGCTTTTATAGATGATCATGTGCAAATCTTTTGTGTAATTTTGTCATTTTCATTTGCACACGATAGCATCATAGTATTGAAATAACCCTATTATTATCATATGGTTAATTGTTTTGCGGAGGATCTGTATAACCGTAAGATTACAAGAAAAACAAAATTTTAATACAACAAAGTATCTCGGAACAGTGTTGTCGGAATCACCACAATACGCTACAATGCTGTAACAATTTTAAGGACTTATTTTTACAAGGAGAAAAGCATGCAAGAACAAACGTATGTTATTACCATGCTCGTTGCCAACAAACCCAGTGTGACCTCTCGGATCACTGGATTGTTTTCTGGAAGAGGCTATAATATGGAATCTATCTGCGGGGCTCCTACTCATAGCCCGGAGGTTTCACGAATAACCATCAAAACCAAAGCAACGCCTGATCAATTTGTCGAAATTCAAGCCCAGCTCAATCGGCTTATTGATGTTATCAAGCTACGTGATATGACTCATGAAGAAAAGTCACTCAAGCGAGAAATGGCTCTGATAAGTGTTGCTATCACCCCTGAAAATCGTACAGAACTTTTGCAACTCACCAGTATTTTCAACGCCAAAATTGTGAATGCAGGAAAAGATTCTTATATTGTCGAAGTTACCGGCACAGAAGACAAGGTCAACGCCCTTATTGATCAATTAAGGCCTTTGGGAATTAAAAAGCTCACACGCTCTGGCATTCTTGCCCTCTATAAAGCCCTTGACGAGACCCATAAATAATCAAACATTTTTCGTGCCGGATATTTGGTATCGTTCTTTTAGCCAGCGACGAAAAGCGGGATATTCTTTGGCAAACATGGCTTTTATAACTTCCCAATAGGCGATACCATCATTCTGTGCATCAATCCATTCAGCAAGATCTTGGATACTTTTATGTTCGGAAGGAGAAAAGAAAGAGGGGCTGCTCACATCTTTGATATCTTTCGTTTTTTCTTTTACACAGGGTTTACCCGTTTGTAACCAATGGATGTCGCAACCAAAATATTCGGCAAGAACCATAAGCTGTTCATGTGGTAATTCGGAAAGATCATCAAGCCACGAACATAGTTCTGCCTCATTGATCGGAGCCTGGAGAGAAACTTCGAACGGAGTAATATCATTTTCCGTAAGAAGTCGCCGTAATCTCTCGCCCAAAGTCATATCCGTGGTATCACGGGTGATAAAAGATGCCGTCATAAATCACTTCCTTTTTGGCAAAGCCCTTGTGGTAAGATACTATTCTCTAAAGCTGCCAAAAGAGTTACAACAGATTACCCTTTAAGAAGGGTATTTCTCTCTAAGTGCCTGGATATCACGCATATAGGGCAATGATTGGTCAAGATAGAAGGCAAGAGCCTTTGCGAAATGTTTGCCGACAAGCCCATCAACAAAGACCTGGCTAATCTCCCGATGCCGGGTCAAAATAAGCTGGGAACGATAAAAAATCAACCATTCCTCTTCAGACATCTCTTGGACAAGAATCTCCAGAGCCTTTCGAGCCCGGGGCTGATACATCCAGAAATACATGAGATCAAGAGCATTAACAATACTGAGTTGTTCAAGATCCTGAGCCTCACGGTTCAAGGTCTTCATGGTTTCCTTCGGAGATTGAAGCACGGCCAGGACATCTTCTTCGGGAAAAAGGAGATCAAGCCGTGAAAAAACCGAAAAGACCTGAGAAATTTTCTTTTTATATCCCTGGAGCCGAACCCTGATATTCGTTTGTCTGTCAGCCAGTCCTTCTATGACTGCAGCAACACAATCCGAGGCAAATTTTGAGATAATAGCTGCCCATTTCTGTAAAATACCGGTAACATCAACAATACCCACACCACCGAGTAAAATACCTAAAACAGCATTGAGTAAAATAGCCACCGGAATGGCCAGAATAGAGCGAAAGAAATTGCCAATAGTTGCCCCTCGAGGCAGGCCTCGTATCATATTGTGGCCTGAAATATACATGCCGTTGACCAGACCCATGATGGTATAAAGAAGAACAGGGTTTGTGGATGTGGTTACCCCCATTCCATGGTCAAGCAGCACCGTTTTGGCAAGATAATCAAGAAGAGGAACGGAAAATCCGGTATAAAGAAGAGAGTCGGAAATTCTACTCCAGCTGACCAGGGAATTCCAGGGAAGCAGCGGAGAACGTCGTAAACCACCACCACCCAATACCGATTGGATAATATTTCGTGAACCAGTAATACCAAACCAGATTACCGCACCAAAATAACTGAGTACCCACCAATCCTTGGTGAGAAAAAACGTTAAAAACGCCGGAAAAAAACCCAACAATACCTTGGCGGTGTTTTTCACATTGGTATTGAGATATTTCCAAGGTTCTCCAACCGATTCTTGTACTTTTTTTTCCTGAATTTCAATTCCTCTATCACCGTTTTTAGTAAGACCTCCTAAAGTACCGATATTTCCAGGTGTCCCGGCGTGTAAAACCAGCCTATCCAGAGTCCAATTCAGCCATCTTTTCATGCCCGGAACCCTACGTCCAACATCAGCGGCGGCCAAAGCTGGAGTTGTTTTAACCCGGGTATGATGATTCTTCGTTATCTCGGCACTTACCGGTATAAGGAGTCGCTCTCTATAGCCTTTTTTGCCATAAAAGGAACGACGAGCCCGGGCTGGTAAGGTGTCGAGAACCACAAAACCCATACCATAGCGATGCTCAGCTTGTCCTGTTGATCCTGAACCAATACGTGATTTCAAAGTCCGTTTTCGATAACTATTGTGAAAAGACTCCAGGTCAGAAAGAATATCTATCAATTCTAGTTTACGGTTTTGAGCCTGAGCCAATTCTTCAGTAAGTTGCTGTTTTTTTTCTGCTTCACCAGAATTTGCCTCCATGCAGGTTCTTATTCGCTGCTGCTCTTCATCCTGGTCGAGAATAATGTCTCGAATGGCATTTTTGAGGCTGATAACATTATCATCATTTAGAGCACTCTGGAGCTTACTTATCAGCTGGTAGTGAGATTCTGGATTTTTCAATTGTATCGACTCTCCGTGGGAAGTAGCGGCCACGGTTACTCCGGCACTCATACCATGAGTAGTTGCATCCTTGAGATTATACGCTTCAATATGGGTGAATATACCCGTCCCAGCATAGAGTAATTCTAGAGTATCCTGAGCCGAAAGGTTGGCAAGGTTGAGAATAAAATTTGAGTTGGGATCAAGTCTGAGAAGACGGGTTAAAATTTCCTTGAGTCCACTATTTAAAAATCCTGGAACTTCAATGTCCTCTTTTGGAGGTGTTGTGGGATCATGAACCTCTGGATTTCGTGAAGGGAGAAGATATTCGGTAATAATCATCTCCACATTCACCGCATTCAGTTTGTTATGATTGATATTTTTTTGTTCTTGATTTTTAGAAATAGCATCTTTTGTATCAGATATTTTTTGAGCATAATCGGAGATTGCATTAAGAATAAATCTGGCAAGATGTAAAACAGAAGGCTGTCCTTTCCCCACAAAAAAAAGAAAATCTTCTTCGTTAAGCGGCGCAAGCTCAAGACCAAGGTCACTATTAAGAGTAAAACGATGTCTCGTGTTAAAGACCTCAAGAACATCAAAGACATATTTTTGCTGGTAATGAGAAACGTTGCGTCCCTCGGCCATAAAATCACGGACAGTATCTTTGCCAAGAAATTGTAACAAAGTATTATCATCGGTAAATCCATGAGGTTCCCAAGTAAATCGTATATACTTATCTCTGAATCGAGTGGAAATCTCAATCCCTACCTGAACTTCTACATCAAGAATTTTTCCGGCTTCACGAAGCTCTTCTATAACATCAGCTTCTACATAATTGTAATACACTACCGTAAGATTACGGATACCTTTAATCCAGGCATCCATAATGAGATGTGTTGGTGATTTTCGCCCTTTAGTGTTAGCGTCGTGGACATGACCATCAAAGGCAAGTTGGTTCCACTCTTCAGGCATTTCCACCAAATGATACTTGGCCAATTCTTTACGTATAGTTCTAGGATTTCCTGTGGAAACAATGCGAAAATCATGGGCCAGTTTTAAGCGACGTATCTCGTTATCTCGGGTACGTACCAGCTCTTTCATGATTTGTAGCAACACCCTTGCGGTATTGTTACGATAATAGCTCGAAGAAAATAAAAAAATCTCTTCTTTTAAAGAACGAAGCGCCCTAAGACGATCACCAGCCTTACTCCCTTTTTCAAAAGAACCAAGCAGGCTCACCACCGCATAGGCAATGCGTAGTCCTTGTGGTGCAGCCATTTCCTTAATACCATGGGGGTGCATATCCTCCATAGGTAAGGATTTGATTGTGCGGGAACGAGGCCCTCGTGCTAACACATCATCAACAATTTCAAGAAGATGATAGTCATTTTTATCAAAAAAGAGAGAAGAAATTTTTTGTCTCATAGCTGATACATTTTCCAAAGTCGATACCTGTAATAAACTACCCCGCCGCAAGCGACGGGGTAGTGGTAAGGGGCTTAGAAAGCAAAAAATACAAAAAATGTGTTACGCTTCTAAAATATCATTAAAAGAATCGTTACCCAAAATGCAGTAAAATATCAGAGCGAAAATTTCGGGAAATCCTCAAGTGTTTTGCTCAAGATCTTACTGCTTCTGACACTGTATCTCTAACAGAAATCAGTATCAGAAGTATTAACACAATTTTCCTGAAAATGCGCAAGTGCATCGTTCAAAAATGTGAAAAATAAACTTCTTTTAAAGGAGTTGTTGAACGTAATGAGTCGTACTTCGATCTTCGATGAGTGTGAAAACTCCATAATTTTGCGGCTTTTGAAATGTTAGAAAGCTCTTTTGTAAGATTAAATTATAGTGGTTCAAATCGGGTCTGAACTACTATAATCCATATGAGGAATCGTTCCATAGTTTTGAATCTCACTATCACGTTCCTGGTCTGCTATTGCTATGAAGATTGTGTTTTTATGAGTAGCATCTATTCCTACGTATTTTATGTTATGTTCTTTCATGATTTGCTTCTTTGATTTTAGCTCTGAGGTGATTTGTTTTTATATTTTAATCTATGGTAGCAAGGATGGCAGGTCTTTCTTATCGGTTGCTGGCTACAAACATTATGTCTAGCTTCTCCGTACAGAACGTGGTACCATTCCTAACCTGAAGATGGCTACTCAGTCTGGTAGTAGCGCACTTGGGTTGGCAAAAAGCTTTTGGTGGTACCTTGATGCGTTTAAAATACAAAAGACTTTGCCAAAACAGTCTGTTCATGCCAAGCTCTTTGTTGATTTTGGGAAGCGTGTGCCGCTTCTTTGCATCATTTGGAAAAATGTTTTTTCAATATCCATAACAAACTTCTGCACAGAGCAATACTGGGTCCCTAAAAATCTGTCTTAATATTTATTCATGGAGGAGAACATGAAAACACCCGTACGTGTTGCAGTCACCGGTGCTGCAGGCCAAATTAGCTATTCTCTTATTTTCAGAATCGCCGCAGGTGATATGCTTGGAAAAGACCAACCAGTTATTTTGCAACTCCTTGAAATTACTCCTGCCATGGATGCATTGCAAGGCGTGGTCATGGAACTCAACGACTGCGCATTCCCGCTGGTTGCCGGCATCGTTGCCTCAGATGATCCCAACGAAGCATTTAAAGATGCTGATTATGCCTTACTTGTTGGTGCGCGTCCTCGTGGTCCCGGTATGGAACGCTCAGATCTGCTCGAAGCAAATGCCAAAATCTTTTCCGTACAGGGCAAAGCACTTAATGATCATGCTTCCAAGAATGTTAAGGTTTTGGTTGTTGGCAACCCGGCAAACACCAATGCACTTATTACCTTGAAAAATGCCCCCGATCTCAATCCTCGCAACATTACTGCAATGATGCGTCTTGACCACAACCGTTCCCTCTCTCAGATTGGTGAAAAAGTCGGCTGTGCAACCACCGAAATCGACAACATGGTAGTTTGGGGGAATCATTCGGCAACCCAATATCCAGACATCAGCTATGCCAAGATTGGTGGTGAAGCTGTCGCCGACAAAGTTGATAACGACTGGTATGTAGAGACCTTTATCCCAACCGTCCAACAACGTGGTGCCGCCATTATTGCAGCACGTGGTGCTTCTTCAGCAGCATCTGCGGCTTCGGCAGCCATTGACCATATGCGTGACTGGGCCTTAGGCTCCAACGGTAAGTGGGTTTCCATGGGGGTTTATTCCAAAGGAAATTCCTACGGTATTGATGAAGATATTATCTATTCTCGTCCTATTGTTACTGAATCCGGAGAATGGAAAGAAGTCACTGGACTTGATGTCTCTGAATTTAGTAGGGAAATGATGAAAAAAACAGAGGATGAACTGGTTGGCGAAAGAAATGCCATTGCTGATATTCTCTAAAATTTCTGATACTTGCGACAGGTAGAACTTCTATAGTTTTGCTTGTCGCAACACAATTTTTTCTGGTTTTTTGAAATTCAAGTAGGTAAAAATGGGTTTGTCAATATCCCCTTAGTGCCAACTCAAATGAGAGAAAATGCTGTTTTCTGCCCGTAGTTTTCATTCTGTTGCGGGAGTTCCGCCAGAGGTATTTTCTTGCAATCGCCACCCATATATCGAACCAGCATCCCGTGGTGAAATTATCAAGATTGTGAGCGCAGCGAAGCATCGTAGGACTTGGTCTTGATAATTTCGACTCGGGATGCCACTAAATTGCATGTTCTACAGCTCCATATTCTCTCAGAGTCAAATTTCCCAATGAAGAATATGGGCGCTCCTCGTTATATTCCTCGAACCATCTATCGGTAATTTCTCTGACTTCACCCATTATCCCCAAGTCATCTCAAGACGATCTCCCTTTTTTATAATCATAGTCAGAATCAGGTTCCATCTTCCCAAAAAGATTTATAATCTGGAGCTGTTTCCTTCTTTCAACGAACTCTTGGAGTGCCAGATTCACCGTATCCTCTGTTGGGAGTCCACTGAATTGCAACGCCTGATCAAGGAGCTTCGTATCAATTATCAAATTCTTCGTCATAAACACCTCTTTTTCAGCCCAACCATCAAAAATCTCTAAAAAAAGCACTCAGCGATTCATTGAAAAAAGGGAAGATTTTTATAAAAAGTATCAATGCAGCCCAAGAAGACGTACGCAGTATGGGTATAAAAGGTAAATCAGTTATTCAATGGGTTCAACATTGACGCCCAAAGCTGCCGGTTCTTCTGAAGCACTTTTTTTCCATGAGGAAAACACCAGCACCATAATGGTGAGCGCATAGGGAAGCATCAATAAGAGTGACGACGGTAACATGGTTCCTGAGGCCTGCATACGCAGCTGCAAGGCCATAATACCACCAAAAAGATAGGCTCCAAAAACAGCGCGACCAGGTCGCCAAAAGGCAAAGATGACCAGGGCAACGGCGATCCAGCCCCGTCCAGCGGTAAGATTACTGGTCCAGAGATGGGTATAGGCCAAAGAGAGATAAGCACCGCCTAGCCCCATAAAAAAACCACCAAGCAGAATTCCGGCCCAGCGATAACGCTGCACCCCAAGACCGGCAGCCATGGCTGCCGCAGGATATTCCCCGACAGCTCGCAGCCCAAGGCCATAACGGGTATTTTTGAAAAAATACCATAACAATGGCGGCAAGACATAACTGATATAAACCAGAGGGTCATGTTGGAAAAATATCGGTCCCAGGAAAGGAATATCTCCAAGAAGAGGAACCGACATTGGGTCAAAGCCTGGTGCGGACATTCCTACTAATGATGTTCCCAAGTAGTTGGCAATACCTGTCCCCAAAATGGTTAATGCCAATCCTGAAACAACCTGATTTCCTTGGAACCATAAACAGACTATACCATGAATGGAGACGGTGAGTGTTCCGGCAAAACCTGCGATCACAAAGGCAAGCCAGGGATTGCCCGTTACCCGGGCGGCAACAAATCCTGCCAAGGCGCCAACGATCATCGCTCCTTCAACACCAAGGTTAAGCACCCCGGATTTTTCGGTGCAGATCTCTCCCAAAGTGGCATAGAGAATTGGGGTGCCAGATTGCACCGCTGCGGCC
>PDWJ01001571.1_pt1 | contig 43259 bp, 33 predicted proteins | sample 1430881 | NCBI WGS metagenome assembly PDWJ01 (sample SAMN01162460, study PRJNA174530) | Oral metagenome, whole genome shotgun sequencing project. | biome: Marine environment; feature: Marine mammal; material: Swab sample of the gingival sulcus; isolation source: swab sample of gingival sulcus...
ATTATCCCGTCAACAAACTCTCCAATCTGCTCCCTCAGAACCTGGACCTCTCAGTATGACCTGAAATCAGGTTGGGGGTGTACTTGCTAGGACGGATACGGGCATTCTGCTTTTTTGCTTAGGCTGCATCCGGCATAGAGGTGGCGTGACTTGTATGGAAGCTTTTATGAGGAACCCGGGAACCCGTCGTTTGAATGGTAAGGAAAAACTCAGGCAGCGGAACTGTCCCAATCTGATGATCTACCTGGCTTATTCAGTAAGATGGCATTTGTCGCAAAAGAGGGACTCTATTTGGCATTGCATCCAAAGAATCCGAAATACAATCCTGACTCATTGGCCTTTGAAAAAATGATTGTTTTAGATAACTAATACTGTAATCTTCTTTTTGATCTCAATTACAAAATCTCCTTCAGAATTGCTACAAAGTAGTGGAGGATGCATGAAAGTCCAACCCAATTACTATCTGAAACCCGGCAAGCGTTAGCAATAACACCCGGATCGGACAAAAAGATTGATTGTGAATATTCACGCTGCGGGGTTTGCAATAGTTTATGGTCAACGAACCTTTGAAAGGGAAGCGATATATGAAAGCAACTAAAACCAGAACTAAAAAGGACTGCCGAATAACAGAACTTGGGGCGATGAAAACGAGTACAGGTAAGTGTATAAAACAGTAAGCGATCAATCACAAAGCCGGGGAGTGCCGGGATTCTTCACCTTACCAATCTTTCTCATGTGTTTATGCGATGGAAGCCGGGAATGGCCGTAGAATAGCCATTTTTAGGGATAGTAGAACTGTGGACAAAACGATAAATTTGCACAGATATTTTTGCTCGTTTGCTCAAGTTAATAAAGGACATACATGTTAAACTGGATTAGTGCTTATTTGGGGGAACTGCTGCATCTTCTGCACGAGATGTCTCCCTACCTCTTGCTGGGTTTCCTGTTTGCGGGTGGGTTAAGGGTATTGTTTCCCCGACAGATGATCAATCGTTATATGGGCGGCCGGGATTTCAGGTCGGTAATGAATGCTGCCCTGATGGGGATTCCCATGCCCCTTTGTTCCTGTGGAGTGCTCCCTGCTGCTATGGGCTTTTACCGAAATGGAGCTTCACGGGGAGCAAGCATCTCTTTTCTGGTCTCTACCCCGCAAACCGGGGTGGATTCCATTCTGGCCACTTACTCTCTCCTGGGCTGGCCAATGGCCATTATCAGGCCCGTTGCAGCACTTGTGTCTGGCCTGTTTGGAGGGCTCCTGGGGAACCGGCTCGATCGGAAGGAAGGGGTGCAGACAGAGATGCAGGATGAGGGGGAAAGTGATGTTCCTCCCCGTAGCCTGGTCGAGTTACTTCGCTATGGTTTTGTGGAACTGATTCAGGACCTGGGCAAGTGGCTGGTGATAGGTTTGTTGCTGGCGGCATTGCTGGCGATGCTGATTCCTGCCGATTTTTTCATCCAGCATGTCGGGAATCCATTTCTCGAGATGGGGCTGATTCTTTTATTGTCTGTCCCTCTCTACATCTGTGCTACCGGTTCAATACCTATCGCAGCTGTATTGATGCTGAAAGGGCTTTCGCCGGGGGCTGCGCTGGTTCTGCTTATGGCCGGCCCGGCCACCAATATAGCCACCATGACAGTGATTGCCTCGACCATGGGAAGGAAGTCGTTGTGGGTGTATCTGAGCAGCATTATTGGCGGGGCCGTTTTGTTTGGTGTCGCAATCAACAATCTTCTGCCCGTGGAATGGATCGCCGCTGCTTTTCCGGTAAATGTTCAGCCCGAACATTATCAGCATGGCCAGAATTGGTTGAGTTGGCTGTCCTCAGTCATGTTGGTTATATTGTTGCTGAATGGCCAGCTGCAAAAATGGCTTTCGAAGCGAAAGCAAGTCAGGTCGGACAGGGCTCAACTGGCAGCAATGAATGAAAATGTGAGATATTACAAGGTTGAAGGAATGACTTGCCAACACTGCAAAGCCAATGTTGAAAGTGGTCTCAGTGAGCTGGAGGGTGTTGAACGTGTGCTGGCCGATCCGGGGGAAAACAGGGTAAGTCTTCAGGCAAAAGATATTGATGATGAGCTGGTTGCCGCACGTATTGCCCAACTCGGATACAACTACCTTGGAAGAACTGATGTGGATGAAGCATGACACTAAATGAACTAAGTACAGGCGAGAGCGCCCTGATAGCAAGAGTCAGGGGGCGGGGTGCATTCAGAAAACGACTTACGGAAATGGGTTTTGTACGGGGCAAGCCTGTGCTGGTTGTAAAATCGGCCCCCCTTCAGGATCCTGTAGAATACAGAATTCTCGACAGCAATGTATCCCTTCGCAGGAGTGAGGCCGGTCTGGTTGAGGTAATACAGCCGGATGGAGATGGAGTGAGCGGCCAGGATCAACTGCCTGATGAAGACAGGGCGCAGATGCACCGCAACGGAGAAGGGAAGTTGTGGGGGCGGCAGTGGCGTAGGGCTACGAGAAAGGCCATTCATGGCTGGGAGGATTCTGACCAAAACAATGAGGACCTTCCCTGGAGTAAGGACCTTGAGAAGGCTGGTCGCACGATTAACGTGGCCCTTGTGGGAAATCCGAATTGTGGGAAAACCAGCATTTTTAACCGCCTTTCCCGTTCCAATGAGCATGTGGGCAACTATGCCGGTGTGACGGTCGATTCGAAGCTGGCCGAGCTTAGCTTTAAGGGCTATCATTTTCGGATTACAGATCTGCCCGGGACCTACTCGCTTTCCGACTATTCTCCCGAGGAACGCTATGTGCGTGAGCACATTATGAAGGAGAAACCGGATGTGGTTGTCAATGTGGTCGATGCCAATAATCTGGAGCGTAATCTCTATCTGACTTCCCAACTCATCGACATGGACATTTCTGTTGTACTCGCCCTGAACATGTACGACGATTTGCTGGGTAAAAAGGATGTTCTGGATATTGACCTCCTGAGCAAGCTTTTGGGCAGCAGGGTGGTTCCTACGATTGGAAACCGGGGGAAAGGGGTTTTTCGTCTGCTGAACCATGTGATAGCTGTTTTTGAAGAACTGGATCCGGATATCAGGCATATACACATCAACTATGGGGAGGAAGTGGAAGCTTCGGTCAGGCGCATCCAGGAGCTGATCCGCGACAATCCCTCCATTACCGATCATTATTCTTCCCGCTTTCTGTCATTGAAACTGCTCGAGGGCGATGACAATATTCTTCACACGCTTTCTTCTGCGCAGAATTTTGAGGAAATCAGGGGATCGTCCCAGGACGAAAGGCACAGGCTGTCTGTTTTGTTTCGGGATGAGCCGGTTACCCTGATTACCGATGCCCGCTATGGGTTTATTGCAGGAGCCCTGAAAGAGACCATGAAGAAGAGCGGGAACGATCCCGGCTTTTCCAGGTCGCGCCGAATCGACCGTGTTCTAACGCATAAATACCTTGGCCTGCCCATTTTTCTGGCCTTCCTCTGGCTGATGTTCACAGCCACCTTCCGGCTGGGGAATTATCCGATGGACTGGATTGAGTCGGGTGTGGAATTGCTCAGTGTATTGTTGAGGAACCACATGGCCGAAGGCTTTTTTCGCGACCTGCTGATCGATGGTGTGATTGGCGGGGTTGGGGGCGTAATTGTCTTTCTGCCCAATATTCTCATCCTCTTCTTTTTCATTTCCCTGATGGAGGATACCGGTTATATGGCGCGGACCGCTTTTATCATGGACCGGGTCATGCACCTTTTCGGCTTGCACGGCAAATCCTTCATCCCCCTGATCATGGGGTTTGGCTGCAACGTTCCCGCCATGATGGCCACGCGCACACTTGAGGACCGGAATGACCGCATCCTGACCATGCTCATCATCCCCTTTATGTCGTGCAGTGCGCGGCTTCCGGTATATGTGCTGGTTGCGGGTGCCATTTTCCCGGAGCATGCGGGAACTGTTATTTTCGGTTTGTACATGCTGGGCATTCTCACTTCTCTGCTGGTTTCCATCATTTTCAAGAAAACCCTTTTCAGGAACCAGGAAGCCCCCTTCGTGATGGAGCTGCCTGTTTACAGAAATCCGGGATTGAAGGTTGTGCTCAGGCACATGTGGCAAAAGGGTGAGCACTATCTGAAGAAAATGGGTGGTGTGATACTTCTTGCTTCGGTGGTGATCTGGGCCCTGGGGTATTTTCCGCGGAACATCGAGTGGTCGAAGGACTATGAAGGGCTGATTGCCCTTGAGCAAGAAAAGCCGGAACCATCCCAGGAGGTGATTGACCAGCTCTATTCCGAAAAGGAGCTGGAAAGGGAGACGGCTTCCCTGATTGGTCGTATGGGAACAGCTATTGAACCCCTAATCAGGCCACTTGGCTTCGACTGGAAAATGGGGATCAGCCTGGTGACCGGCTTTGCGGCTAAGGAGGTTGTGGTGAGTACCATGGGGGTGCTTTACCAGGCCGACGAGAATCCGGAGGCCGGTAGCAGCTCGCTGCAGAAACGGCTTAGCGAGCAGGTTTACGGGAGTGGTCCGAAGGCCGGGACCCCTGTGTTTACTCCCCTGGTCGGACTTTCGTTCCTGATCTTTATTTTGTTTTACCTTCCGTGTGTAGCGGTAATCGTCGCTGTGGGCCGCGAGGCCGGCAGCTGGAAATGGGCTGGTTTTGTCTTGTTATACACAACAGTAATTGCCTGGGTAGCCAGTTTTATAGTCTACCAGCTGGGGAGCATCCTGCAGTTGGGATGATTTTCATATCTTGGCGCGGCAATCTTGCCTAAACTGAGTGTGTATGCAGAAGAGATTTTCCTTTTTGGGGAGCATGACCCTGACAGGCGTGCTTTTGGTGGTGCTGATTGTTGTGCTGGCACTGGCCACATTCGTCGAGAGTGCTTACAATACCCCAACAGCCTGGGCCCTGGTTTATGGCACACACTGGTTCGAGGCGCTGTTGTTTCTGATAGGGCTTAACATCTTTTTCGTTATGCGTCGCCATCGTTTTTTTAAGCGGCGCAAGATCGTGGTGCTCCTGTTTCACCTGGCCTTTCTGCTCATTCTCTTTGGGGCTGCCATTACCCGCTTCATTTCATATGGGGGCAATATGCACATCCGCGAGGGAGACATCTCGAATACGATGCTGAGCAACAATGCCTACATCGATGTTACCCTGGAGCGCAATGGAGAGGAAATCCACCGCAGTAAGGAGGTTATGCTTACCGCGCTCACTCCCGGCGACTATCGCGAAAGACTGAAACTGGGCGATGAGCGTATCAGATTACGTTCCACTGCCTATCTGCAGAATCTGGCCGAGCGTTACGTGGAGGTACCCGATGGGGAGCCTGTTTTGCAGTTGGTTTTTGTGGCCGAAAAGCAGAGCCTGGTGGAGCTGAGCAATGGTATGCGCACGACTGTTTTTGGGATGCCCGTGTCACTGAACAGCAGTGATTCAACAGCCATGCTTCAATTCAGAACCGAGGGGGATTCGGTTTTCATGTACGCAGCTTTTGAAATGGCCTCAATGTCGATGGGTGGCGGCGCTTCTCATCAGTATGCGGCAGGCGAAAAGATTCCCCTGCGGGAGACCGAACTCTACACGGCCGGGCGCCTCAGGTTTGCCCTGGAGCACTTTTTACCTTCTGCCCGGACCGAGCTGGTTGAAGTTCCTGCCGAAGAAATGGCTGGAAGCATCACCGCCGTTCGGCTCGAGCTGAGTTACCGGGGTATGCACAAGGAGATTCTGCTTCCCGGGATGCCCCGGGTTGCCGGCCAGGCCCTAACGGGAGAGATGGGTGATTTGCATTACACCCTCCGCTACGGATCGCGGGAGCTGGAACTGCCCTTCTCCCTTTTTCTGAAGGACTTCATTGTTGAACGCTATCCCGGGTCCAACAGCCCTTCTTCTTTTACCAGCGAGGTTGTACTGGTTGATCCGGAAATGGGCATAGAGGAGGATAGGCGGATTTTTATGAACAATGTTCTGAAGCACAGGGGGTATAGGTTTTACCAATCATCTTATGACGATGATGAAATGGGAACCATTTTATCGGTTAATAAGGACAGGGCAGGGACCTTTGTCACCTACCTGGGCTATTTCTTGCTGATTGCAGGGATGCTGGCAGCGCTTTTTGTGCCCGGCACCCGTTTTGCCCGCATTGCCCGTCTTTCTCCGGCCACTTCGCAACGAGTTCTGCTTGGCCTGATCCTGCTTGGGGGAGCCCCGGTATTGCAGGCTCAGTCTGTTCCGCCCAGGGAAGAAGCCCGCGCTTTCGGGGAACTCTGGGTGCAGGACAAGGGAGGGCGCTTCAAGCCCATGAATACGCTTTCACACGAGCTTGTGCGAAAGGTGAGCAAGCAAGCGAAGTATGCGAACTACAGCGCCGACCAGGTCTTGCTGGGCATGCTTATGTACCCCGACTATTGGAAGGCTCAGCCGCTTTTCGAAGTCAAACATCCCGCCCTTCATGAGCTGATTGGCTTTAAAGGGAAGCGGGTGAGTTTTAATGACCTGATTGATGAAGAGGGGCAGAGCTATCTTTTATCGGAGCTGGTCAATGAAGCCTATTCCAAACCTGTGGTAGCCCAGAGCGATCTCGATAAGGAGGTCATTAAACTGGACGACAGGGTCAATGCCCTTTTTCTTCTCCAATCGGGCAGCCTCTTGAAGATCTTCCCCGATCCACAAGCGGAAAATCATCGCTGGGCTTCACTTGCGGAGGCCCTGCACGGAGAAATACTGGCGAATGGAGATAGTCTTTCTATGGCCTTTCTTCACTATTTAGATCGTCTTCGCAATGCCGACTATGCCGGGGCCGGTCTCCTGCTCGATCAATTGGCTGCTCTTCAGCTGGCCCAGACCCCGATCTTGCCTGCGGATGGCCGGCGGCGCCTTGAAATTCGCTATAACCAGCTGCGGGTCTTCCCCCGTTTGGGTATAGCTTATGGCATCCTGGGCTTCCTTCTCCTGCTCTTGCAGTTTATGCGTATTTTCAGGCCGGGCCCCTTTGTCCCCAGGTTCTTCAGGGTGGGGGTGATCCTTCTGGCAGCAGGCTTCGTCGTTCATAGCCTGGCCCTGGCGGGGCGCTGGTACATCAGCGGGCATCCCCCCATGAGCAATGGCTATGAATCCATGATCTTTGTGGCCTGGGTGACTATTCTGGCCGGCTTTATCTTTGTGAAGCGATCGGGCTATGCAATGGCCCTCACAGCTATTTTGGCTTTCCTCTCGCTGATGGTAGCCGGAATGAGCAACATGAATCCGGAGATTACCAATCTGGTGCCTGTATTGAAATCGGTATGGCTTACGATACATGTCGCGGTGATTATGGCCGGCTATGGCTTTCTGGGGCTGGCGTCCGTCATGGGGCTGCTGAATGTGAGTCTTTATGCCCTGGTTAACCAGAAGAATACGGCCCGTCTGAAGGAAGTGATTTCGGAGGTTACTCTCGTGAATCACATGACCCTCATTGTGGGGCTCTACTTTATGACTGCGGGTGTGTTTCTTGGTGGAGTGTGGGCGAACGAAAGCTGGGGACGCTACTGGGGTTGGGACCCGAAGGAAACCTGGGCCCTGATTACGGTGCTGGTTTATGCCTTTGTTGCGCACATGCATCGCATCCCCGGTATGCGGGGCTATTTTGCCTACAATCTGGCTTCTTTCTTTGCGTATGCCTCTGTCCTGATGACCTATTTCGGGGTGAACTATTTTCTGGGTGGCATCCATTCCTACGCCAGTGGAGTGGCATTCAAGGTGCCTTTGCTGGTCTATCTGGCCATTGTCCTTTTGATTGCCCTGTCGGTTCTGGCTTATCGCAAGCAGCAGCGTCTGCTGCCCGGGCCGTCCGGGGAGGAGTTGCCTGAGCAGGGAGATCAGGGTTGATGGTTCATCTGGGGCACATAGTCTTCATAGGTGGTGAAGCCCAGTTTTTCGTAGAGGGCACGGGCTGCTTCATTGTCGCGTCTGACTTCCAGCTTGACCGGCCGCTTTATTTTGCGGGCATAGCTCAGGGAGGCTTCGGCGAGTTGCCTGCCCAGTCCCTGGCCCTGGCAGATCGGATCGATGCAGAAATGATGCAGGAAGAGTCTTCGGCCGTCATGTGTCAGCCATGAGCTTCCGACAATCGTTCCATTTTCTTTGCAGATGACAAGGAAACTGCCACCACGGGCATTGCATTCCCGGATCGATGCCGCATCATCGCCGCGTTCCGGATCGTAAATTCCACTGCGCTCCCACAGCCTTCTGATGGCGGGGAAATCACCGTCCCGATAGTCACGTATCTGCATGCCAAATGGGTCAGTGCTCAGGTCTTTACAACGTAGACCTGGCCGGTTTCATAACGTACAACTTTGATTGCCCGGCCTTTTTCTATAAAGCCGTATTCTGCTTTGGCATCATAGAGGCGGTCCCCAATCTTTACTTTGCCTGAAGGCCTGAGCACGGTGTGGGCTATGCCCGATTCTCCGATGAGCGACTGTTGTTTGGTTTCGACACCGATGAAGCCTTCCTCGGGCCGCTGTTCACTTCGCAGCGAGAGCCTTGAAAAGGTGGTGGAGGTAAGAAGCTTTCTGGCAGACCAAAGGGAGAGGACCAGGCCGAGGAACATACTAACGAGTACGAGGCTGAGGGAGCGCATGAGCAGACCGAGTCCCTCTCCGGTGAATTCCGGATTCTCGAAGACCACATTGTCGATGAGGCTGAGTGTGAGCCCGGTTACAACAGCTATTACGCCGGCTATACCGGCAACCCCGAATCCGGGAATGGCAAAGACTTCAAGGGCAATCAGAACCAGTCCGGCTATGAAGACGACCAGCTCCCAGCTTTCGGCCAGGCCTTCGAGGTAGAGTGGGGCAAAATAGAGCAGCGCAGCCACTACTGATGCGGCCAGGGGAAAGCCGATTCCCGGCGACTGCAACTCAAAGTAGATGCCGCCGATGATGATCATGATGAGGACTCCGCTGATCATCGGATTAATCAGAAATCCAATTACTTTGTCTAGCCCGCTTGGCTTATAACGCTTCAAAACATAGTGCTCAATGCCAAGCGCTTTGATAAGCCCCTCGACCGATTCGGCAGTACCCTCGCAATAGCCGTTTTCAATTGCTTCAGATGTGGTAAAGGTCAGTACCTGCCCGCTGTCGCTTACGCCCGCCACATAGAGGCGGGGATCCACCATGGCTTCGGCGATGGCCGGATTGCGGTGCCAGACCAGGGAGGTATCGCCATTTACAATCAGGCTGTCCTTTCCATGTGCTTCTGCAGTAGCCCGCATGGTGGCCCGCATATAGGACTGGTATTTGTCGGGTACCTGCTCTCCGGTCTGGTTAACCACGGTGGCTGCACCTATTTTGCCCCCCGGTTTCATATAGATCGAATCGCAGGAAATCGCGATCAGAGCCCCTGCCGAGGCGGCGTTGTCGTTGATGAAAACATAGACAGGAACAGGGGTGTTGAGAAGCCTGGTGCGGATGGAGTCGGCTGCACTGACTTCTCCGCCGTAGGTGTTCAGATCAAGAATGATGAGACCGGCTTTGAGCCGAAGCGCTTCCTCTATGGCCTCTTTGGTAATCCGCCAGGTGGGTGCAGCAATATTGTCTCTGATTGCAAAGCTGTAGATCAGCAGATGAGTGCTGTCGGCAGTGGGGAGTACAAAGCTGTTGCTGTCGCCTCTGTCCAGGGTATCCGGTGCCAGGGTCTGGCTGGAAAAAAGCTGAATGGCCAGCAAGAGGGTTGAGAAGAATATGAGTCGCTTCATCATGATGAGATATATCCTCAAAAGTACGAATATTTTCTGCTAAATTAGGGCCCTCTTTAATACCACAGACATGCAAATCAATCGTTTGATGGCCGTTTCTCCGGTTGATGGACGCTACGGATCCAAGACTGCAGACCTGGCCGCTTATTTTTCTGAATATGCCCTGATAAAGTACCGGGTAAAGGTGGAGATCGCCTATTTCATTGCCCTTTGCGAATCGGGTATTCCTCAGCTCAGGGGCATTGAGAAGGAGGCGTATGAAAAGCTGCGTGCGATATACAAGGGCTTTAGTGTGGAGGATGCAGCCCGGGTAAAGGAAATTGAAGGGCTTACCAACCACGATGTGAAGGCCGTTGAATACTACATAAAAGAGAAGTTCGATGAGCTCGGGTTTGCCGCTTATAAGGAGTTTATTCATTTTGGGCTGACCTCGCAGGATATCAACAATACGGCCACACCGCTTTCGCTGAAAGATGCCATGCAAAGTGTGTACTATCCTTTGTTGGATGAGCTTACCCAGCGTCTGGAGCGGCTTGCTGCGGAGTGGGACGACATTCCCATGCTGGCACGAACCCACGGGCAACCGGCTTCGCCTACCAGGCTGGGAAAGGAGATCAGGGTCTTTATTGAAAGGCTTGATGTACAGCTGGAGCAGCTGGAAGAGATTCCTGTGCCGGCTAAATTTGGGGGTGCTACGGGGAATATGAATGCCCACCGGGTGAGTTATCCGGCGATCGACTGGTTCGAATTTGGGGAGCATTTTGTGGGAGAAAGCCTGGGGTTGAAACGTTCCTGGCCCACCACCCAGATTGAGCACTACGATAACCTCGCTGCTATTTTCCATGCCTTTGAGCGGATCAATACCATTTTGCTTGATCTGGCCAGGGACTTATGGACCTATATTTCGATGGACTATTTCAAGCAGAAGATTAAGAAGGGCGAAATTGGTTCTTCTGCCATGCCCCACAAGGTGAACCCCATCGATTTTGAGAATGCCGAGGGGAACCTGGGCCTGGCGAATGCCATCTTCGGTCATTTGGCCGCAAAATTGCCGGTTTCGCGCCTGCAACGCGATCTGACCGACTCTACGGTGCTTCGGAACCTGGGTGTTCCGCTTGGGCATACACTAATCGGTATGCAATCGATGATTAAAGGCCTGGCTAAACTCATTGTGAATGAAGAGGCCATCAGAGCCGACCTGGAAAAGAACTGGGCAGTGGTGGCTGAGGCCATTCAGTCGATCCTTCGTCGCGAACAGTTTCCCAGGCCCTATGAGACCCTGCTCGAACTGACCCGGACCAATGAGGTGGTGACCGAAGAACGCATCCGCAGTTTTATCGATAAACTGGATGTGAGTGAAGAGCTTAGGGAAGAATTACACAGGATTACACCCTGGAATTACACGGGATTGTAAGGACTTTCGTTGTACTTTGAGAGACAGTCATGAAACGTTTTTTCCACCTTTTGCGCTATCTCCTGCCCTATAAGTGGAGGGTCGTGCAAAATGTACTATACAATGTCCTGGGGGCCTTTTTCGCACTTTTTACCTTTACCATGGTGCTGCCCTTTCTTCAGGTTCTTTTTAAGCTGCAGGAGCTGGCCGAAAAGCCGCAGACCTTTTCGCTTAGTACGGACTATTTTCTGGATCTCCTGAATTACTATCTGGGCACATTGGTCGAGACCCGTGGAAGTGCCGGAGCACTGGTTCTGGTGAGTATACTGGTTGTTGTATTCAGTTTGCTGAAGAATGGCTTTACCTTCCTGGCCAACTACCATCTGGCTCCCATCAGGTCTTTTGTAGTCAGGGATATCCGGAACGATATCTACCGAAAAGTTCTGAGGCTTCCTTTGACCTATTACACCGAGGCCCGGAAAGGGGATGTCATGACCCGCATATCGAACGATGTGCAGGAGATTGAGATTTCCATTATGAGTTCCCTTTCCATGTTGTTTCGCGATCCCATTACCATCGTAGTCTATATGGTGGCATTGTTCTCTATCTCTTTGCCGCTGACACTCTTTGTTTTGCTTGTTCTGCCCCTGGCAGGCCTGATCATTGGCCGTCTGGGAGGCAGTTTGCGGAAGACCTCTTTCAAGGGGCAGGAGCGACTGGGGGAATTGATGTCACAGCTGGAAGAAACCTTGTCGGGTCTGCGCATTGTGAAAGCCTTTAACGGGGAAGCTAAGATGGAGGCGAAGTTTATGGAAAAGAATCATCGCTTTGCCCTTCTGATGAAAAGGGTTGCCCGAAGGCGCTACCTGGCCAGCCCTCTCAGCGAATTTCTTGGAACCATTGTTATGATGGTGATCATGACCTATGGCGGTTCTCTGGTCTTATCGGGCCAGGCAGGCTTATCGGGCGAAAGCCTCATCCTTTTTCTCATCATCTTCAGCCAGATACTGAGCCCCGCCAAATCCCTGAGCAACGCATGGACCCTTGTTCAGAAGGGCATGGCCTCGGTTGATCGCATTGATCAGCTCCTGCTGGCCGATGAGAAGATCACGGAAAAAGTCGATGCAGTGGCTCCACTCGATTTCAGGGAGTCGATCGAGTTCAGGAATGTGAGCTTCCGTTACGACCGGGAGGATGTACTGAAGGAGGTCTCTTTTACCATTAAGAAGGGGGAGACCCTTGCGTTGGTGGGGAAGTCGGGATCCGGGAAATCGACCCTGGTCGATCTGCTGCCCCGGTTTATGGATGTGGCCAGTGGAGAGATTCTGATCGATGGCGTTCCTGTAAGGGATTTCAGTCTGAAGTCCCTCAGGCGCCTGATGGGTGTGGTGAGCCAGCAATCCATATTGTTCAACGACAGCTTTAGCAATAACATTGCCTTTGGGGTGGATGAAAAGCCATCCGGATCGGCCATTGAGGCGGCAGCCCGTGTGGCCAATGCACACGATTTCATCATGGAGAATCCGGAGGCCTATGAGGCCAGTGTCGGAGAAGGGGGGAACAAGCTGAGCGGGGGACAGAAACAGCGAATCTCCATTGCCCGTGCTGTGCTGGCCAATCCACCTATTCTCATCCTGGATGAGGCGACTTCAGCCCTGGATACAGAGTCGGAGAAGCTGGTTCAGGACGCGCTGATTAAACTGATGCAAAACAGGACTTCCATTGTTATCGCCCACCGCCTGTCGACCATTAAGCATGCCGACCAGATTCTGGTGATTGATGAGGGGCGCATCGTGGAGCGGGGTACCCACCAGGAACTGGTGGCCCGTGAGGATGGCCTCTATCATAAACTGCATGCCATGCAAATGTACTAGCCGATGAAGATCAGTGGTTTCTCAATGGGCAAGAACGCCCATAAGCTTTATTACCCCCTGCGTTATGCAGTGGAATCGATTCTTCCCCTGGTGGATGAATTCGTCGTAGCCCTGGGCGATTCGGACGAAGATGACAATAGCCGGGAGGAGATTCTGGCCATCGGCAGTCCCAAGATCCGGATAATCGACACCGTCTGGGATATCGAGAAATATCCCAGGGGCATGGAACATGCGCATCAGACCGACATTGCGATGGAGGCATGCAGTGGCGATTGGTTGTTCTATTTGCAATCCGATGAGCTCGTGCATGAAAAGGACCTGGAGAAAATCCGGCTGCGCTGTGAGGAGCTGAACGATGACAGGGAGGTGGAGGGGCTGCTCTTTCGTTACCGCCATTTTTGGGGCGACTACGCACACCTGCAGGATACACACTGCTGGTACCGGAAAGAGATTCGGATTGTTCGGAAGCATCCCGAGATTCATTCCTGGGAATCGGCTCAATCGTTCAGACGCATACCGGAATTCGATGGCCTGCATTACAGGCAGCAGGAGGGGACCTATAAACTGAAGGTGGCCGATGTCGATGCAGAGATCTACCACTATGGTTGGGTTCGTCCACCCCATATCATGCAAAACAAGATCAAGGTATTCAGCATGAATCACCAGGGCAGGGAGAAGGTCGAGCGTCAGATAGCCGAGCATAAGTACGATCGCGTATACGATTACGGCAACATCGCCAGGCTTACCCGTTTTACGGGCAGCCATCCCGCGGTTCTGAAGCCCTGGATGGATCGCTTCGACTGGGCAGACCAACTCAGGACCAGCGGGCCTGCCGGCAGTCAGAACCCGGTAAAGGCCAAGCACGACAAGTTTAAGTACAGGTTTATCTCCTTTATTGAGAAGTATCTGCTCGGGGGACGCAGGTTGGGCGAGTTTAAGAATTACATCCTCCTGAAGCGCTGAGCCGGGAAGGCTTGCTTTTAAGGGCGCCAGCCCTTACCTTTATACTTTGAGCCCAAGCCTAAGTCGCTTATCATGTATTACCTGATCATTGAGACCATGGACATGAGGCGTTGTATCGACATGTCCGAGACAGATTGCTACAGGGAAGGCATGGTCTTTGATTGTAGCCTGGGCATGGTCTTCGAGGATAAAACCTTTGTCCGGGAAGTGGGAATCCGTTGTAAATCCAATCCCGGTCCCATTATTCCTGCCAGCGTGTACTGCGATTGACCACAGCCCGAGCTTATGAAAAAGACATTCAGTTTATTGCTCTTGCCCTTGCTTCTGCTTTATTCCTGCAGCAGCGTGAAGCGTTTTGCTTCGGCCAGCTATCAGGGAGAGGACCATGAACTGGCCGACATCCACCTCTATGGCTATCACCTGCACGATGCCGGGCCGGCCGATCCCGGCCAGCATCTCTGGGATCTCAGTGCAACGGCCCAGACAGCCCTGATCAAGGTCCTGGACAGGCGTTATCCGGCAAACAGCGACTTTCTTTCGGCACTCAATCAGCGCTATCCGGACAAGGCGCTTTCGGGTATGGATTACCTGAACAAGCGACTCGATCTGGTTTTTTCGATCTCCAGAAAGCGAAACTTCAGTGCCCTAAACCATCCGGCCCTGCATTTTAGTCCTGCCGACAGAATCGCCTGGCTGTCCTTTAAGCTGGAAATTCCTGCATCATATCCCCTTCACTTTTTGCAGTGGGATCATTTTGCCACTGAGTACGGGAACCTCGATATTGCCGATGTAGGCTTCTCGAGAAGCATCGATTTATCGGCCAAAGCGCCGATCAACGATCTTGTTTCCGCAGAAGCCCGGGGGAGGTTTTCCCGGGATGAGCGTCAGGCCCTCCAGGCGCAGTATCTTCGGCTGAATGGCAGCCTTTCCGATAAGCAGCTTAGGCTGGAGCAGGAAGGCACGCGGGAGATTGATCTGTCGGGTAATGTGACCACTTCAGTATCGATGGCCTTCGATGGTGTAAGCACCAGTCTGGTAATGCCGGTTTATCAGGACATAGCCGGTTCGCCCGGCACAGGGGAAGGCATCAAAGCGATAAGGCTTGTTCCTGTACTGGTACCGGCAATGGAATCTGTGCCGGATACCCTGAAGGGCATATTGTCGATGGACTATGTTTACCGTCATGTGCAAAAGGGATGGCCGACTTTTGCAGAATGGGACGATGAAGTTGAATTCTACTCGGGAAGGGTGGAAAAAGAGGTGCTGTTGTTTACCCGTTCGGAGATCGTACCTGTTTTTGCGGGAATCAGGGCGGGTGATGAGGCCTTTTTTCTAGTCGGCCCGGGTGATGAGTCCCGCCCCCTCCAGTTTACAGACTATGCAGCGGCCGATCGCTTCCTTTCTGCCTTAAGGTCAATGTGGCTTTCGGGTTCCCGTAAAGCCATCTGTTTCCCCGGCGAACAATATTTGTATCTGGGCCGGAAGAAGCTGACTTTTGAGTACCTTGAAAGCCTCGAGGCAGAGAGTTATCTACTGTACTATTAATCATAAGCGAATATGGAAAGAACATCCCAACAATCGAGAAGAAACTTTTTTAAAAAAGTAGGTCTGGGTGCAGCAGCAGCGGGAGCCGCACCGGCCTTGTTAAGCTCATGTGGGTCGCGCCACGCGCCTGCTCCCTGGAAGGATTTTTTTTCGCCGGGTGAGGTGATCCTCTTTCAGGGCGATTCGATTACAGACGCCGGCCGCGACAAGGAAAGCGAACTGCCCAACAGCGGCTGGTCCTTTGGAGTGGGGTATGCCAATCTGATTGCCTCCACCATTCTTGGTGAGCTGCCGGAATACGAACTGTTGATCTACAACAGGGGGATTAGTGGAAACAAGGTGTACCAACTTGCCGAGCGCTGGGGTAAGGACTGTCTCGAGCTGAAACCCGATGTATTGAGTATATTGATTGGGGTAAATGACTACTGGCATCTTCGGACGGGGCATTACGACGGAACCCCTGAGGTTTATGAGACCGACCTTCGGGCCTTACTGAATCGGACTGTTGATGCCCTTCCCGGCATTCGCCTGGTACTGTGTCAGCCTTTTGTACTCAGCAATACGCGGGCTGTGGACGAGAGTTGGCTGGAGCCTTTCTCGCTCTATCAGGGCATTGCCGAAAAGCTGGCCTCCGAGTTCAATGCCTGCTGGGTCCCCTTCCAGGAAGCCTTTACCGGGGCTGTGAATCAGGCACCCGCAAGCTATTGGACTGCCGACGGCGTCCATCCTTCTATGGCCGGGGCCAATCTAATGGCTCGAACCTGGTTAGAGGCTATAGGGAAATAGCTGCATGAGAGAGCAGTGTAAAAAGCCCTTTGACCCGGCCCGGATTCCTGTTTACTATGGATGGATTATTCTTGTGGCCGGGACTATAGGTGTGTTGATGAGTGTTCCCGGTCAAACCATGGGGGTGTCGGTGTTTACCGAGAACCTGCTGCGCGATCTCCACATTAATCGCAATAACCTGAGCCTTGCCTATATGACGGGAACCCTGGCATCGGGTCTGCTCATTACCCGGGCCGGAAAACTATACGATCGCTTTGGCGCACGGATTATGGCCTTTGTTTCCGGAGTGTTGCTGGGGGTGGTTCTGCTATACCTGACCCGGGTCGATCGCGTGGTTGCCCGTCTGGAGACGGGCGATGGCGGTCTTTTGTCTCCGGCTTTTCTGACTTTCTTTCTGCTGGTTCTGGGCTTTTTTGGTATTCGTTTTTTTGGGCAGGGCTTGCTGACCATGGTTTCCAGGAACATGGTTATGAAGTGGTTCGAGCGTCGCCGGGGGCTGGCCAACGCTGTGCTGGGCATCTTCACTGCACTCGGCTTCTCGCTTGCACCCCAGGTACTCAACCGGATTATTGAACGGCTCGAATGGCGTGGAGCCTGGGCCTTTTTGGCCATTGTTGTAGGGCTTGTTTTTGCGCTGTTTGTGCTTCTGGTTTACCGCGACAATCCGGAAGGATGTGGCATGGAGGCCGATGGTCCCATGCAAAAGCAAAAGAAGGGCAGGAGAAAGCCACCACCCAGCCTACCCCCCAAGGACTATTCCTTAAAGGAGGCCAGAATCACCCGCGCTTTCTGGGCCTTTACCCTGGGCCTGAGTCTTTCGGCGCTCTACATTAGCGGACTTACCTTTCATGTGGTTTCGGTGTTTGATGCAGCCGGTATAAGCAAGGATATGGCACTGGGGATCTTTATCCCAGCCTCGTTGATCGCTGTGGTCATTCAGTTTGTTTTTGGCTATGCGAGCGACTACATGCGCCTGAAGTATATTCTATACCTTTTCCTTGCCGGTATGTTCTGTACCGGACTGGGCCTTGCGATGCTGGGAGGGCCCTGGCTTGCCTACTACATGATTATTACGGGAAACGGGGTGGTCTGGGGTTTGTATACCGTCTTGATCGGGGTTACCTGGCCGCGCTTCTACGGTCTAAAGCACCTGGGTGCCATATCCGGCTTTTCTTTGAGCTGGATTGTGATTGCTTCGGCCCTTGGCCCCTACCTTTTCAGCCTGTCCTACAATTTCTCAGGCAATTATGCGCTTTTGGGCTGGCTTACCTGCAGCCTTGCCATTCTCCTTCTCCTGCTTTCCTTTCGGGCCGATAACCCGAATGCGGGCCGCCTTTAGGTTTTATCCGGAGTGAATGAACCGGCCTTTCTCCTTCGTCAGCTGGTCCTAAGCTGTCTGGCACAGCTTTTGCCTTTGTTTGTGTAAATGCACTAAACAAAAAGCCTTGCCATGAAAACAATAAAAACCATTTTAGCCATTGTCCTGATAGCGGCCATGCCCGTGGGGCTGAGCGCGCAGGACTATCCGGATGAATACCTGGGTTTGCCGGGAGATAACCTGAACCTTTATGCCCTTATGAACCTTTTTCGGGAGTCGGAAACCCTGGAAAAGTTCGAGCGTTCCCTGAATAGTGAAGACCAGATGATCAACAATCTGGACTTGAACGGAGACCAGATGATCGATTACATTACCGTATCCGACTATGTGGAGGGAAACATCCATACGATTGTCCTTCGGGCTGCTCTGGACCAATACGAGCAGCAAGATCTTGCAGTTTTCGTAGTTGAGCAGCTTTCCAACGGAGCTGTTGAGATTCAGTTAATAGGAGATGAAGCGCTTTACGGACCCAATTATATCGTGGAGCCCATCTATGCCGAAACACCGAATCCCGGCTACACCGGCAAGGTCTATAGAAGGAATGCCAGGGTGGTTACCACGACCTATTACGACATTGCAGCCTGGCCCCTGGTGCGCTTCATATATCGTCCGGGTTATGTGGTATGGCGATCGTCGTGGTACTGGGGCTATTATCCCTCTTACTGGCGTCCCTGGAGAGCCCACTACTGGCACTATTACTATGGTTACCATTCACACTGGTATCCTCATTACTATGCACATTACCGACACTGGAATCATTTTCGTTGCGGATCCTATCGCAACTACTACTACACCAAGGTCAGGGTATATAGCCCAACGCTTGTGGTCAATGTGAACAGGGGGCATTACAGGAGTACCTATTCACGGCCCGATCAGAGGCGGGCAGGAGAGGCCTACTATACGAGGACAGCCAGCCGCCGCAGCAATGTTAGCAGGCCTTCATCCACGCAGCGAAACCAGGCCTACAGGAGTAGTGCAACCAGAAGTTCCAGCCGTCGGAGCAGCACGGTCGGCAGGAGTAGCAGCAGGTCCGCCACGGTTCAGCGCAGCACGGTCGGCCGGAGTAGCAGCAGGTCCGCCACGGTTCAGCGCAGTACGGTTGGCAGGAGTAGCAGCAGGTCCGCCACGGTTCAGCGCAGTACGGTTGGCAGGAGTAGCAACAGGCCCGCCACGGTTCAGCGTAGTGGGGCTATCCGAAGCAGTAACAGGCCTTCAAGGGTTCAACGGAACGCGACTATACCGGGTAGCAGCCGACCTGCAGCAGTTCAGCGCAGTAGGGCTGAACGGAGTAGTAGCACGGTTTACAGGGGCCAGGCCTCAGGAAAAAGCAGTGCTGTCCGGGGGAATCAGTCTTCCGGCAGCAGAAGCTCGGTTCGGCATGGTTCCGCAAACAGGCCTTCATCAATGGCGATGCACAGGAACAGCAGTTCAGGGAAGTCCTCACCCGCTGTTCAGCACAGCAGTAGTTCGAGGAAGTCTTCTGCTGTTCAGCGAAGCAGCAGTTCGGCAAGAAAGAGTAGCCATGCCCGCAGCAAAAGCAGTGTTGGCCAGCGTCAGCCCTCCCGGAGCTCAGCAAAACGGAGTAGCAGTTCAGGGAAGTCCTCACCGGCTGTTCAGCACAGCAGTACTTCGAGGAAGCCTTCTTCTGTTCAGCGCGGAAAAAGCAGCAGTTCGGTAAGAAAGAGTAGCCATGCCCGCAGTAAAAGCAGTGTTAGCCAGCGTCAGTCCTCCCGGTGCTCAGCAGAACGGAGCAGCAGCTCTGTGTCCGGGAGCAGCTCGCGCAGCAGAAGTAGGTCCGCGAGGAGATAGGGGGTGAAGGAGCTGCAAAAAACAGAGGCCGTCCTGCGATACAGTGACGGCCTTTTTTATCTGCGGAGGAAGAGGGATTCGAACCCCCGGTCCGCGCGAACGGACAACGGTTTTCAAGACCGCCGCATTCGACCACTCTGCCATTCCTCCGGGCCGCAAAAGTAGCAAATTTTTAGCATCCTCTTACAGGCTCGCTGTAAAATTGTGTGAAGTACTCGTATTCCCGGATGGAACTCCCGCTTTTCTTTAAATAGCTAATGATTCTAAGAAATATGAGCAGGATTTCATGCCTTTTGAGCTTCTGAACGGCCCTCTTGTCGTCAATCCGGTTTTTGCGCTATAAAGTCCCTTTTAAAGCTCTGGAATCTGATCTAAATCCTAGTATTTACACATATTTATAGGTTTTTTTTTGGATGGCTTTCTTGCGCGGCTATGATATTAATTTATATTTGTAGAGAATTTGGCTAAGATAAAAGATATTACTAACCCTTAAATTCATGTTGTTATGAACAAAGCACAATTAATAGATGCTATTGCTGCTGAAGCGAATCTGACAAAAGCAGATGCCAAAAGGGCGCTCGATGCTTTCATCGCTACCACAACTGCTGCGCTGAAAAAAGGTGACCGCGTTGCGCTGGTTGGATTTGGTTCGTTTTCTGTATCCGAAAGAGGAGCCAGGACTGGCCGCAATCCCCAGACTGGCGCTGAAATAAAGATTTCAGCCAAGAAAGTTGTCAAGTTCAAAGCCGGATCCGAATTAGGAGACGCAGTCAAGTAAAGATATTTGAACGGGGTTTAAAGGGGGGCTTTGGCCCCCCTTTTTCTTTACTCATAACAGGCCGGGTCATCGATATGGGAAAGTATGAGAGCGATCTGATCAGCTATCTGTCGGGTTTCATCAGACCTGAACGTTTCGAATTGTTTAAGCATGTGCTGGAAAACCGGACGCGCTATCTCGCTGTACTCCTTGAGGATATTTACCAGTCTCAGAATGCCAGTGCTGTCCTGCGCACCTGTGACTGTACGGGTATTCAGGATGTGCATATTGTGGAGAACAGGAATGTCTATGAGATTAACAGGGATGTTGCACTTGGTTCGAATCAATGGCTCAGCCTGAACTATTACAGGGACGACCGCCTAAAGCTGACGGAGGAAGAAGCGCGCGCGAGGCATGTGCGGCCGGGTTCATGGGCCAATGCAGGCGATAACTACATTGAAGAGGCGATAATGGCCCTGAAGGACAAGGGTTATCGGGTCGTCGCCACTTCTCCCCACCGGGATGGCAGTACGCCGGAGAACTTCGACCTGGAGAAAGGGCCTGCCCTGATCATGTTTGGAACAGAATTGAACGGGCTTAGCGAAATCGCACTCAGGCTGGCCGATGAGTACCTGCAGATTCCCATGGTGGGATTTACGGAGAGCTACAACATTTCGGTATCGGCAGCCCTTACCCTATACAGTTTAAGGAAGAGGCTCGAGCGGAGCAATCAGGACTGGAGACTGTCTTCCGGAGAAAAAGAAGCCCTTTTGCTGGATTGGCTCAGAGCCAGTATAAAGAAGAGTGAATTGATTGAAAAAGCTTTCAGAAAGAAGCTGGATAAATAATTATTCTCTATCTTTGATTAACGGGTGGTTTTTATAGATAAATACTAAGCTTGTTATGACAAAACACTCTGCCATATGAATTGCATGATCATTGATGATGACACCCTGTCCAGGCGGATCATTGAGGAATTCATACAGAAGACCGATGGTTTGGAACTGGTTGCATCGAGCGGAGATCCGGTTGAGGGCATTAACATTCTAAAAAAGCATGAAGAAATCAATCTGATTTTTTTGGATATTGAAATGCCTGAGATGACGGGTATTGAGGTGCTGAATTCCCTGAAGACGATTCCACTGGTGATTATTGTATCTTCGAAAGGGAAGTACGCGGTCGACTCTTATGAGTATGATGTTACCGATTACCTGTTAAAGCCGGTCGAATATGGTCGTTTTTACAGAGCTGTGTCCAAAGCATTCAAACGTTTCGAGCAAATCAATGCCGAGCAGTTGGGTAAGGATGAGATCTTTATAAAGAAGAATGCGACGCTTGTAAAGCTAAAGTATGACGACATTCTCTGGGTTGAGGCCCTTGAGAATTATGTTATCTTCAACACCTTCACCGACAAGTATACAATACACTTCACGATGAAGGCCATTGAACAAAAGCTTCCATCATCGAAATTTACCCGGGTTCACCGGTCCTATATCGTAAACACCAGCTGCATCAATGTTATTGAAGACAACTCCGTTATTGTAAGGGTTGAAGAAGGTAACAAGAGTATCCCCATCGGTAAGTCTTACAAGGAAAAGCTGATGAAGGATATCAATTTGATCATAAAATAGTCCTATGGTTTCGAAACGGCAGTTGTTCCTGCGCCATGTAGCGCAGACTTCCGCCCATTCCCTTCAATTTGAGATTAAAAGGGCCGAGGGCGTTTGGTTTTACGACACAAACGACCGGCCCTATCTGGATCTTGTATCGGGGGTTTCCGTCTCTGCCTTGGGCCATGGACATCCCGCAATAGTTGAGGCCGTGAAACAGCAGGCCGGGGCCTATATGCATACCATGGTTTATGGCGAGTTTATTCAGTCGCCACAGGTAGCCTACGCAGCATGGTTAACTGAGCGTTTGCCGGCTGCTCTGGACAATGTATTCTTTGTGAATTCAGGGTCAGAAGCGATTGATGGAGCATTGAAGCTGGCCCGACGTTTTACCGGAAGAACCCAGATCCGGGCATTTGAGCAGGCCTATCATGGAGGGACCTATGGTGCCCTTTCAGTCCTGGGGTCGGCTTCGGCTCGTTCCGGATTCCTGCCCGTGATTCCGGGAGTTAAGCACTTGCGCTTTAACAACTGGGAAGACCTTTTACTGGTGGATGAAGCGGTGGCGGCAGTTGTCGTAGAACCCATCCAGGCCGAAGCCGGGATTATTGAACCGGCGATTGGTGCAGATGGAAGGAATTTTCTGCAAGCCCTGAGATTGCGTTGTACGGCGACTGGTACGCTGTTAATTGTGGATGAGATTCAAACCGGCATGGGGCGTAGTGGGGAATTGCTCGCCAGCACGCACTATGGTATTGAGCCGGATATTCTTTGTCTTGCAAAAAGTTTTGGAGGCGGCATGCCCCTGGGTGCTTTCATTGCGGGGCGGGAACGGATGCGGAGTCTGACCTACGATCCTCCCCTGGGACATATTACCACTTTTGGAGGGCATCCGGTGTCCTGTGCGGCAGGCCTGGCTGCACAGAAGGTTGTGGAATCGGAAGGGCTCATGAAGCATGCACGTGAGATGGAAAGCCGCTACCGTGAAGGACTAAAGCATCCCCGGATTAAATCGCTCAGAGGACGGGGGCTGTTTCTGGCAGTGGTGCTGAATGAAGGTGAGGATGTAAACCGCTTCATTGATCTGGCATTCAAAAGGGGCATGGTTATTGACCGGTTTTTATTTGGAGAAGGGGCATTTCGAATTGCTCCACCTCTGCTTATTACTGAAAAAGAAGTTGACCGCTCGATTGAAATGCTTCTTGCGGTGCTGGATGAACTTTAATGCGATGAAGCACATTTTCTTTAGCCTTGTCATTGTACAACTAGCTCTCTGTGAACTCTCTGCACAGTTGGATCGTTCTGCTGTGATGCCGCAGGAACAGGATAGTGTGCAGGCCTATTCTGAGGAATTGCTTCGGGCCGAAGAAGAGCTGGCCGGGCTCTTCGAACAATTGTATGTGGAAGAGATACAAACGGGCTTTGAACCGGCTCTCGATAGTTTGCTGAAAAAGCTGCCGGCTGCGCTTTTACTGGAAGGTGCTGCGGACTACCCCTGGACGGGACTTAAGAGAATTGGGGTGCTTAGTTCAGAGGATGGAATACTTCGTGTTTTCAGCTGGCATGTCAAGCTTGATGCCGATCATTTTCGCTACTATGGGTTTATGCAGACAGCCGACCGGCGGGGCATCCGGGTCTTTGCTTTACACGATAATGAAAAGCCTCAGCGGAATGTAAGTTATTGCGAGCAGACCCTCGAGAACTGGTATGGAAAGCTGTATTATCGCATTGTGAGTACCCGAAATAAACGGAATGTCTATTATACCCTTTTGGGTATGGATTTCAATAATTCGCGTTCCGTTATTAAAACGGCAGAGGTGCTCCAGATTAAACGCGGAAAGCCTGTTTTCTTGCGTGGAATGTTCAGCCTTGGTGGTCTGGCCGAGGGAGGAGCTCAGGAATCTGCCACCGGAGGGGATACAGAGCGTGTAAACAGGCCCAGGGCACGACAAAAGGGAGGGATCGTCCCCCCCCCGAACCCCCTGGACGAGATACGGGCTGCAGATCGGTCCGGTTCTGCCGGAGCATCGCCTGTCCGAAGTTCTTCGAAAGGCAGGAGGGGCAGGATGAAGAATGGCCTTAATGTGGCCAATTTTGCAGATCGCTTTGTCCTGGAGTATTCCAGCCAGGTGGCCATTTCCATGCAATACGATCGTGAACTCGAACTCATTACTTTTAGTCACCTTGTGCCTTTTCATCCCATTTACCAGGGGAATTTTGAGTTTTATGGCCCGGATGGCTCCTACGACGGACTGGAATTTGTGACCGGCGTTTGGGTTTTTCGCGGTGATGTGGATGCCCGTTTGCAATACTGACATTCCGTCAGCTTTCACCAAATGGCACAGCCTTTGACACAGGGGAGTTTGGAAATCAAAAAATTGTAAAACCATGCAAAAAGGCAAGATCAATGTCACCACGGAGAATATTTTTCCGATCATTAAGAAATTTCTTTATTCTGACCATGAGATCTTCCTCAGAGAGCTGATCTCGAATGCTGTTGATGCTACTCAGAAGTTGAAGACCCTGGCCTCAGTGGGTGAGTTTAAAGGTGAACTGGGCGACACCCGTGTAAGGGTTGAACTGAACCCGAAGAAAAAAACGCTCAGCGTAATTGATTCCGGGATCGGGATGAGTGCCGACGAGGTTGAGAAGTACATCAACCAGATTGCCTTCTCGAGTGCAGAGGACTTTCTGGAAAAGTATAAGAACGATACCAATGCCATTATCGGACATTTTGGCCTGGGCTTTTATTCGGCCTTCATGGTATCCGATAAGGTGGAAATCCATACCAAATCGTGGCGTGATGGCGAGTCTGCTGTTAGGTGGAGTTGTGACGGCAGTCCGGAATATTCCCTTGAGGAGTCGAAGAAGACTGAACGGGGGACGGAGATTGTTCTGCATCTGGATGATGACAGCAAGGAGTTCCTTGAGGAGCACAAGATTAATGAATTACTCGATAAGTATTGCAAGTTCCTGCCGGTCGAAATTGTTTTCGGGAAGGAAAAGGAATGGAAGGATGGAAAAGAAGAAGAGACAGACCGGGACCGCATTATTAATGACACCAAACCGCTTTGGACACTGCCTCCTTCAGAGGCCGGCGAAGAGGACTATGCAAGCTTCTACCGGAGGCTCTACCCGGTATCCGATGAGCCTCTGTTCAACATCCATCTGAATGTGGACTATCCTTTTACCCTTACAGGGATTCTCTATTTTCCCAGGATTAAGAACAACATTGAGATTCAGAAGAATAAGATTCAGCTCTATAGCAACCAGGTCTTTGTTACCGATTCGGTCGAAGGCATCGTGCCCGAGTTTTTGACCTTGCTTCACGGGGTCATCGATTCACCGGATATTCCGCTCAATGTCTCCAGAAGTTATTTACAAAGCGACGGCAACGTCAAGAAGATTTCCTCGCATATTACCAAAAAGGTTGCCGATCGTTTGGAGGAGATTTTCAAAAATGACAGGGAACAGTTCGAGCAAAAGTGGGACGATCTTAAACTCTTTATCGCCTATGGGATGATGTCGGACGATAAATTCCATGAGCGGGCTGCTAAATTTGTATTGCTCAAGAACACCGAAGGAAAGTACTTTACCCTTGAGGAGTATAAGAAGGCTGTGGAAGAGCAACAGACCGATAAGGACAAGACTGTGGTCTATCTGTATGCGACAAACCAGTCCGATCAGTACAGCTACATTGAAGCTGCCAGGGCCAAAGGCTATGACGTATTGCTAATGGACGGCCAGCTCGACACCCACTTTGTGAACCACATGGAGAGCAAGTTGGAGGGGATTCGTTTTGCGCGTGTCGATTCCGATATTGTGGACAAGCTCATCGACAAGGAAGAGCATCGTGAATCAAAACTGAGCAGTGAGCAGCAGTCCGACCTGACTCCTGTGTTTCAGTCCCAGCTTCCGGGGCAGGAGATGAATTACCTGATTAGTTATGAGGCGCTTTCCGAAGATGACCAGCCTGTAATGATTACCCAGAGCGAGTTCATGCGCCGTATGAAGGACATGCAGGAGATGAGCGGACAGGCCTCATTTTACGGGAATCTGCCCGATTCCTACAACCTGGTGGTGAATACCAATCACCGTCTTGTTGAGAAGGTGGTGGCGCAAACCGAAAAGAAATTGGGGGACAAACTGGTTAAGCTCAGAGAGGAGAAGAAAGGGCTCTCGGAGGAGCAGCAGCTCCTGGAGAAAGCCAGGGAAGGAAAAAAACCGGAAGAAATCCCTCAGAGTGAAAAGGACCAGATGGATGAGCTTAATAAGAAGCTGAATGAGCTTGAAGAAAAGCGTATTGCGATGCTTAAGAAGCATGGCTCCTCACAAAAGCTGGTCAAGCAGCTCGTCGACCTTGCTTTGCTGGCAAACAATCAGCTCAGAGGAGAGGATCTTGCTGCATTTGTAAAACGCAGTGTTCAGCTGATCAGGTAAACACAATTGCACCAGACCTGTTTACCGGGGACGGCCTTCCGTATCATGGACGGCCCTCCCCGGTTGTATTTTCCGCATGGTCTTTTGCTGGTGTATAGCTAAGGAACCAGGTCCGCAATGTGGAACCAGGTCTTCAGTTCAGGAACAACTCGCGGACCTCTTTCTTCAGGAAGTTTATGGCAACCTGCGAGGGGGTGTCATTTAATTCTGCGAGCCGTTCCAGGATTCGTTTCCCTAAGGTCGTACCCGAAGCCTCCGGCTTGAGTTCCATCATGGTCGTATTTATCAGTCCGATAATCTGGTTCTTTGCTGTTTTAACCTTTTCCCAGCCGGCCGAACTAATGTAAATCTGTTGGCTCAGGTTGTGGTCATACTCCTGTTTGATGGCAATCAGTAACTCTTTCTGAAGCTGGTTTGCACTGTATTCGGGCCGGCCAAGCCTCAGAATCATGGAATCGGGGGATATGCGTTCCAGCAGAAGGATGATCCGCTCGTAAGCCTGCATCCTGACAGGCAGAATATCATCGGACAGCTGCATGTTGAATTCCTGCTGTCTTCTCCGTTCTTCGTTTCGGGACCAGGATTTGAGCAGGATTAGCACGGTAAAAAAAACAAGCAGTGCGGGGAGGGTATATTTCAGGATTTCCAACAGACTTTCCATCTTCATTCTTTTCAAAACTTGAGGCCCACAATAATAAGGAAATTATTACGAAAAGCGTATTTTAGCTGTCTGAAAACCAATCAATCATCCTATTATTTCCAAAACTTATGGAACATCTTTCGGCTACAATTAAGTCTCTTGCTTCATCAGCTACGATTGCGATGAACCAGAAGGGGCGTGAAATGAAGGAAGCGGGCATCGATGTGATTAATCTGAGTGTGGGTGAACCCGATTTCCCCACTCCCGCTCATATTTGTGCTGCTGCGAAGGAGGCCATTGACGGCCCCTGGCATGGTTATTCACCGGTAGCCGGCTATGCCGATTTACTGAAGGCCATTTCGCTCAAGCTTGAGAAGGAAAACGGGCTTAAATATGCGCCCTCACAGCTCATGGTTACGGTAGGGGCCAAGCATGCACTTGCCAATATTATGATGTGTTTGCTCGAAAGGGGAGAGGAACTGATTGTTCCGGCACCTTATTGGGTAAGTCATGCTGAGCAGGGCAAGATTGCCGGAGGCGTGAACGTGATTCTGGAGACCAGTGTTGAAGATGGGTTTAAGATAAAGCCCGAACAGTTGGAGGCTGCTATCAGCCCCAGAACCAGGGCTCTGATTCTGTGTTCACCCTCGAATCCCACGGGTGCTGTGTATTCCCGGGAGGAGTTGGCCGCCCTGGCTGCTGTGATCGAACGCCACCCCCAGGTTTTTGTTATCTCGGATGAGATTTATGAACACATTAATTTTGTTGGTGGCCATGAGTCCATTGCCCAATTTGCATCGATCCGGGATCGTGTGCTTATCGTTGGCTGGTGAAGGCTTGCACGAAGTTGCAGGGGCAGATGACCTCCGGAGCCTGTTCCATTTCAATGCGGGCTGCCCTGGCTGCCCTGGAAGGGGACCAGCGCTGTGTGAAAGAAATGAATGAAGCCTTCCTCCGCAGAAGAGACCTCATTCTCCGCCATGTTAACGACCTGGAAGGCGTAAAGTGTGCCATTCCGGGAGGGGCCTTCTATGTGTTTCCCGACTTTAGTGCTTACATTGGGAAACGTGCCGGTGAGCGAAAACTCGAGAACGACATGGATCTCTGCATTTATTTGCTTGAAGAGGGGCATATTGCAACCGTTCCCGGTTCTGCTTTTGGCGCACCCGGTTGTGTCAGGATTTCTTATGCGAATTCCGATGAAAATCTGGAGAAGGCTATGCAGCGTCTGAAGTCGGCACTTGCAGGCCTGAAATAGCTTTGAACCATTTTTGAGTTGTAGACCACTCTTTGGAGTGGTCTTTTTTGCGATAATTCCTTACATAAGAAATATTCTTATAAAAGAAAAAATCACTATATTTGCTCCGGACATGAAGATCTCAGGAGAGGAATTGAGCAGGCGATTGGCCGAAAAGGGCCTTCGGATTACGCCTCAGCGTTTGGCTGTTCTGGAAGCAGTGCACGCTCTGGCGAATCATCCGACGGCCGAGATGATACTTGCCAGGACCCGTCAAAAGCATCCGAATATTGCCATTGGTACCATCTATAAGGTGCTGGATACCCTTGTCGGGAAGCAACTGCTGAAGCGTGTTCATACCGATAAGGATGCCATGAGATATGATGCGCTTATGAGCCATCATCATCATCTCTATTGCTCCGAGACTGATTTGATTGGCGATTATCACGATGAGGGGCTCGACAAGCTTATCAGGGAGTATTTTCAAGAGAAAGAAATCGAGGGTTTCGACATTGATGAGTTTTCGCTGCAGATCAGAGGTCGATACCGAAAGAAGCATAAGTAAACCAATTAAACAATTAGAAATGGAAGAACGAAACCAACAAATGAATGCGATGCCGCGAATCGGAGATGCTGCACCGGAATTCAAAGCTGCAACTACCCAGGGTGATATTCATTTTCCGAATGATTACAAAGGAAGCTGGGTCATCCTTTTTAGCCACCCCGCCGATTTTACCCCGGTGTGTACCTCCGAGTTTATGACCTTTGCCTCCATGGAGGATAAGTTTGCTGAGGCCAACACCAGGCTGGTAGGTTTGTCTGTCGATGGCCTCTATAGCCACATTGCCTGGTTGCGTACCATCAGGGAAAAGATCGAGTACAAGGGGATGAAAGACATTGAGGTTCTTTTCCCGCTCATTGAGGATATCACGATGGAGGTGGCCGGGAAGTACGGGATGATCCAGCCCAATGAGGATAGCACCAAAGCTGTAAGGGCTGTCTTTATTATTGATCCAAAGGGCATTATCCGTGCTATTATTTACTATCCCCTTAGTCTTGGAAGGAATTTCGATGAGCTCTACAGGGCTATTATCGCTTTGCAGACTGCCGATGAGTTTGGCGTGGCTACTCCGGCAGACTGGCGTCCGGGCGATGATGTGATCATCGGGCCTGCAGGTTCCTGTGGAACAGCTAAAGAGAGAATGGACGATGGGGAACTCGATTGCAAAGACTGGTTCTTCTGTACCAAAAAGCTTGATAAGGAAGAGGTGCTGAAAAAGGTGCTTAATAAATAGATTTCAGGAGGGGGCCATCATTGTGATGGCCCTCCTGCTATAGGGCAACCTGATCAATTGACCAGATTCTGTTACATTTGTGTGTACTGAAAAGTTGAACAGGCATGTTTGAACGCAGACATACAAAGCGGGTTGGCAAGGCGGTTCGTCTTTCCATCCTGATCGTCTTTCTCGGGCTCATTATCATGGTGCTGGTGGTCTTCAAACTCTACAGCAGGGTCTTTATGCCCAATGTGGAGCTGGATACAGATCACGTAATTTTTTATGTGTCCGATCATACAGACCTCGACGAGCTTGCCGGCAGGCTTCAGTCCGAGGCAGGTTTAATCGACAGGAAGTCCTTTGAATGGGTAGCCGGGAAAAAGGGCTTTGGTGATAAGCTGAGCAAGGGAAGATACAAAATCAGAGATGGGATCAGCAACAACGAACTTGTGAATATGCTGCGATCGGGTCGGCAGGATCCCGTCATGGTTGTGTTTAACAATGTCCGGAATATGGAACTGCTTGCTGCGAAGGTCTCACGCTATCTGGAGGCCGATTCTGCAAGTTTTGCCGACTATTTACTGGATCAGAAAACACCGGCTGTTTATGGTTTCAGCAGGGAGAACTTCTATGCGATGTTTATCCCTAATACCTATGAGTTTTTCTGGACCGATACACCCCGGACTTTTTGTGAACGGATGCATCGAGAGTATGAGCAGTTTTGGAAAGGTGATCGGGATAAAAAGGCCGAAAAGATTGGAATGAGCAGAACGGAAGTTGTTACCCTGGCTTCAATTGTGGATGAAGAAACCATGTTCGATGAGGAAAACAGGCGGGTTGCCGGTTTATATATGAATCGCATTGCAAAGGGTATTCCTTTGCAGGCAGATCCAACCTTGAAATTCGCGATGGGCGATTTTACCCTGAAGCGGATTCTGAATGAAGACAAGCGCATAGAATCGCCCTACAATACCTATAAGCACAAGGGACTTCCACCGGGACCCATCGTCATTCCCTCAGTATCGGCAGTCGATGCCGTACTCGACTATGAGAAGCATAGGTATCTGTTCATGTGTGCGAAGGCCGATTTCAGTGGCAGGCATGCCTTTGCCAAAACCCTGGCCCAGCATAACCGGAATGCCAGTGCCTACCAGCGTGCACTAAACAAGAGACGGATTTATCGCTGATTGCAAAGCCACTTTGGGAATCGCTCAGTTTCAGGTCTGGACCCGGGGTTTTGCTCAGGCCGGTTTGGCTCAACTGCAGGTGCTTTTTTCTATATTTATTGCCTCAGACGATTTCTTGAAACGGGCTTATATATCGGTGATCAATGATCTGGCCAGTGACCAGCGGGTTCATCGTGTGGCTTTGCTTTTGCAGCAAGAAGGATTTGAGGTTCATTGCATTGGTCGAAGGCTCACCGGCAGTCCGGACGTGAAAATTGCCCCAGGCATTAAGCTCCGCCGTTACCGGATGCTTTTCAGGCGTGGGCCGCTTTTTTATGCCTGCTTCAACCTGCGCCTGTTCTGCAGTCTTATGTCTTGTCGAAAGCCCTTCCTGTTCGTGGCAAATGACCTGGATACTTTGCTTGCGACAAGCCTGGCGGCCGGCATTAGAGGCACAGCCTTGGTTTATGACAGCCACGAACTGTTTACCCGTGTTCCCGAATTGCTGGAAAGGCCTCTTCAGCGAAACATATGGAGCAGACTGGAAGCCTGCCTCTTACCCAGAGTAAAAACCGCCATTACAGTCAGCTCATCCATCGCTACGCTTTACAGAAAACGCTATGGGGTTCCTTTTGCTGTTGTCCGGAATCTTCCCCTGCAGCGAGTACCCAAACCGGATCGAAGCATCAGGGCAGGCTATGCAGCCAGGTATTTGCTGATCTACCAGGGTGCTTTGAATGTAGGCAGGGGCATAGAACTGATGATTGATATGATGCCTTTTCTTGACGATGCAATGCTTTTGCTGGCCGGGGTGGGTGATATTGAGAAGGCACTCAGGAAAAGAGTTACTGAAAAGGGCTTGTCGGGGCGGGTCGTGTTCCTGGGCAGATTGGAGCCGGAAGAATTGCATCGCTACACCAGTTCGGCCGACCTGGGTTTCTCGCTGGAGGAGGATCGGGGCTTGAGTTACCGTTATGCACTGCCCAATAAATTGTTCGACTATATTCAGGCCGGAATACCCGTGCTTTGTTCGGCATTGCCCGAGATGAAAGCGGTTGTGGAGGGCTATAAGGTGGGCAGAACTACAACAGAGAGAAGTCCCTTAGCCTTGGCCGGAATGGTCAGCGAGATGCTCACCATGGCAGACGAGGGTCGCTGGAAGGAGGCGCTTGAGAAAGCAGCCCGGGAATTGTGCTGGGAGAGGGAGTCGCATTATTACCTGGCATTACTCAGGGAAGCCGGGCTTTTGAAGCGGGAAAAATAAATGGCTGATGCAAGCGTTTTTACAAAGACAATCAAAGGAGATAAAAGATGAGAAATTCAAGTGCTTATAAGGGCATTGGTTTGTTGTGTACTGTGCTCTTGCTGTTGTTGCCTGTAAGGGGATTTACGCAGGTCAGGTTCAGTGAAGTAAGTACGGCATCTGAGATGCAGGAATTTGAACGTCTTGCCTCCGTGCAGGGCAAGATGTTGTTTGTCGATGTCTATGCAAAATGGTGTGCCCCCTGCAAGATGATGGACAGGGAGGTCTATACCGATTCCCTGCTGGCTTCTTACATGAATGCCTATTTCATCAATGTGCGCATGGATGGAGAAACGGATTATGGCCGGGTTTACGCTGAGGAAAATAAGCTGCAGGGCTATCCCAGTGTGTTTGTCTTTTCATCTTCGGGCGACCCGATCAGCAGTATCGTTGGTTATACCGATGCGCCGGAGCTGAAAAACAGGCTGGAAAGCGCAGCCGCAAATTACCGGAAGATAAGAGCATATGAGGAAGCAAAAGAAGCCAGAGGCCTTTCAAACAAGGACTTTGCAGCCTACCTCGCTGCTGTACGCGAAATGGGAAGAGATGAGGAGGCCGAAGTGCTTGCTTCGGAATACATGGAGCAACTCATCGAGGGGACTGAGCTGAACGATGAAGACATCATGGTTGTCGCTTTTTATATGGATCTGGAAGATGAATGGTGGCCAGCTTTTGCTTCGGACCGGGACCGATTGCAACGCGTTCTGGGATCCGATTACATGCTCGCCCTGGAAAAGATTTACAATCATTCACTGGTAAAAGCAGTTGAACAGAACGATGTATCATTGGTCAGCCGGATGGCCAATGAGCTTGGCCCGATGATCGAAGCCGGGGAAACCAGTGTCTGGGATCTTAAATCCCTTCCTTTTCTGCAATATTACTATTATACCGATAAACCGGCCGAGCTGATCAGCTATGTAGATGCCCGTTTTGCATCTGACCGCAAGGGAGATCACCAGTGGTTATACCGGGCGGCTTCCCAGATAACAGATATGGACCAGCAGTACATGACTCCGGAATTACTTGAAAATGAAGAACGTTGGTTTAGAACCTGTTACGAGCTTGAGCCTCAATTCGATTATTTTTTTTACCATGGTATGGTCCTTTACATTTTGGAGCGAAAGGACGAGGCCGGGGTTTCTTTCAAAGCAGCAGAAGATCTGGCAGTCACAGCCGAACAAAAACAAATGATCGCGCAGGTGATGAGCATGGTTAATCTGCCTCAATCGGAGTAAGTTGCTTTGGAATCTCGGTTCGAAACAGTACTTTTGTCCGCTACCTAAGTCCTATGCTATGAAAACCATCCACGCTCTTTTGTTTGCCGGCCTTTTATTCCTTTTGTCCTGTGGAGGAGGCAAAGGCGATCTGCAGAAATACGGATTGAAAGGAAAGGTAAAAATGGTCCTTCAACACCAGTACAATGCTACGGCCAAAGACGGGGAGTGGGTGGCCGGAACCCCCACCATTAATGGTCATCGGGTGACTTTCTACGGGGAGGATGGCAGCTACCGGCGAACAGTTACCATGAACCATGCCGGAGATACCCTGGGATATACCACGACGGCCTGGGAAGACGGAGAAATGGTTGAGGAAACGTACATCTCTGTTTATGACAGAAGGGAGACAAAAACCCTCCTTGAGCGCGTGTCTTCGGACCGGGTAAATTTCGAGGTCTGGGAGGGGGAGAAGCTACAATTTGAGGGTGCGAATTTCTTTGACTCGCGGGGCAGGCTGGAGCGTCAGGTCCGTGTGGTAAATGATCGGGAACTTGCCATTCACTGGGTCTACGAAAAGGATATACTTGTCGAGAATTACGAGGAAGACATGGGCAGTGGAAAGCGCACGGCGACCCAGCATTACGAGTACAGGGATTTTGACGACAAGGGTAACTGGACGACCCAACTGGTTTTTCCGGGAAAGGATAAGATCAGCGCAGAGTTGGTCGTGAAACGGGAAATCACTTACTATTAGCAGGGTCTGTCAGGAGCCGGGCAGGTGCCTCAATCAACTCTTTTACCATTTTCAGGAAGCCTACGGAATCTTTTCCGTCGATGACCCTGTGATCGTAGCTCAGGGCCAGGTACATCATTGGCCTGATTTCGATTTTTCCGTTAACGGCTATCGGCCTTTCGATGATGTTGTGCATGCCGAGAATGCCCGATTGCGGGGGATTCAGAATGGGAGTGGAAAGCATTGAGCCATAAATGCCTCCATTGGATATGGTGAAGCTGCCCCCGCTCATTTCAGCTATTCCCAGACGGGCCTTCCTTGCCTTTGCGGCAAGATCGGCAATGGCCATTTCTATCTGCGCCAATCCCATGGATTCGGCATTCCGCAAAACCGGAACCATCAAACCTTTCTCTGTTTGAACGGCAATGCCAATGTCACAGTAAGTGGGTACAATAAGCTCGTCACCTTCGATTCGGGCGTTTACGGCCGGGTATTCCGCCAGGGCAAGGCAAACAGCTTTTGTGAAGAAGGACATATAACCCAGCTTAATCTGATGGCGCGCCTGGAAGTCCTCCTGAAGCTGAGCTCTTGTCGCGATCAGCGTACTCAGATCAGCTTCATTAAATGTGGTGAGCATGGCGGTCTCATTCTTGACTGCGACCAATCGTTCGCTAATCTTTTTTCTGAGCTGACTCAGTTTGTTCCGCTCTTCTGCCCGTGATGCAGCGCCCATATTCCCCGTGTCTGCCTTCTTATGACCACCGAGTACATCCTCCAGTTCGAGGCCTTCAGCTTCTAAAATCTTCCGCGACAGGGGGGTAAGCTTTGGCTTAGGTCTTTGCGCCGGTGAGGGATTTTCGGCTGTTGGTCTGTCAGGCTCTTTCCCCTTTTCCTCTTTCTTTTCCCCTTTCCCCTCCTTTTCTTCTTCTTGCTTTTCTTCCTTCGTCTCTTTCTGTGGCAGCTTTACTTCTGTGTCTATGCGGGCCACTACTTTTCCTACGCTTACGGTTTCTCCTGCAGGAACCAGGATTTCCAGCTTTCCTGCCTGCTCAGCAATTAAGGGCAGGGTAGCCTTTTCCGATTCCACCTCCCCTATTTCCTGATTCCTGCTTACCAGGCCGCCGTCCTCTACAAACCAGGTGCTTAGTTCTACTTCTGTAATGGATTCGCCGGGGCTCGGGATTTTGATTTCCAGTTGCATGTGAGGAACTTTAAGGTTTTTCTTTGTCGAAATAATAGTGTTGCGCCAGTATTTCTTTACGCGAACTGCCTACGACACACTGCAAACCACAGTAGTCGTTGAGCAGCTCACAGGTGCAGGATCTGAAGACCTTGTCCACAATCTCGGTCTGGCTAATCTCGTGCAGGTGCGACAGGCCTGTTGCCGGGCTCCCTGAGGCCAGCCTGCTAACGGGTAAAATGTCGATGTCTTTCATCTCATCCCTGATATAGTACCAGGGTCCCATGTTTTCGGGTTCCTCCTGTACCCACAGGGTCAGCAGCTTGTTTTTATAACGCTTCAGGACTTCGTCCACAGTCTTTTTGGGGAAGGGGAAGATCTGTTCGAGCCTGATCAGGGCAATGTCCCTTACCCCGAGTTTTTGTTTTCTTGCCAGCAGATCGTAATAGATTCGTCCACTGCAGAAGACAACCCGTCTGACCTCTTCAAGGTCGGTTTCTTCATCATCGATCAGTGGCTGGAAACGCCCCGATGAAAGTGCCTTCAGATCGGAAATACACTGTGGATGTCTGAGCAGGCTTTTGGGCGTAAAAATCACCAGAGGGACCCTTGAACGCTTTTTGAGGTGGTTTCTCAGGGCATGGAAGAGGCTGGCCGGAGAAGTGGGATGCACGATGTGCATATTGCATCGTGCAGCCAGGCTGAGGAAACGCTCGATCCGGGCACTTGAATGCTCCGGACCCTGGCCTTCAAAGCCATGAGGAAGATACAGAACAAGCCCATTCATGACCCCCCATTTTTCTTCTGCACTGGATATGTACTGGTCAATAATAACCTGAGCCACATTCGCAAAGTCCCCGAATTGTGCCTCCCAGATATTCAGAGCTTCAGGGGAGGCCAGGGCATGGCCGTATTCAAATCCAAGTACAGCATATTCGTTCAGAGGTGAATTGAAAACACGAAAAGAGGCCTGGTCCCCGGACAGATGCTGCAGGGGGAAATAGCGGTCTTTACTGCCCTCGATGGTTAGTCCGGCATGGCGATGCGAAAAGGTGCCACGAATGCTGTCCTGTCCGCTGATCCGGACGGGATGCCCCTCAATGAGCAAAGAACCATAAGCCAGGAGTTCACCCATGGCCCAGTCCACTTTGTTTGCTTCGATCATTTTAGCCCTGTCCGCTGCCAGCTTTCGGCTCTTCCTGAAGAAGTTCAGGTCGGCCGGAAGCGTATTGATGCTTGCCGAAATGCTGCGCAGTTTATCCTCAGCAACTCCGCTCTCTGTTACTTCGACGAATTCTTCCGGTTTGGCATATTGATATGATTGCCATGTCTCCTCCAGAAATTGCTGTATGCTGACCTTCTTCAGATTGCGGGCAAGTGCAAGTTCTTTCTCAAGCTCTTCTTCATACTTTTCCAGGATGACGCTGGTTTCCTTTTCACTGAAAACGCCTTCCTTATGCAGGGCTTGCATATAGATGTCCCTGGTATTTGGTTGTTTCGATATGGCCTTGTAGAGGGTGGGTTGGGTAAAACGGGGTTCGTCGCCCTCGTTGTGTCCGTATTTTCTGTAGGCAAGGATGTCGATGAAGACATCGCTGTGGAAGGTCTGTCTATAGGCAATGGCCATTCTCACGACATGAATCAGGCCCTCCACATCGTCTCCGTTCACGTGCCATATAGGGGCTTTAATTACCTTGCCCACATCGGTGCAATAAGTCGAACTCCGGGCATCGAGGTAGTCTGTGGTAAAGCCAATCTGGTTATTGATTACCATGTGAATAGTTCCGCCGGTATGATAGCCGGGCAGGCCCGACATCTGGACGAGCTCATAAACCACCCCCTGTCCCGCAATAGCTGCATCGCCGTGGATGATGACAGGGACGAGTTGCTTGTGATCGCCTTTATAGAGTGCGTCGCAGCGCGCACGGGACACCCCCTCTATGATGGGAGCGGAAGACTCCAGATGGGAAGGGTTGGGGACCAGATTAACCTGTACATAGTGTCCTTCTTTGTATTGAAGCTTCTGTCCATAGCCCAGATGATACTTAACATCGCCCAGGCTAATCCCTTCTTCATAGGCCTCCGCTTCGAATTCTTTGAAAATCTTGTGTGCGGGTTTTCTGAGAACATTGGCCAGCACATTCAATCTGCCACGGTGGGCCATTCCAATATTGAATTCTTTCACGCCCAGCTTCGAACCTCTTTTTATCAGCTCATTAAGGGCCGGAATGAGAACCTCGCACCCCTCCAGGGAAAAACGTTTCTGTCCGACAAATTTGTGGTGAATGAATTTTTCAAAGCCCATGGCTTCCTTAAGGTGGTGAAAGAAGGCCTTTTTTTCTTCGCTGCTGAAGCTGCTTCTGTTCTTGTCTTTCTCTGTTTTATTGGTGAGCCAATCTACCTTTTCCGGGATGCGAATGAACATGAACTCGGATCCGATATGGCCACAGTAAGTTTTTTCCAGATGGTCGATGATCTGACGAAGGGTGGTGCTGCCGATGCCAATCTCTTTACCGGCATGAAAGACTTTGTCGAGGTCTTCTTCTCTCAGTCCGAAATTCTCAAGGTCGAGTGTCGGGAAGTACTTCCGGCGAGCCCTGACCGGGTTTGTTTTTGTGAACAGGTGCCCTCTTTTACGGTAGGCATTAATGAGGTTAATGACCTTGAATTCCTCGTCGATCGGAGGGATGTCTGAATCTGAACTCAGGTAATCGCGCCGTGCAAAATCGAAGCCTTGAAAGAAATGGTGCCAGCTGGGTTCTACCGATGCCGGATCATCCTTATACTGCTGATATAAGGCTTCGATGGCTTCTGCGTCGAGCTGCTGAAGGAAGGAGAGGCCGTCCATATCTTAGTTTGCAGGGTTTTTTAGTTAACAAGGTTTCGGACATTTTGTTGAATAAGGGTTTAGACTGGTCTTTACCTGATCTCGCTGTATTGCTTCATGAACTGCATGCGTTCGAAGGCGGCCGGGTTGTTTTCATAAATCCCGGCAAGCCTCCCCCGGAACTGGTCGATATGCTCAAATCCTTTTTCTTCCATCCACTGATTCAGCTTCTTAAGAATACGCCTGAGCTGGTCGGGTCCATTCTTATAGAGGGTGGAAGCCAACTGGGTAACCATGGCTCCTGCCAGGAGCATTTTTATGGCCTCATCACCGCTATGGATGCCGCTTGATGCCGCCAGATCACATCCGACTCTGCCCGACATAATGGTGATCCAGCGGAGGGTGTCGTACATATCTTCAGGTGTAGTGAAATACTTGCCTGCACCAATCTGCATTTTGTCGATGTCGATATCGGGTGTGAAGAAGCGGTTAAAGAGAACCAGCCCGGAAATGCCGGTGGCAGAAAGGGCCTTCAGCATGGGGCCCATGCGTGTAAAGTACTTGCTGACTTTGATTGAAACTGGTATATCGACACTTTCAAGTGCCTTCTCAATGATTCTGAAGTAGGCTTTATCAAATTCCCTGTTTTCGAAATCAGCCGGGTGAAGAAAGAGATTGAGTTCAAGTCCGTCGGCACCTGCGTCCTCTGCCTTCTGAATAAAGTAGAGCCATGCTTCATCCGATATGCAGTTTACACTGGCAATAATAGGGATATCGACAGCTTTCTTGGCATTCCTGATCAATTCGAGGTAGCGATTCAGGCTGTTCTTCTTGATATTCAGGTTGATATAATCAAGGGTTTCGTTGAAGCCCGAATAAACCAGGTTTCTTTTCCTGATCGCTTCCTGCTGTCCAGGTGTATCGAGCAGGATCTCTTCTTCAAAGATGGACTTCAGAACCACAGCTGCTGCACCATATTTTTCCAGATTTTTGATGCCATCGACCGAGCCGGTAAGTCCACAGCTGGCAACCACGAGCGGATTCTTCAGCTCCAATCCCATGTATTGTGTAGATAGGTTTATCATAGCATTGTGTATGTGCTAATAAAATTAGAAAAAAATATCCCGGAAAAATCAGCATCCCTTACAAAAAGACAATATCCCCTGCAATCCTTTGTCCGGAGCTCTCCCGGTAATTTGGATTTTTAGCCTGAACAAAATGGGGCCATTTTTGTTAATAGCTTCATTGCAGGAGCGACACAAGGCTTCAAGCGCAATGAGTGAATCTTATGAAAACAGAATTTGATGTTTTAAAACTGCTCATATGAAAATTGGCGTACTGAGGGAACAGGAAAAGGAGAACAGGGTTGCTCTTTTGCCTGAACATATCCCTGCACTACTTAAAAAGAATCTTACGGTCCTCATCGAAAAGGGCGCCGGTGAACGCGCCTGCGTTAATGACCAGGCTTATGCTGATGCAGGGGCGGCTTTAGTGGAACGATCCGCTTTGTTGAGCGATGCAGATATGATTCTGTCGGTAAACCTTCCTCCCGACAAGATTCAGAAAGGCAGGGTACTGGTCAGTATTTTGTCACCGCTACACAATAAAGAGGGGGTTCGCAGATTGCTCGATGAGGGAGTAACCAGTTTCAGCCTTGATATGGTGCCGCGGTCGACCCGGGCCCAGGCAGTCGATGTATTGTCTTCTCAGGCTACGGTAGCCGGTTATAAAGCAGTGTTGCTCGCTGCTTCAGAGCTGCCGGGCTTCTTTCCCATGTTTATGTCGGCTTCAGGAACAATAAAACCCTCACGTGTACTGATCCTTGGTGCAGGGGTTGCTGGCCTGCAGGCACTAGCTACAGCCAAAAAACTCGGTGCTGTGGTAGAGGTTTTCGATGTCCGCGCTGCGGTTAAGGAGGAGGTACAGAGCCTTGGTGGAAAGTTTGTCGAGGTGGAAGGAGCCAGGGATGAAGCCTCAGCCGGTGGTTATGCCGTTGAGCAAAGTGAAGAATACAAGAAAAAGCAGGCGGAATTGATTCAGGCCCATGCCCTTCAGGCCGATGTGGTCATTACAACGGCACAGATTCCCGGAAAGGTTGCTCCGCAGCTTATTAAAAAGGAAACTGTCGAGGCCATGAAACCGGGATCGGTTGTGGTTGATATGGCCTCTTCTACCGGGGGGAACTGCGCCTTAAGCGAGGATGGCAAGGTGGTCAGGGTTGGCGAGGTAACCATTATTGCCAGTTCTACACTTGCCTCGACAGTGCCCGGGGATGCCAGTCGGATGCTGGGGAATAATTTTTGGAATTTCATCGCCTTCATGGAGAACGAAGACGGGGAATTTGATGTGAACATTGATGATGAGATCGTTCAGCAGGCGTGCATAACGCGTGACGGAGAGTTGATTAATGAACGCGTTAAGTCTCAATTTGAACTTTGACTAAATATGAATCCGGATGGAAAATTTACTACAACTTTTTTATGCCCATAAAGAGGAGATTTTCATTATCGCCCTTACCATCTTTCTTGGGCTTGAGGTCATTTCGAACGTACCCTCTGTATTGCATACACCACTCATGTCGGGTGCCAACGCCATTAGCGGGGTCATTATTATTGGCGGGATCATCCTGGTTGGCCATGCCGATCTGCAACAACTCGGAGGAACGAATCTTTTAAATCTGGTACTTGGGATCTTTGCACTGTTTTTTGGCACCCTGAATGTCATCGGCGGTTTTGTGGTGACTGATCGCATGCTGGAAATGTTTAAGAAGAAGAAAAAGTAGTGACTATGGAAACATTACAGCTGAATAACGGGGATATCGTATTGGAACTTGTTTATCTCCTTTCCGCCCTCTTTTTTGTAGTGGGACTTAAGTTTTTGAGTCACCCCGAAACAGCCAGGAAAGGAAATCTATGGGCGGCTGCAGGGATGTTGTTGGCCATGGTTTTTACCCTGGCTCTGCATCGCGACAAGGCAGGGAACGGCATAGCAACCATAAATCTGCTGATTATTCTGGCCGCGATAGCTGTCGGAGGTGTGATTGGAGCTGTGGTAGCCAGACGGATAAAAATGACGGCAATGCCGCAGCTCGTATCCTTTTTCAATGCAACCGGCGGGGCGGCTTCGGCACTTGTTGCCCTGATTGAGTTTTCGAATCCGGAGAATCCGAGTGCACTCGTGACACTTCTGGGGCTGGTTATCGGGGGGATTGCTTTTAGCGGAAGTATGATTGCCTATGGTAAACTGAATGGGAATATCAAGGACATTTTTGCGAGCTGGATGACTTACCTGAACCTGCTCATCCTTGCCGGAATCGTTTTTCTGGTAGTCTTTCTGCTGGTTTCTCCCATGCCTGTCGAAACAAAACAAACATGGGTTTACATCCTGCTGTTTGTGGTGTTGGTATACGGGGTCAGCTTTGTAATGCCCATTGGGGGAGCCGACATGCCTGTCGTAATTTCACTATTGAACAGTTTTACCGGGATTGCAGCGGCTATGGCTGGTTTCATTTACCAGAACCAGGCTATGATCCTGGGAGGAATTTTTGTGGGTGCAGCGGGGATGATTCTGACCATCCTGATGTGCCGTGCCATGAATCGTTCGCTCATAAATGTCATCATAGGGGCCTTTGGTGGCGGAGCATCTGCTGCTGAGCGCGAGAAGGGTGTGGTGAAGGAGGTGAGCGCCACCGATGCCGCAGTCATGCTGAATTACAGTTCCAGGGTGGTGATTGTTCCCGGTTATGGTTTGGCAGTTGCCCAGGCCCAGCATATTTGTGCCGAGCTGGACCAGCTCCTGGAACAAAATGGCGTGGAAGTTAAGTATGCTATTCATCCCGTAGCCGGACGCATGCCCGGGCATATGAATGTTTTGCTGGCAGAAGCAGATGTACCATACGAGAAGCTGGTTGAGATGGATGAGATTAATCCGGAAATGGCAAAAACCGATGTTGTTGTTGTGATTGGGGCGAATGATGTGGTAAATCCCGCAGCACTTGATGATCCGTCGAGTCCGATTTACGGCATGCCCATCATCAAAGTCCATGAAGCCAAGCAGGTTATTGTCATGAAACGGGGGATGGGTAAAGGCTATGCGGCCATCGAAAACTACCTGTTTTATGCGGACAATACACGGATGTTTTTTGGTTCGGCGAAGGATTCCCTCCAGAAACTGGTTACCGAAATCAAAGCACTTTAGCCGGATAAACTATTGTATAAGAGCCGTGAGAATGCAACCTTACGGCTTTTGTTTTGGTCTTTTTTAATCTGATGTCCTTGCGTTTGGGCTTCTGTGTTGTAAGTGCATCTGTCTTAATGTTAATAATATGTGAGTTTTATCCGATAATATGTGTTAAATTTGGTACCGATCAGTTTCTTTTCTGATCCTACTAACTGATCCCTAAATCGATGGCAGAGAGATTAACCCTGAAGAATATGCATTCGCGATTGGCTCTGGTCATACTTCTTAGTTTTGCCTTTGTTGGCTTTAACCATTCAAGCCTTCTTAAGGCGCAGGATTCTACCCTAAACAACGTGCACGCCCAATGGCTTGATGATGCCACCTGGCGCAGTGGAAGTCATCCTGGCACCATGGCCCTGAGTGAGGATTTGCACATTTATGGGAGCATTGTCAGCTCAAACAACCTGGATTTTACTGCCGGGAATCTTTATATTCATGATACGCTGACAGTTTTTGGGAATCTGACGATAGGAAATGGTCTCTATCTGGAGATCGGAAGCAATGGTCTGTTGATTGTGCGCGGCGATTTCAGCTGTGGAGATACAGTGGATGTTTGGTCACAAGGCGAAGTGATTGTTACCGGCGAATTTGAGATACTTGGGGACAATGATCAGGGTTCTTTTGACAATGATGGTTTGCTGTATGTGTTTGACCAGAGCCCGGATTTGAAGACTGGCGTTGGCTATGGCGATTTTAACTGTTCGAATCCGGTTGATTCGTGTCAACTCTACGACGAAAGTGATTTGCTACTCTCCTCGCTTTCAACCTTCTATCTTTCGGGATCTTTTAGCATAGCCCCCCCCGGTCCGATCAATTTATGTGCCGGGGATTCAGTCAGGCTGGCTGTCACCGATACGGCTTCTGCTTACCAATGGTATGCCAATGATGTTTTGCTGCCGGCCGAGACCGGGAATAGCCTGTGGGTTAAAGCAAGTGGAAGCTACCATGTGACCTTCTACATGGAAGGGGATTCCCTCGCAATGGAGGCGGTTTCTGTTACCGTGAATGCCCTTCCGGTATTGAGTGTTACCGGATTGGAGGCCAGTTATTGTGCGGGTGCGGACACGGATACCATCAGTGGTTCTCCATCGGGAGGCAGCTTCCTTCCTGCAGCGGGTTTTACGATTCTGGGTGGCGATGCGGCCGTCTTCGATCCCTCTGTAGCG
>PDWJ01001573.1_pt1 | contig 43234 bp, 42 predicted proteins | sample 1430881 | NCBI WGS metagenome assembly PDWJ01 (sample SAMN01162460, study PRJNA174530) | Oral metagenome, whole genome shotgun sequencing project. | biome: Marine environment; feature: Marine mammal; material: Swab sample of the gingival sulcus; isolation source: swab sample of gingival sulcus...
TTTGCGCATATTGTAGACCATATTGTAACATGCGATAGGGCATTGTCTGATCATGGCGACTCTGTAATTCAATATGAAAAACTTGCTTGTGTTGAACTTGATCGTATTGTGATGTGACTGCTATCATTAAATCGGTAAAGTGCTTATCAAACCGCCTCTCTGGTGCATTGAGATTAATTTGCTCGTTGTTTTCAATGATGATTGTGACATCGTTTGACTTAAAGTCAGTGTCATAAATATAATTCAGAATCGGCAGTAATGCTGTTGTATTAACCGTCAGCATGAACTTAAAGAATTCATCAAATTGTCGATATTGCTTACGCAACTGTTTGTTTTTTGACATCGTCTTTCCTCTCTTATTATACCACAAAATAATTTGACATGTGGTTAACAATAATCAAACAGCGCGCGCTTAATGTATACAGTTATATTGTCAATCATTTTTTATTTTTTGTCAATAGCCTCAACCCCACTAAAATGCAAGTTGCACACTCGTGAAAGTGGAATAACCGAAAGGAGAAAGTGGAAAGAAAAGCGAGAAATATTATGTAACTACTTATCCTTTTATTCTATTCATTTTTCTTTTGAGTTTTTTAGACATCCCATGTTTATTAGTTTTAATTTTTTTAGATGAATTAACTCTCTTTTCAGCTGTAAAAACATAGTATTCATCGATTACAATTATTTTAACACCACCAAAAATTGAAATCAGCTTCTTTTTATACCATTCTTTTCTCTTTGTTACCATAATCATTTTTCCGTTTTGAGCTAATCTTTTATATCCATTTTCAATAAAATTTTTTGCTACACTAAAATCAGTGTGATATGGTGGATTAGATAAAATCAAATTAAAATTTTCTTCTGCAATATTATTTAATCCATAACTTTTGACAATTCGTATTTTTTGAACCCCGTTTTCAATAATGTTTTGTCTTGCAAGATTCAAAGCGTCATCAGATATATCGCACATTACAACATTTTCTTCACCAACACATTTTGCAGCAACTATACCAACAACGCCATAACCGCATCCTAAATCCAAAACCTTATCGTTTTTTTGAACGTTACAATTGATAACATTGCTAACGTTCCTTTATCAATATATTTTGGCGAAAATACTTTTTCGTTAGTAATAAAGTTGAAGTTATAATTTTTTATCTTTGATTTTATCAACTTGTTAACCTTTCTATAAATACCTCTTTCAGTTTTTATTTTCAAAATCAACTACTAGCGCTTGAATACAGCCTTATTGCTCGCTTAACTATAAAAAACGAGAAGATACTAAACTGTAACGCTACAGCTATCATTATAATTACATTTAAAACTTCTGCCTTATTTAGCAAAAACTCTGCTGGTATCCCTGCTAAAGGTATAATAGGAATAATATAAATAAAAGGCATTTCTATCGTAGCCGAGCTGTATATATCACGGGGTTTTTCTGCCATTGACATTACTAAATAATAAATACTAATAACATTGCCAACATTAAAGTACTTAAATGCCAATGAAAATAATATCATCATCATCGAACTTAAAATCAAACATGCCATAATAACCAGTACTACATAGATAATTAATTTAATTATTGAAACTCCAATATTGTAGCGAGTTAACACATTGATAATTACAATAGCTGGAGCTGCAATAGATATAAAACTTGAAAAATCCACATTGCCAAAATTCATTTGGTATATGATAGAGTATGGTTTTAGCAGCATCCTGTCGAAACTACCCTCATTTACACTCCTTGCAAATTTTTGGTGATTCGGAAGAATAAACGCGCGATAAAGCTGATTCACTATGAGCGCTGTGCAAATTAAAATTAACATTTCTTCTTTTTTCCACGTCCCAATCTGATTAACAGCTCTATATATAAACTCTATACATAAGACACTAGCAGTTGTATTTATGATACTCTGAATCAACATCAACAAAAAGTTAACCCTATAAATCATTGTAGACATAAATGAAATTTTTATATTTTCACGAAAAAATCTAATATATCTCATTATCCCCCCACTGCTGAATACTTCTTGATGCTCTTTACCCATACCCACCTATTTATTAAATATAAAATAATCAACCAAGCAAGATTAATAACTATGTAATGGTATATCTCCGCTATAGTCAACTTTCCTATAATTAGCCTATTGGGAATATCAATCCACATTGCAGTAGGCAAATATTCTATAATACGCGATAACCATGTCGGAAAAAACGTTAAAGGTAAAAACATTCCTGAAATAAAATTAAAGAATACTGCAAAAGACCACATCACCGATTGCGCTTGTTCAATCGCAAATGCCATGTATCCCAATAGTGACCAAATTAAATAACTGGATATTGTACTAATCAATATAAAGATAATTAAGAAAAATAAATTGAACGTGTTACTAGTAAATGATAAGTAGTGTTTAAAAATTGGAAGAAGTAAAGCCGTTAATGCAATTTGTGGCAGCACTCTACCCAGTGCATCGGTAACTACATTAAAGTAGTTCATTATCATAAAATCATACGGCTTAAGGAGTATTGTATTCAACTTACCAGAATGAACAAGATTATTAACTTCAAAACCAGCCTGTGATAGCACAAAATTTCTAAAAATTATTGCAAACAAATAATATGACACCATATCACTTAGAGAAAAATTATTAATACTATTTCTATTAGAATATATCAAATTCCAAAACAAAATTGTTATTAACACACTTCCATTTCCAAATAGTAATCCAACAATCGTATTTAAATTATAGCGATAGGCATGAAGCATTTTGATTTTTACTATGTATAAATACTTAAGCATCTTTCACTTCCATTAATTTTCTTATCACATCTTTAAAAGAACTCGACTCATTTTTTAATTCGCTTAATTGACCAAAAAATACTTTTTCACCTTTATCAATTAAAAGTATTTTTTCACAAGTTTCTTCAATATCATCCATATAATGACTTGTGATTATAATTGTCGCATTGTGTTCCTTACAATAGTCTTTTATGAAATTTCTTATTATCTCTTGACTTTTTAAGTCTAACCCTAATGTAGGTTCATCTAAAAAAACAATTTCTGGTGAATATAAAAAATTGTTTATTAATTCCATTTTCATGCGCTCACCTAAAGATAAGCGTCTTAACGGAATATGCAACTTACCCTCTACTTCCAACATAACAACTAGTTCTGTAAGGTTTTCTTTATACTGTTTTTGGGGAATATCATAAATTACTCTTTGATAGTTAAATGTATCGATCGCTGGTAAATCCCAGTTTAACTCACGCTTATTTCCCATTACAAAACTAATTTTCTTTAAGTAATCTTGTTTTCTTTCTTTAGGGTTATAACCTATTACATTTATTTCCCCATCAGTTGGGTGTATTATACCACTAAGCAGTTTTAAAATTGTCGTTTTACCAGCACCGTTGACGCCTAATAATCCAACTATTTCTCCTCTATGTATATCAAAACTAAGATTTTTAACTGCTTCTATTACCTTTTTTTCACTTTTTACTAATCCCTTAATTGATGCTATAAATCCTTCGTTTTTCACTTTAACTAAATAGAATTTACTAAGATTAGTCACTGATATAACCTTTTGCATGTTGCAACTCCTAAGATCTATTTTATCAATGCTTAGAATATTATTTTTCAATATAGCGTTATTATATTAAGCCACATTTAATAGCTGCTTTATTATAATATATCATTTTTATAACTTGATTTTTAGTCATTTTTTGATATAGCCGTATATTTTTTACTTATTTTTAGTTATTTAAAGTAAAAAAGTGCACTTAGCACCTAGAAAAACAAAGTCAAAGGCGGTATCACTTCATTTCGGCGAGATGCCAGCACCCGCGATTGTCAGCAACGCCAGCGCTGGCGATTGTCAGAAAGTGCGATAAGTATAAAGGCGCTTTAATGAATGCGGGCACTTGGAGCGTAGGGGAGCTTCTAATAATCTTCGGAGCGCGCCTAAGTGAACGTTGCAATACTTAATAGTTTCAAGCAATTGAAAATGTTCAAGTTCAAGGCGCAAGCGATTGTCAGCGACGCCAGTGCGCGACGGCGCTTTATCTTTCGCGTAGATGTTCTGCGCTTGCACAGGTTGTCCTAGCGAAACGGTAAAGCAAAGTGATTTCAGCACAAGGAGCGTTTCAATCGCCAGTTAAAAAAACGAGATTTCTCCACTGCGGTCGAAATGACAGCTTTGGTGAATTTCAGCTACGCAACCTTATTCCCAATAATTCCTATTAAAAACCCAATCGTCGCCCCAATCGACACTAAGTATTTCTTTTCCATTTTGCTTTCCGGAATAATATCTTGTACCAACAAATACAAAATACCGCCATTACTCAACACAAAATGGCCGATAAATGCGCCAATGATACCTGCAAAACTTAAAAAGAAAAAGATAATTAGGGTTTTAGTTGGCTTAAAGCCGCTTAATACCAAATCGCGGTAGGCATTAAAGGCTTCTGGTAAATTTTGCAAGCCAATAAAGAATGCCAATAGTGCGGCTGTCTGCGGCTCTATGGCAAAGACGGCACCAAGCGCAATCGATTCGGGCACAAAGTCCATCATCATGGCAAGTAGCATCGCTATTTGGCCACCCTTATTGGCCAAATAGCGATCGATGTACATAAAGATCACAGAGCCCAGTAAAAATGCGATTGTCAATGGCACTAAATCGAGCTTTGCCATACCTTTTGGAATGAGCACTAGCGCCAATGCTGATAGCATGACGCCAGAGCCAAACGACATTAAAGTATGGGTGATTTCTTGCTTAATTGGGCTTTCTTTCATATGATGATTAAAAAACTTTGACAGTAAACCGCCGATTAAAACGGTGATACCCGAAAGGCCACCATAAATAATTATTTTAATAATCATAGTTTTCTCCAATTTTTACAAAGTCAACTGATGAAATGCCTTTTTGCCCTTTTGCAAGGTACACTTGTCGTTTTCAAAGTCAGCGAGTGTAATGGTCTGATCAAACGACGCTACTTTTTTGCCGTTAAGTGATAGCCCGTTTTGCTTAATTAAACGTCTGCCCTCACCCTTACTGGCAATTAAACCTACGTTTAAGAAAGCATCAACTATATTTAAGCCACTTTCAACGTCAGCTTTCGCAAGTTTCGTCGACGGAATATTTTCGTTGTCTGCACTGCCTGCAAATAGTGATTTCGCCGCTTGTAAAGCCTTATCAGCTTCGGCTTCACCATGTACAAGTGCCGTAATTTCGTAGGCTAACTTTTCTTTTGCCCGATTGATTTCAGCGCCTTCTAATTTGGCATACTGCTCAATTTCTTCAAGTGATAAAAAGGTCAATACTTTTAGTAGTTTAACGACATCAGCATCGTCGACATTTCTAAAATATTGGAAAAACTCGTAAGGCGATGTCTTTTCAGGGTCTAACCAGACCGCACCTTTTTCAGTTTTGCCCATTTTTTTACCTTCTGAAGTCGTCAATAGATTAAAGGTTACACCAAAGGCCGGCTTTTGCATTTTACGACGAATTAAATCAGCACCACCTAAAATATTTGACCACTGATCGTTGCCACCCATTTGCATAACGCAGTTGTGACGCTTATATAATTCTAAAAAGTCGTAAGACTGCATAATCATATAGTTGAATTCTAAAAATGTTAAGCCCTTTTCCATGCGTGTTTTATAGCAGTCTGCCGTCAACATGCGGTTGACTGAAAAATGCACACCAACATCTCTTAAGAAGTCGACGTAATTTAAATTTAAAAGCCAGTCGCCGTTGTTGACCATAATTGCCTTGTCATCAGTAAAGTCAAAAAACTTTGACATCTGCTGTTTAAAGCGTTCGCCATTTTTATCAATTTGTTCTTTGCTGAGCATTTTGCGCATGTCTGTTTTGTCGCTAGGGTCACCGACCATTGTCGTGCCACCGCCTATTAAAGCAATTGGCTGATGACCAGCGCGTTGCAAATGCGCCATTGCCATAATCGGAATAAAATGACCAACGGTTAAACTGTCAGCGGTTGGGTCGAACCCAACGTAAAATGTAACTTTTTCATTATCGAATAGTTCTTTAATTTCTTTTTCGTGCGTGTATTGCGCGATAAAGCCGCGTGCTTCTAATTGTTCAATAGCGTTCATACTTGCTCCTTTCATTAAATAAAAAACCACATTCAAACAAGGACGATTGAACGTGGTACCACCTATCTTTACACTAAGGGTTTAGTGCCTCAACAATCTATAACGCGATTAACCGATATGCTTTCACATATGAGCTCAAAAGTCGTAATTTAATGTCACACTTCGACAGGCTTTCAGCAACCGCCTGCTCTCTTTTTCCCGTTTGACATCTCTATTCTTTTTCAATGCTCACTTAATTGAAATAAGTATAGCCGATATACTTTCTAATGTCAAGCAAATAGCCCACTTGATACACCATTTGAATAGACATATTGCAAATCTGGCATTATAATAATAGTAGCAGAACTTAAAATAATTAACTAATTTGTCAATTATTACAATTAATAACATATATTTTTAAAGTTTTTTAGTGATTTACTTGCATTATATTGATGATACAGCTATACTTGATTAGAAGTTTAAATAAATGGAGGCGTTATGAAACGTAAATTTGGTTTTGAAATAGGTAACACAAATCTAAAAATAGATATTAAACAGCATATACAATACATCAATTTTAAGTTGGCTATTTTAGGGCAACCAACATTAGAAATGACAAATGACAGCGATGGTTTTATTGAATTATTTGACGACATCATTGTCAACTATCGCGAAAAATCACGTCGCGCTAACGACAACAACGCACCAATTTACAATAGAATTAACAATTTTTTTAATTGCTACTTTGACCAGTGTGATGAAATTCCGACAGCCATTAGTGATAGTTTTCATCTCGACTACTACGGCTTAGCGCGTGTTTTGTCTTTACCAGTTAATGCCAATTTCTATAAGAATGAATACATTGAAAGTTATCGCATAAAGCAAGGCGTCTTGCATAACCCCAAAAATGACCGTCGCACTACAAAAGGGTCTTTTCATATTGTTGAAGGCGACTTAGCGATACCCTACGACAAAAAAGAAGTACCTAAAACGACATTTTGTAAGCTGTATCAAGCGGCTTTAAAACCACCGCAAAGTTTGCTGAGATTTCCCATTACTGCAAATCAAGATCAGTCTGCTCATGGCTTTGTGTCACTACTGGTAAAACCTGTAGTGGTGCCAGAAGTCCCTAATTTTTCATCTGAAAGATGCAGTGAAATACTATTTGTTGCACCGGCTGGCAATGTCTCTAATCTCGACTTTGTCGAGTCGGTCTTTGGCAATGCCGGAGACCCCAGTATTCATACTAACGATGCAGGTATTGACGTCGACGGTTGGACAGGTTTAACTGGCTATATTGTCTTAGCACCCCATTTAACCAAACTAAAAAAGATTGATCTCGGTTTACCGCATTATAACGATGCAACCGAAAGACAGCGTCGCGATGGTATGTGTTACAAAAACGAAGATGACCTATACAACGACGGATCGCCTTTTAAGATTACCTGTCGTGACCAGTCAGGCGTTGCCGTTACACTGATCGCCGATAATTACTTTGGCTATTCAAAAAAAGAAATTAAAACCCAAATTAGCTTTGCCGCCAATTTATTTGGCAATGTTGAAGAAGAACACGCTGGTGGCACACTCGCTTTTCAGCGCGTTAATTTAGGCGAGCAATACTACGCCAGCCGCGATGGCGAATTAACTGGCTACACTTTTGATGAAGTAAAACAACTGTTTGCCTATAAAATGAATTTAATGCCAGATAACTATGGCATTGATAAAACCTTTGACAATATCATTTATTTGCCTGAAAACATCAACATCGACTTAATCAGCGCTAAAATTAACTGGCATTATTTAGATGAACCTAAGCAATTAAAACTGTTGCCAAATCACTATTATATCTTGCCAAATGGCACTAAAATACACTTGGAAAGACACCCCGCCGCACCTGCTTGGAAAATGGTTAAAACCAATGCCGAAGGCAAATTTATGCACAAACCTTGTACAGTGTCAGGCGGTGGTAAAAGCGAAATTTCGAAGGTGCTCGACAATGCCATTATTTACGGTTCTTTTTATGCCCAAGATATCGAGAAAGATCTCGATTGGGTTCAGCGAATACTGGATCATGACTTTGGCGACCGCTTTATCGTCAACCCCAATATCAACCGACCGTCGCGCCCTATTTTATCAGTTGAACGCACCTTGGGTTCGGTCATAAAACTTTTGACCCCGTCAGCGCTTTTTACACGCGAACACAATGATTATATTAAGACAATCCCCAGTCATATTAAGGCACTGGTCTTTATGGTCAAGCGCTTTTATATGCCCGAATGGGGTGATGACTGGCGTAGTCACTTTAGCGTTGACGAAATTAATGGCAAGCCGGGCAACGAAATCAACTTTAACAACCGAAAAATTAGACCAAGTTATGTACGCGTAGGCTTTAAGCCCGACGATTCGTGGCGTATTTTTAAGTTGCGTATGGACTTTATGCCAACTGAAAAATTACAACTAGAAGACGATATTTCTGCATCTATTACCGTGCCGGGTAAGGCAATCGATATGAGACCAGACAAGAGCTATAAATTTACCACCAACTGTGAATACCGCTTTTTTCAGCGCCCTGACGATGCCATTCACAAGGGCTTTGACAAACGTGCCGAACGCGATTTATCAGCTGATAATTTATTTGTCACTAATTATCGCCCACTTAAAAAAGCCGATGCCCAAGAAATTAAAGATGATATTATGAGCTATATCGCTTATTCTCAACCCGTTATTGACCACATTGAAAGCTTTTTAAAAAGTGATGAAGAATACTGTATTATTTCGTCAGAACCGCGTATCGTTGACGGAAAAATAAGTAAAAACCCACGTTATTTAGAAAATCGACGTGATATCAGTAGCCCAATCAATACTTATATTGCCGATATCGGCATGCGCTTTGCCCGCAAAGTGCCGCTTAATAAACCGCTTTATCGCCCCGTTGATGTCGTTCTACCTGGCAGAAGAAATAACCCTGCTAGCGTTGAAGACGGCAAGCGCATTCGCCCGTTAAGTGTTTATAATCCGTTACATTACCAAGAGCTGCCAGAGCTTTTTATGGACTATATCAGTAGCTTAACGGGTAAGTCGCCTTCTACCACAGGGGCTGGTTCTGAAGGCGCCTTAACCAAAGCTCCTTTTAACATGCTATTGCCAATTTACGACCTTAACAGTGCGCTGTTAAGCTACATATTAAGTGGCTTTGACACGTTTACTACGCCTGCTGGACACATCGGTAGCCAAAGTCGCGTCGACCATGATATTACCATGTTGATACCCGAACTTTGGGCACGTTTTAACGCCGACGAATATAATCCACAAAAATTAATAGAAGAAGGCTCACTTGAAAAAATAGAAAATTTTGAGTACGACGGCAAACTAATTCCAGCTAGTATTTTAGGTTACCGCATTACCAAGCACTTTACGACGCAATACTTTGGCAAAATCTTTGATGAACCACAATCAATCTTTAGTGAAGATATTTTAAAACCCGAACTACAAAATATGAAGGATTTTGTCGACGGGGTCTTAAATATCAAAGAAGCACACAAAAAAGTTGCTGAAAGTTACTTTAAAGACGGCAGTATTGACGCGGCAATCCCACCACTAAAAGCACTGTTACATCTGATGACAGATCGCGATTATAAAGGTTATCACTTAAAGGACAAGGCATTTAGACAGCTATTTGATAAACAATATGTTCTGACAAGCGACTGGTATCAACAGCGTCTTCTGAACAAGCAGGCTGTCAATATCGTTATCATGGATCGAAAAATCAGTAATCTACAAGCATTTGTCAATGACCCGATCAACGCTGAAATTGTCAAGAAATACAATTATACTGAAAAATTAACGCGCGCAATTGACCGTAAAAAACATTATCAAAATGATGCTTATCTAGAAGAATTAATTGGTACAATTGGTGCTGAAAAAATTCTTGTACCGAGCTGTAACTTAAACAAATAGAGTTTCTAAATAGTATTGTATTAACAACAATTTTAGCGACTATTCAGTCAATGTCATTTCGACCGCAGTGGAGAAATCACGGTTTTTATTGCATGGAAACGAAAACGCTTGCATATACCCAGCACTTTACGTATGCGGACACGGTTACGCGCTTAACGGGGCAATCGGTGGAATTTATCGAAGCGCTTATGCTAACGCTGTGCAATTCCATCATGCAAGTGCTCGCTAACGTTGCATCCTGCAACGTTCACGCAACGCACTCCGAAGATTTTTTATAGCTCCCCTACGCTCCAAGTCCCCGCATCCATTAAAGTGCCTTATATGCTTATCGCGTTTTTATAATTTAATTCATATAATAAACCACCAGCTAGCTGGTGGTTTATTGTTAAAGTTAATTTTACTTATTGGACAGATATTCAAGTAAACAACAGAATAATTTTATCTTGCTCTGTTAGATGAAAACAAATAGCCTGCTAGTATTCCTGCGACACCGCCAATAATATGCGTAAATTGCGAAATATTGTCCTTGACAAAAATCCCTTGGTATATTTCTTGTCCTAAATAAGTAATAATGACCAAAATCAATGTAACTGGTATCTCGCCTGCTTTCATCTGCGTAAATGATGACAGTAAAATAAAAGCAAAGACAACACCGCTACCACCCAACAAAACCGTATCACCTGAAATAATCATGTGACAAATACCTGTTATGATGGCAGTAAATATTATGACAATAGCGATATTGGCCGAACCGTATTTTTCTTCTAGCATCGGGCCAATTACCAATATAAGCGTAATGTTGGCAAATAAATGCGACAAATTGGCGTGTCCAAAGACGTGGCCAATCAATCTAAAATAAGTAAGCGGATCCGTTAACGATGCGCGATAAACACTAAACATATTATCAATTAACCAACCACCTGTCACAAAGTTGAATACAAAAACCAAGATACAAATAATAAAATAACTCAGTATTATCGGCGAGTTAAACGAAATTTTTAATTTTGTCATTACTTTTTAGGCCTCCTCACCTAATATTATACCAAAAAAAATAAATTCTGCCCATTTAGACAGAATTTATTTTGATAACTTTTATTTTTTATTTTACTGAGTTTAATCCTAAATTAAATGCTTTAATATTGAGGTCAATAAACTTTTCTTTAACCGTTGTTTTGATAACAGCTTCCCAATCGATATCTGTTAAACCCAAGCCCTTGATGAGTGCACCAACCATGACGACGTTCATTGCTTTGATATTGCCCAAGCTCTTGGCGAGTGCGGCTGCATCTAATAGCTGAGTATCTTTAATCTTTGACTTCACCTCGTCGACGACACCTACTGGGTAATCAGCTGAACCAATTAAAATTGGTGCCGATGGTATGCGGTATGTATTGATAACAACTGTGCCATCTGGTCTGACAAATTCGATCCATTTAGCGGTTTCCATTTCTTCAAATGATACTAAAATATCGGCTTGACCCTTACCAATAATTGGCGAATAAACCTTTTCGCCAAAGCGCACTTGTGTCGTTACCGAACCACCACGCTGCGCCATGCCATGCACTTCTGACATCTTTACATCATAGCCACTAGATAATAATCCCGTTGCAAGTATTTTACTGGCTAGTATAATACCTTGACCGCCGACACCCGATAATAAAATATTCGTTGTTTTACTCATATTAGTTACCTACCTTTTCAATTGCGTCAAACGGACACGCCTGTAAACAAACGGTACAACCCACACACATATTGGGGTCAATTGACGCCAACTTAGCTTCTTTATCAAAGCTGATTGCCGGACAACCAGTACGCGTACACACACGGCAACCGCGACATTTTTCTTCAACGACATGACAAATTGGCCTTTTAAGGGCAAATTCGTTAAGATCTTCTGGTGAAAAACGCTTTAATACACACGGCCAACGCGTAATGATAACTGATGGACCATCAAAGGCAAATGACACATCAAGTGCCTTGGAAACGTCTTCTAATTGCAATGGATTAACTGTAATCACCTGTTCAATACCAATTGCCTTACAGAGTGCCGGTATATCGATTTCTTTGGTCTTGTTGCCCATTAAAGTATAGCCAGAACCGGGGTTTTCTTGGTGACCTGTCATACCAGTAATGCGGTTGTCCAAAATAACGTTAACCGTATTTGAACCATTATAGACGACATTCATCAATGAATTGACACCAGTATGGAAAAAGGTCGAGTCACCGATTACTGTGACAACTTTTTTATCGACGCCATTTTGCGCAAATGCCTGTGCGGCACCGTGACCCATCGAGATGGACGCGCCCATGTCAATAACTGTATCAATTTGCTTAAGCGGTTCAGCTGCACCTAAAGTGTAACAGCCAATATCGCCTGTAATCATGACATTGCGCTTTTTAGTGAGCGCATAAAAGAAACCGCGGTGCGGACAACCAGCACATAGTGTCGGTGGTCTGCCAACGATATTTTCTTCGCTGATCACTTCACTTGGGCGATCTTCATCGAGTAGCGCTTTGGCAATAATATCAGGGTTTAATTCGCCAATATTAGGAATTTTTGCCTTGCCGATACAATCGATGCCAGCAACTTTCATTTGATCTTCAATAAAGGGTTCTAGTTCTTCAATGACGTAAAGCGTTTCAACTTGATCGGCAAATTCTCTAATTTTTGCCATCGGCAGTGGATTGGTAAAGCCGAGTTTTAAATAAGACGCCGTATCGCCAAATACTTCTTTAGCATATTGATAAGACACACCTGAAGTGATGATGCCGATTTTTTTATCGTTCCACTCAAAGCGGTTAAGTGGTGATTCATTTGATAATTGTTCTAATTTAACGAGTTTGTCTTCGACAATGGGGTGTAATCGCCTTGCTGTGGCAGGCGCCGCAACGTACTTTTCAGGCATTTTTTTATATTCTTGCATCGGTACGTCAACGCGCTCAGTTTCTTCGACAAGCGACTTTGAATGGCAAGTACGCGTCGTCATTCTAAATAGAACGGCAACGTCGTTTTCTTCAGAAATCTTATAAGCTTCTTTGATATAGTCTTTACATTCTTGTGAATCAGAAGCCTCGATACAGACAATTTTGGCGTGCTTGGCATAGTATCTGTTATCTTGTTCATTTTGCGACGAATGACAACCTGGGTCATCGGCCGAAATTAAAACTAGACCACCTGTAATACCAGTGTAGCCAATCGTAAACAGTGGGTCAGCCGCAACGTTAACGCCAACGTGTTTCATGGCGGCAAGCGATCTCGCCCCTGCAACCGATGCACCAATTGCCGCTTCAAGCGCTACCTTTTCATTAGGCGCCCATTCGCAATATAGGGCATCTTTGTACTTGGAAATATTTTCCAAAATTTCAGTGCTAGGCGTACCTGGGTAGGCCGAAGCAAACGTTACACCTGCTTCGTAGGCACCCCTAGCTACAGCTTCGTTACCTGTCATCAGTTTTTTCATCATGCACTCTCCTTGTAATGATTTAAACACTAATTATAAATATGAGTTTTTAATTACAATTAAAATTTGACCGTCATCTCGACCCGATGGAGAGATCTCACTTTTAAAACCAAGATTTCTCGATTACGGCTTCGCCTTACTAGAAATGACAATTAACTGAATAATTTCAACTAATACTAACAATTAAAAACTAATAATATTAAATTTATATGATTATGCAAACTTCGCAATAACACTACCCAATGCAATTGAATTGAGTTTTGTTTCGTAGTTATCAGCGCGCGACACCAATACAACGGGCACGCGTGCACCCATAATAATACCGGCTGATTTTGCACCTGCCAAATAGGTCAGTGTTTTGCCGATACCATTGCCGACTTCGATATTGGGTACTAAAATGACATCTGTTTCGCCTGCGATGTCAGACTTAAACCCTTTTACTTCGGCAGCTGCTTTCGAAAATGCCAAATCGACTGCTAATGGTCCTTCTACAATAACGCCTTTGCCAAGTTCGCCTGCTTGACACTTGTCTTGTAATGCCCTAGCATCTACCGTAGCCGGCATTTTGGGGTTGACCTTTTCTTTAGCGGCAACACAGGCAACTTTTACCATTTTATTGCCAAGCGCCTTTGCGACATCTACTGCATTGTTTAATATTTTAACTTTGGCATCTAAGTCGGGGTTGATGTTCATACCACCATCAGTTAGATAAACCAGTTTGTGATAGAGTGGTATTTCGTAGACCACAACATGAGATAATTGACTATCAGTGCGTAAGCCAATTTCTTTATCAAGCACAGCCTTTAAAAGTATTGCCGTGTCAATTAAACCCTTCATTAAAAAGTCACCTTCACCTGCGCTGACCAAAGCTACGCTTTTTAGTGCAGATTCTTCTAATGAGTCAGTTTTAATTAAGCGATAACCATCTATAGCCAAATTGTTGTTTTTAGCAATTTCAGCTATCTTCGCAACATCACCTACTAAAATAGGCTCAATTAACTGTTCTTCTGCTGCTCTTACAACTGCGTGCAAGACTTCAGAGTCTTCAGCTGCAGCGACGACAAGTCGCATGGTTTGTCCTGTTTTAGCTGCTTCTAATAATTGATTTAAGCTTGTAATCAATCTATAACCCCCCTTTCAAATTTTGCTAAGTAATACAGTATAATTTTACATTATTTTAGGTCTAAATGCAAACGCGCTATTTTTATTTTTTTAGTAATTATTCAGTCAATTGTCATTTCGGGTAAAGTTGAAGCCAAAATCAGGTTCTCTCCACGCTGGTCGAGATGACAAAATGGTGTCTGTGGCGAACAATTGGTCTTATTATTTCAGTAAAGATGTAAAGTCTTCAAGGTAATAGAGCGCAGCGCTACGTAGTTCGTCTTCGTAGTCACGTGAACTATCGTCGGCAATCGCGATGACGTCCATGCCAGCGCGCTTAGCAGCCATAACGCCAGCACTGGTGTCTTCAAACACCAAGCATCTTTCTGGCGCTACATCTAAAGATTTTGCAACGCCTAAAAAAACATCGGGAAACGGCTTGCCGCGTTCAAATTCACAAGCTGTACGCAGCGTTTCAAAGTAATCTGCAATGCCGTTTTTAGCAAGCGATAATTCTGCTAGATATCTAAAATTTGCTGTACCAATACCCATTTTAATATTATTCTGTTTTAAATAGTCTAATAGTTGTCGAACACCATTTTTGAGACCAATGCGATTGGCATAATAATCATGCGCCATATTTAACCATTCTTTCTGTATGGTTTCGATGCTGTCTGCTATTGAAAATTCTTCTTTAAAGTAATTGGCAACTTCAATTGTCGACATACCTTCAATTTGGCGTTGTAAATTAACGGGCATTTGGTAATTGTGTTTGCGTAAATACTCGATATCGATTTCTTTCCAGATCCACATCGAATCGACTAGTGTACCGTCTAGATCAAAGATAACGGCTTGATATTTTAAAATGTCTATCATTTGTCCCTCGTTAATATTTTTTGTAACTATTCAGTCATGTCATTTCGACCGCAGTGGAGAAATCTTCGTTTTTATCGCAATTGAAACGAAAACGCTTACATATACCCGGCACTTTACGTATGCGGACACGGTTCCGCGCTTAACGGGGCAATCGGTGGAATTTATCGAAGCGCTTATGCTAACGCTGCGCAATTCCAGTTGTCGATTTAATGACTGATTATTTAACTGAACAATTACCATTGTTTTTAATACGGCTGATTAATATAGCTATCAATACGTGATTTTGACCTGCCATATTTAAAATAATTTTTGCGTTTTAAAAGTGTCAGCACGTCTTTATCTAAACTGTGTAGTATGACTTTTTGACGCGCTAAAAAGACAATTTCTATTAATTTGTCTTTTAAACGCTGTGAATTGACATCGACATAATATGCTTCAATCGGTTCATTATGACTATGATTAATTAATAATTTTGTAATCTGTTCTTTGTTGCGATAGTAAGCACTTGACTGATTACGCATTTCAATGGCGTCAAAGATGTTGTCGTCGACTAAATGCTTATATTTAATCTGATAGTATTTTGCCATAGTATTGTAATACTGATAGTAAAAGAGCCCTTCTTCAAGTGAGCTAATTGTACTAGGCAGCTCAATTTTATTATCGCTGTAAAGTAGCATATTTGATTCTACAAACTGCACTTTATCAAGTTGACCGCTTTCTAGTTGTTCAATTAACTGTAAGCGCCGCTTGGCATGCGCAGCAAAGTCTATTTTTTTCATACTATTCTCTGTTTAGTTATACTATATATTTTTGTTTAAATGCTTTCGTTTCAATCGCCATAAAACCCGAGATTTCTCCACTGCGGTCGAAATGACATTGGCTGAATATAGACAATTATCTTAAATAATTTTATGCAACTTAAAGCCAAGATAATCGCATGATATTAGCTTGTAGCTGACACCGTTAAAAGTGCCCTGTTTAACCGCTTGATAATTGGCATGAATATGGCCAAAATAAACCTGTTTAATGCCACTTTGTTCAATGATCTCAGTCATCGGCGTCGGCTGGCCTGCTTCATCAAATGGCGGGTAGTGTAGCACGCAGATTTTTTCTAATGCCTGATCGGCTGCTTCAATTGATAATTTTAAGCGATTGCATTCGCGCTGATATATTTTGGCATCTGCACTTTCGCCATTAATATTAGCAGGTACGTCCCAACCGCGTGTGCCGACAATACTATAACCAGCAAAGCTATAGGCGTTGTTTTGTAAAAAGTCAATTGTCTTAACTGCCGCGCGCATTTTCTTTATTGTTGACCACCAATAGTCATGGTTGCCCTTTAGCATTAATTTTTTGCCGGGCAGTGCATCTACCCAAGCTAAATCTGCGGCTGCTTCTTTTAAGGTTAGCGCCCATGAATTATCGCCAGCTAAAATCACAAGATCGTCATCTGTTACACATGCTTGCCAGTCGGTAGCAATGCGTTCATAGTGTTTCAACCAGTGCTTGCCAAAGACGTCCATTGGCTTATCACTGCTAAAACTGAGATGCAAATCTCCAATAATATATATTGCCATCAGCAGCTCCCTAAGCGTTTTCCGAATCTTTAAATGGCTGATAGCGCGGTAATACTTCTTTTATTTCTTGTAGTAAATCTTCGATTTCTTCGATGGTGCCGTTTTTCCATAATTTTTCAAATTTTAACTGAAATTGCATGGCCTCGTCAGTGCGGCCTGCAACCATTAAGACGCGAATGTTTTTAGTAATGTCAGAAACCAAATTAGATTTTAATTCAAATAAGAGTTGTGCATTGATGACTTCTTTTCTTATTTCAGTCATTTCATCATCAAGCGCAGCAGCGGCAACAGCTGATTTTTTTAGGCGCTCTTTTATTTCTTCTGGTATATTTGATTTATATTTATAGTTTAGCGAATGCTCAATCGTTGCCCAAAAGTTCATTGCAAGTGTTCTTATTTGAAGCTCTGCCAATACTTCTTTTGGGCCAAATGCCGTTTGCACCGGATATTTTATAATCATGTGATAACTGCGATAGCCTGACGGTTTAGGGTATTTGACATAATCTTTTTGATAAACGATTGTAAGATCTTGACCATCACGTTTATTTAATAGGTCAACAACGGTGTAAATATCATCACTAAATTGACACATAATACGCAAACCCGCGATATCTTCCATTAAAGTTTCAATTTGGTCAAGCGGTATTTCACGCCTTTTAGCTTTTTCTAGTATTGATGAAACGCGCTTAACGCGACCTGTCACAAACTCTATTGGAGAATACTGATTGAGTTCTCTAAACTCTTTGCGAATCGATTTTAACTTTACTTTAAGCTCTGATACAGTTTGTTCATAGGGTATCAACGTTGCTTTCCATTCTCTTACGTTTTTCATGTCTTCCCTTTCTGTTTTGGGTTATTATCCTAACTTAGTTTTTATAATATATAACACTGTCAGTATGGCAATTATTGAAAAAACAATGCTGTAAATAAGCGTATTGTCTGCTTTGCGACGTTTGCCATAATGTCTATACGACATATATAGCCCCAGTGTTGACAGCACAAAAGTTGCTCCAGAAAGTGCAGCACTGACATCTAATAACAGACGATTCCAACGATAGCGGTACGGCATATTGAGCATTCTTGTTATCATGTAGGCGCTACTTGGTCGCGCAAATAATAGCATCGTCGCCAAGATAATCAGCATTAGCCAAATGATACTTTTAAAATAACCTAAAAGGGTATCAAACTTTTGATCGGTTTGATATTGTTCAACTTTTTCAACACTTAGCGGTGGCATAACCGCTTCTAATTGTTCTTCGTGATGATAATTGAGTTGTTTTTTTAAGTATTTAGTCTGAATATCGTTGATATTTTTAACGATAATCTTTTTTACTTCGCGACTGGTATTGATAAACTGTACGCGAATTTCATATTGACTAAGCGTGCCCGTTAGCAATTTGCTATCTAATACAACGGCATTCACTGAAACCGATTCAACTTCTTCAAAATTGACCAAACAAATAATTTGAGTATCTTTTGCAAGCGCGTAATTTGCAACAAAACGCATGCCACCCAGTGAAATGTCTTTGCTAAGCGTAGATATCTGCTCGGCATTTTCACTTAAGATTACTTTCATTTCTTTTACGTAATTAAGTCTAAAGAAATCACGCCGTTGCACTTTTTCTATTCCGCTAACTTTATGCAATGTCAACATGGCAATATCGTCAACTAATTTACGGCTTTCAACAATTGCCTTAAAGCGATACACTTCAAAGCGGTCATGTCCTTCATCGTACTTTGAAAACAATACATTGACATGTTGCTGCGGCTGCAATATTACAATTTTGCCTGACTTTATCGGCGCATGAACCAATAAACTACCGTCTTCAAACGTTTCTTCAACCAGTGTTTTAGCGGTATCTTGTTGCCCTGGTTTAGTGCCTTGTAATTCTAGTTCAATCGATTCTCCTACTATAAACCTATGTTCCACTTTTTCCTCCAATTACTTGGATATTTATCTATTAACGCGTTTGGCTAATTGTACTGCCACAAATGCCGTAATCGGTATAGACATGACAATACCAATGCTGCCCGACAAGGCGCGTACGACTTCTGCAGCGATCAAATCCATATTAATAATTCTACTATATTGCATATTATTGGCGCTAAATAATAGTATCAAGGGTAAAAAACTACCTGTATAGGCCAATATCAACGTGTTGGTCATTGTACCCATGACATCGCGGCCAATGTTCATACCTGAATTAAATAACTTAATCGCCTCAATTTTCGGATTATTAAGACGTATTTCTTCTATCGCCGAAGCAATTGACATGGCAACGTCCATAACGGCGCCTAACGCACCGAGTATAATGCCTGATAACAACAATTCAGATGCGTTAAAAATATTGCCCTGTGGTATGTACTGCAGCATCAGCGCCTCGTCTGTAGAAAGACCAGTAACGTGCATCAATTTTGTGAAAATTAATGCCAGTAAACCCGCGCAAATGACACCGCCCATTGTACCAATAATCGCCGCAACACTCTTAGACGACACACCTGTGATAAAAAACAGCGTAAAAACTGTTATGATCGCAGCAACGACAATTGTTATCAAAATTGGACTATAGCCTTTGACAAGCAGCGGAATATGGACGAGTCCAATTGTTGCAAGTGTTAGTCCTAGTGTGACTACCGTTTTAACGCCTTGCCAGCGCCCAACCCATAAAATTGTAATAATGAACAATGCTATCAAAAAATAGACGCCTGTATCACGCTTGTAGTCATGTACATAGTAACCGCCATCTGCCTTATACAGAATAATCTTATCGCCTGTGTTGATATACAGCGGAAACGGATCAGTCGCTAAAAGCGCGTGTTCTATTTGTATGATTTCTCCTTTATTTGGTCCATCTATTAACTTGAGTTCTAATAAAAATTTATTGTCGGCAAATTCATCTTGTCCTACTTCTATTTCGGTAACTTTAATTACTTCAGCTGCTTCGTAAGTATCACTTGACGAATCACCATTGGCATAACTGATTGAAAACGTTATGATCAGTGTCATAATTAATAAAACGATACGTTTCATATTCCCCCCACTTGGCCACACCATATTATATCATGATTTAGGGTGTTTTATAAAGAAAAAGCGCAGCAAATTTGCTACGCGTAATGTAAATATCTATTATATAACGCCCATTTTTTTAATAACAGACTGCAACGGAAAATAGAGCAAAACAAAGATGATCATGCCACCAACTGCTTGTACTGCATTGGGAAAAACATTGGCAATTGCAACTGCAAAACCATAGCCCAATAATAATGACTCAGTAAAAAAGTAGCCAGTTACCATCACAATGCCACCAAATAAAGCCGCTATTGATAGGTGCTTAACTTGTAATTTGTCATCACTTGTTTTTTTCTTAAAAATTGCCAGTACGCTTGCTACAACAAAGGCATCAAGACCTTTAATAATAAATGTCGGTACGGCGTACATTGCGTAACCTGCTGCAATATCAGCAAGTAATGAGCCGATCGCCGCAGGAAAAGCACCAATTGGCCCCATTAATGCACCGCAAAGGTAAACAAACGTGTCACCTAAGTGCAAATAGCCGTAACCAGTTGGTATTGGTATTGCAATCAATAGAGTTGCAATAAATACTAAAGCAGCTAATACGCCGGCAATTGTCAGTTGTTTTGTCGTCATTGTTCCCCCTAAAATTTGTTAAAATATTGATTGACGATTAACTCGCTTTTGTCAATAATAGATTGTTCCTCGGTTGCTATATAGCCGTCATAATAATGTGCTAAAAGCGTAATGTCTTCTGAGCTAAAATCTGGCAGCGGAATGTTTTTAAGCGGTGTTGCGTACAGTTCTAGTAACTGTCCTTTACGCTTTCCCTTATACGATAGCCACAGACTTATAATCTTGCTATTTAAGTACATTGTTAATGCTTTTAAAAGCACCTTTTGATCGACGTTAAACCATTTATTATCAGGCTTAGCCGATAAAAAATAAATATCGGCACTGCCATAAAAGGGCGCTTCTAGATAGGCGAATGTATTGCTTTTTGAACGCTGTGGTGCAATAATTTTTGGTCCTAGAAATATTTTTTCATCACGCGGCCACTGCAGTTCATACCACGCTCTGGCACCGATTTTTACTTCGCGCCGTCTTTCGAGAAGTGGTCGATAAACGGCTAAGTGTTGCAACCATTTTTGATTATGCTTTAAATTGCCCCTTGCGCTATATAAAACATGTCTAGTTGGCAATTTAGCTAGCTTGTATTTTTTAATATCACTATTTTTTAAAAATGGCTTAAGCAGTTGGTCATCGTTTGCTTCGTCGTTTTCAAATACAAAAATCGGTTTTTCGACAATAAATGGTTGCTGAATAATAAGGCTATGACGCTGTTTAAAGCGATCAGCACCTGACACTAAGCCCTGATTAATCGCTAAAACATCACCTAAAGTCAATCTGCAGTTTTGCTCTATTTTTAGTAATTGTCGTAAATAATCAGATGGAATTAGCTGAATGTCACCGCGCTGACTATAGAGCGCCTTATTATCTGTCGTAAAGCGTTGGTCGTTTCTTGTGACATCGCACTTGTCTTGTTTGTTTTTTTTGTAACTCAGTGTAAAAATAATAAAGCTTAAGGCGTTGACTTTTTTAAACGCTTTAAGTGAATCGTAGTAGCGTATTGAACGCCATGATGCCCGATTTTTAATGTCGTTACGCAACTTAGTAGCGCCATCAGCTGTTGTAAAATAACTGGTCATAATCTGTGTGACGACGCCTTCTTTAGACAGTATATTTAGCGCTTGATGCACAAAAAAATAACTGTAGTCCATTTTGCCCTGATAAAACTTAGACCACTGTGTATTATTTTTTAACGCCGAAAATAAATAGGTATGGCCCCTTTCGCCAATATATGGCGGATTACCAATGATGATATCAAAGCCACCACTTTCTATAATTTGCTTTATCTGCGGTTTTTCTGTCAGTTCTAAAAGGGCATCACAAGAGAGCAAAAGACCATCAAACGCAACGCCAAAATACTGTTTTATTAATTCGTCAAACTGCAGAACCGATGTGGCGTTTATATCATTTAGTACCATGTTTTGCATGGTTTGCTTTAATAAGTTGGTGTCATTTTCAAGTTGATAAAAGCGCTGCCATTCAACTTGTTTAGCCAGTCTTGCAAAGCCAAATACACCTGTACCGCTTGCCATGTCTAAAAATTTTAACTGACTGAGTTGTTGCAATATGTTTTTAGCCGTTTTAGGTTCAGTTTTGCCCGCCGCAAATGACAAGGCAACCATCTTACTATAGCCAACATTGATCAAATAATAACATATTGCGTCTTCAACCATGCTAATTGCCAGTGAAAGCGGCGTGTAAAATGCACCGGTTAGTTCGCGCAATTGAGGCGTTAATTTCGTATCATAATTGAGAATGCTGTCAATTATTTCATTCATTGCAAGACGCTATTACTTATTGATAACTGGCGCATCTTGCCACAGTTTTTCGATATTATAGTAGTTGCGTTTTTCAGCGTTAAAGACGTGCACGATAATGTCTTCAAAATCGAGCACCACCCAGTCACCATTTTGATGACCTTCTTTGTGATGTAAGTCAAGCTGATAGTCTTGCCAAACCATGTCTTCGACGTGTTTAGCCAATGCCATGGCGTGCTTGTCGCTTTGCCCTGTTGCAATCACAAAATAATCGGCAATTGACGACTTGCCATTTAAGTCGAGCACGATGACATCTTCACCTTTTTTATCGTCAATGTAATTTGCCATTGCTAAAGCTAATTCTTTAATGTTCAATCTTTGGCCCCCTCACTGCTGTGCATTTGGTTATAAAGTGCCACTGTATTGGGATGAATCGGTTTTTGCATTGTAATTAAGTAGCAAATGGTATCGGCACTTATGATTTTTAAGGCAGCGCGCAACGATTTTTTAGCCACTGCGCGGTGTTCTTTTAACTTTGGGTAATCGCGCCCATTTTCGGTGGCGTCGGCAATATAGATAATCGACTCGACATCTGACATGCCAGCGCGACCTGTCGTATGATATTTGATGGCATTGAGAATTGTTTGATCAGTAATGCCAAATTTAGATTTGGCAAGACATGCGCCTGCTGTTGCGTGTACAATTTGCGGCATGTCATAAAATAGCGGGTCTACTTTTTCGTCTTTATCACATTCTATTAAAGTGATCATATCATCAAATGTCATTTGCTTGGCAATGTCGTGCAAATAAGCTGCCACTTCTACTGTCATTTGATCAACGCCGTAGCGTTGCGCCAGCTTAATTGCCCATTCAACAACGCGTTCTGTATGCTGATAACGCTTGTCTGATAGTTGCTCAGCGAGATGCTTTTTAATTGCGCTAATATCATATAGCATATAAATCGTTCTCCACTATTAACTGTTCAACGCGCTTGGTCACTAAGTATTTAATTGGTTCACCAGTGGCATAGCGCTTTCTAATATCAGAAGACGATATTTCGAGCCTGAGCATTTTCATCATCTGAATATCGGCGCAGTAGGTACGATTTAAGCGGTCGATTGCACCCTTTAGTTTTTCGTCATTCAAACTGGGGCGCGTTGCTGCAATAAACGTTATACTACATAGCAGCTTTTGATAATCGCGCCATTTTTCAATGTCGACAATGGCATCGGCGCCAGTGATAAAGTAAATTGAATCGCTTTTATAGTGCTCTCTAAAGTAGTTTATCGTATCAATTGTATAACTAATACCTTGGCGGCGAAGTTCAACATCGGACACCGAAAACTGTCTATTGTCAGCAATAGCCGCTTCGACCATTTTATAGCGCATTTCGGGCGATGTCTTGACGACATTTAATTTATGTGGCCCTATTTTTGACGGCACAAAAACCACCTTATCCAATGAATAAGCGTGCAATACTTCTTGTGCTAAAAATAAATGACCCAAGTGGACGGGGTCAAATGTACCGCCCATTATACCAATTTTCATTTTCTTTTTGCCTTTGGCAATTCAATCACTGGTTTTTCTTTATGCTTTCGATAAATTACAAATTTTCTGCCAATGCTTTGGACGAATTCGCTTCTCGTGCGCATTGCAACAATATCAGCTACTTCGTCAATCGGTAGCGCGCACGATTCTAAGACGTGAACTTTTACCAATTCGCGCTTTTCAATTGTTTCGTTTACCTGATTGATAAAAGCGTCAGTGATACCTTCTTTACCTAATTGTATCACTGGTTTTAATGGATTGGCAAGCGCCTTTAAATAACTTCTCTGTTTGCCGGTTAACATATTTACCTCTTTAATCATATTTAATCGTAACTGTTCAGCCAAGTTTTCATTTCGAGTGAAGGTAGCTGTAATCGAGAACTATCTCCCGCTTGTCATTTCGAGTAGGTTGCATACACGAGCAGTATACGACCTAAGTTTACGACCAGTGCATGAGTCAAGAAATCTCGGGTTTCAAAAGCGAGATCTCTCCACTTCACTAGCGTTTCGGTCGAGATGACATAAAGCAGCACCTTTTAACTGAATAGTTTCTTTTAATCATAAAATTCAAATTCAAAATCAAAAATTCTAACAGTTTGACCTTCTTCAATACCGCGCTCGCGTAGTTCATCAAACACACCGCGTCGTCTTAAATAACCCTCAAAGCGGCGCAAACTGTCGTAATCATCAAAGTTGGTCGAATAAACCAAGCGCTCTATGCCTTCACCCTCTAAAATATAAATATCATTTTGCTTGATGATATTGATTTCGTAAGGGTTGTGCTTTTCTTCAAGCATTTCTAAATCGTCAAGCGTCATTGATTCAACAAGCGGTTCAACTGGAATTGTCGCCAGTTTTTCAGTGACATAGCGCATCAGCTGAGCAACGCCCTCGCCTGTTGCCGCCGAAATCTCAAATAGTGGCAGTGCCTGACTATCGATAAAGGCTTTAAAGTCATCCATTAGCCTTGTATCAAGGGCAATATCGGTTTTATTGGCGACCACGATTGTTGGGCGCTGCGCCAGTTTATCATTGTATTGTTGTAGTTCTCGGCTGATGACTTGAAAATCTTCTATTGGGTCGCGCCCTTCACTACCCGAAACATCGACAACGTGTAAAATTAGGCGTGTCCGTTCAACATGGCGTAAAAAGTCATGCCCTAAACCAACGCCATCAGCTGCACCCGAAATTAAACCAGGTATGTCAGCCATGACAAATGATTCGCCCTTGATTACTTCGACAACACCTAAATTGGGCTTAATTGTCGTAAAGTGATAGTTGGCAATTTTTGGTTTTGCCTTGGTGACGCGCGCTAACAATGTTGACTTGCCGACATTGGGGTATCCAACTAAGCCGACATCGGCGATCATTTTTAGTTCTAAAAGCAGCTCTTTTTCGACACCCTTAAAGCCAGCTTCAGCAAAGGTTGGCGCACGACGTGTTGACGTTTTAAATTCAGCGTTACCACGACCACCGCGTCCGCCGCGTGCGACAATAAATTGATCATCGACCTCGGTTAAATCGGCGATCACAATATCGTTTTTGGCATCTTTAATTATGGTACCAGCCGGTACTTTGATGATTAGATTTTTGCCGTCTTTGCCAAAGCACTTTTTCTTTTCGCCATTTTTACCGTTTTCAGCGGCGTATTTCTTTTTATATCTAAAATCCATTAACGTGCGCATGCCGCTGTCAACGACAAAAATCACATGGCCACCACGACCGCCGTTGCCGCCATCTGGCCCGCCATCTGGCACGTATTTTTCACGCCTAAAAGACACGACGCCATTGCCGCCGTTGCCAGCTTTAACCGTTATTTTGGCATGATCTACAAACATAAATTCCTCATTTCAAACACAATAAAAGAGGCCGCTAAAAGTGGCCACCTATCATTTCTTATTCGCGATGTAGTAAATACCTATGATGTTACTACATCGCAAATAAGCCTGTTAATTAGTTTTCAGGGTAAACGCTGACTTGTTTTCTCGTCTTGTCTTTGCGTTCAAACCTTACGACGCCATCTATTTTAGCAAATAGTGTATCGTCGCCACCAATTCCCACATTATTACCTGGGTGTATTTTTGTTCCTCTCTGACGAACGATAATGCTACCGCCGCTGACAAACTGACCATCGCCACGCTTGACACCTAATCTTTTAGCATTACTATCACGTCCGTTTTTAGAAGAACCAACACCTTTTTTAGAAGCAAATAATTGCAAATTTAACGTCATCATCTTACAACACCTCCCTTGTATAGACCATAACATGTTTTGGATAAACCTCTGCCAAACTGGTCATCGCAATAGCGAATTGTCCGATAATCAAATCAGTTTTTTCCAGTAAGTCGTTTGGCAACCCCTTTGACAACATACATTTCAGATAACCACGCGCCCCGTCTTCTTCACACTCAGGTATGATGCCAAGAAGTAGTTCAAGTGCGTTACAAGCCGTAATTGAGCTAATCGATACAGCCGCACAGACAATATCTTTATCATCGTCATAATCGGCGTGACCGTCAACTTCAAACCCGATGTAATGGTCATTCTGACGATATAAGTATGCCGTCGTCATATTAAACAGTAATCGATTCGATTTTCACTTGTGTATACGGCTGACGATGACCACGCTTAACGCGAACGTCTTTTTTAGGCTTGTATCGCATCATCAATACCTTTTTAGCCTTGCCGTTTTTAACGACTGATGCGGCAACTTTGGCGCCTTCAACATAAGGTGTGCCAACAGTTAAACCAGCTTCATTAGACACGGCGACAACTTTGTCGAAATCGACTGTTTCGCCAGCTTCTACCTGTAACTTTTCAACGGATAAGACATCACCTTCGCTAACGCGATACTGCTTGCCACCCGTTTCAATAATTGCGTACATAAGTGCTCCTCCTTATTAATCTCGCCAAACCGAGGTATGCCGAATGCATTTTCCACCTGATTTGTGCGGCTTCACAGATAATTATACTATCACACAAACGGCACTAAGTCAATTATTTTAGGGCTTTTTTCAGCATTTGTGTCTGCAGCATGTCTAATCGGTTGCATAATGCCGTCAGCCACATCACAAAGCTGCAAAGATAACTTGATATTGTGTACTCTAAGTAGGTCTTTTATACTTTGCTGCACTTCTTCCATTTTATAGTAAATATCGCGGCTAACTGTAAAGTAAAACTGCTGTTTTTGATTACATTTAGCGTAATATATCATATAGTCGAGCCAGTAATCAATTAGCACTTCGGCTTTGATCTGATTAACGCGATTATAAAAGCATTGTTTTACCGATGGCGTGCTATGAGTAATTGATAATTCTAAAAGCCCACTTGACGACATACCCTTCACTATCATATGCGCGCTTTTAAATAATGCTTTTACCTGCTTTAAAAGTTCTTTCTGTGTTTGTTTTTGCATCATCAAACAATCGACAATGACCGTACCACTTATTTTACGTTTGGCAAGTTCTGTCGGTAGTACCGATAGCGCTGCCCAGTTGACAGCATAATTAAAATCTTCAGCTGGTAGGCGATTAGTAAAACCAGCTGAATCAATGTCAATGACGGTCATCGCTTCGAGCTGATCGATCGTCAGCTCAACGCCAGAAGTTAACACAACCGTTTGTCGCTGATTGTCTTTTAACCAAGCGAGTAAATCTAACTGCTGATAAAGTGCTACACTCTTTTGAAATGACGCGTTTAACTGACCGCGTTTGTTTGCATGGTAGCTTGTAATTTTATCATGATAACACTCAAATAAGCCCGCTTTATCGCGGTGGCGTAAAGGTTGATAGTCTTTTTGTGTCTGCGGTACAATTAACGCTTCAAATTGCTTAATTAAGTGCTTAGCTTCACCTATTAATTGCTCTTTAGTTAACGCACCAGCAGCTGTTCGAACAACGATGCAAAACTGCCTATTGATTAATGGTTCTAATGCCATTTTTATAGTTGAAAGCACATTTTGATTGCTGATTTTTTTAGATATAAAAAGGCCACTGCAATCGGTTGTCAACACCAAATGATCACTATTTAAGTTGATATTGCCCGTTGCCCGCGCCCACTTATCAACACGCTGCGTCGCATTGACCTGCACGTATAGACGATTGCCAGTCTTTATATCAATGTCATTTAAGGTTGACTTAATGTTCTTTTGTCTGATAAATAACTTTTCTGTTTGACCAATGCTTAGAAAACAAAATTGACCATCACACTTTTCAATTTCAGCAAGGTAAATATCGCCTAGTCGAACGGTTTGCTTATGGCAATGCACACTAAAATCGACAACTTTTTTATCGTCGATGATAAATTGATAGTGATTAAAAATTAAACTGTGCTCAATCGCTTGCATGCTAACCTACAATTCTAACAGTGGTTTATACTGATCTTTATCACTAAAAAATAATGCTGTGCGCGTAATGTCTACATCATAAATATCAAGCTCAGTCGACTGACAGAGTATCGCAATGACATCGCGCGGTTTAGCGCTGCCGCTGTCAAATGAATGAATTGAAATAATATAGTGCTGACGAGCTTCTTGTTGACCACAATCGACGATATCTGCGACAAATGGTTTTAAGTCTTTGTCAACCCATCGCTTCTTTTTATTTTTTTTGCGCAGTATAATCGAATCAGCTGCTTGAAATGCCGCAACTAAATCACAATAGCCTGCTGGCATTTCAACCCGATAACGAATTAACGAGACGGCGTGCATTAAAGAAACCGACTTTTCAATGATTTTATAATCAATTAAACGCAATCCCTTTGGTGCAAAAGCGTTAAACTGTTCGATAAACGGCGCAACTGCTATTTCACGTTCTAGTTCGACTTCCATAATTTCGTATTCACTAGACACCCCCACTGATAGCGGTCCACCAAATGTCATTTTAGGGTGCGGGTGAAAGCCTTGGCTAAACGCCAAAGGCAATTTAAGACGACGAAAGGCGCGCTCAAAAAAACGGATGAGGTCTAAGTGGCCTAAATACTTCATCATGTCCGTTTTACTGTAATGAAAGCGAATAATCATGGGCAAATACCACCTACTAAACCTGTGTTAATACCACAGTTAATACATTTTTGACGACAATTGGGCGTCACATCTGCGCGCAGTGCACGGTCGTATTCACGTGCCAAAAACTGTTTAGTTACACCACAGTCGATGTGGTCCCACGGTAGTATTTCATCAACTGAGCGCTCGCGATTGGCATAAAAACCAATGTCTAAGCCAGCAGCTTCAATTGCCTGTTGCCATTTGTCGTAGTCAAAAAAATCTTCCCAGCCGTCGTATTTACAGCCGTTTTGTTCAGCTATTAAAAGTGCCTTACCCAAGCGGCGGTCACCCCTAGCAAAGACACCTTCAATACGACTGGTATAAACATCATGATAATTATAAGTGACTTTAACGGCTTTTAAAGCCTCTTTTAATTTAAATTGCTTTTGGCGAATAGATTCAATGCCCTCTTGGCCAAACCACTGAAATGGCGTAAAGGCTTTCGGCACCAAAACCGATGTCGATATTGTCAAACTTAGTGCCTTTTTGGTCGTGCGCACTTGTTTATAAAGATGCTTGACCTTTTTGGCAATTTCGACAATACCTGCAATGTCATCATCGTTTTCGGTTGGCAAACCCATGATAAAATAGAGTTTAACGCGTTGCCAACCAAGTGAAAAGACCTTTTCTAAGGTATCGTAAATATCGTCTTCGTAAACGCCTTTATTGATGACGTTTCTGAGCCGCTGCGTACCAGCTTCAGGCGCAAAGGTCAGTCCTGTTTTTCTGACCTTTTGAATATCGCTTAACACTTTGACAGATAGCGAGTCAAGCCGTAATGACGGCAGCGAAATGCCGACTTTTTCATCTTGGTATTTATCAATTAATTGTTCGATAATGCTTTCAATACCGCTGTGGTCAAGCGTCGATAAACTGGATAAGGCAACTTCTTCAAAACCGGTTTCTTCTAGTATTTTAGACGTTGTTTCGACAATGGTTTCAACTGATTTTTCGCGTACCGGTCGGTACAACATACCCGCCTGACAAAAACGACAGCCCGCTGTACAGCCACGAAACACTTCGACAACCGCCCTATTGTGTACTGAACCACTAAATGGCACCAACATTTTATGCGGGTAATAGGCGCTGTCTAAATCGCGCACAATCTGTTTGACTATGGTGCGCGGTACGCGTGGGTCAACTGGTTCAAATGATTTAATCGTGCCATCATCATGGTAATCAACCTGATAAAGTTCTGGCACATAAACACCCGGTAGTTGCGACGCGCCGATTAAGAGTTCATCACGCGATCTTTTATCTTTATTATTTTTTATATACTGAAGAAAATCAACCAACAAGGCCTCGCCTTCGCCAATTAAAAAGACATCAACAATATCAGCCAGCGGTTCAGGGTTATAGGCACAGGGCCCACCTGCTATAATCAGCGGGTCTTCTACTGTTCGCTTTACTTTTTCAGGATCAATGCCACCCAATTTAAGCATGTGAATAATATTGGTATAGCTCATTTCGTATTGCAGTGTAAAACCAATCACGTCAAACTGTTTGATAGGCGTTTGAGTTTCAATGCTGAATAGTGGCACATTATAGCGCTGCATTAACGCTTCCATATCGACCCATGGGGCATAAAGGCGTTCACAGTAAATATCAGCTTCTTCATTGACGACACCGTATAAAATATGTGAACCAAGGTGCGACATGCCAACGTCGTAAACATCAGGAAAACTGTGCAAATAACGCAGTTTAACCGTTGCTAAATCCTTATAAACAGCGTTGATTTCATGACCAATATAACGCATTGGTTTTTCTACTTGATTTAATAATTTATCTAATTTCATTTATATATCTAAACCTATTATCACTTTCAATTTTAGATTTCATCTTCTGGTTTTTTCTCTTTACGACGAATGTAAACGCTCATCACCAGACCAATACTAATCATGTTAATCAACATCGAGCTGCCGCCATAGCTAATAAACGGTAGCGGCACACCTGTCACTGGCATAATGCCCATTGTCATGCCGATATTTTGAAAGACGTGATAACCAAACATAAACAGGACACCAATGACAATGTTGGTGCCAAATTGGTCATCTGACATAAAGGCAATTTGAATCAACCGTGTGAAGAAGAAAAAGTAAAGCCCCAAGACAACGATGCCGCCGACTAAACCAAATTCTTCTGCTAAAACGGCAAAGATAAAGTCGGATTCTTGTACTGGTAAAAAATTATTGGCACTAAAACTACCCTTGAATAACCCCTGACCAAAAACGCGGCCAGAACCAATTGTTATTTTACTCATTTTCACTTGCCAATAGCCGCGCTGATTGGGGTCGTTCGGATTGATAAAAGCATCAATTCTACTTCTGGCATAATTGTCAAGCGAAGAATATAACACGGGTATCGTAATAATAAAGCATATGACTGATAGTGCAACAATTTTTAGGTCGATACCCGCGACGAAAATCATACCCAGAAAAATAAAGACAAACACTAGCATTGTACCCAAATCGGGCTGTTCTTTTAACAAAAATAAAAACGGCGCAATAAACAACAGCGGCAGTATCATGTCAAATAGAGAATTTAACTTACCTTTTCTAAGCGACAATAATTTTGCGAACGATAAAATAAAGCCAATTTTAGCAATTTCAGATGTTTGAAATAACATAAAACGAAGGTTTATCCAACTTCTGGCGTTATTGCGTACTTCGCCTAGTCCGGGTATATATACGAGTAGCAAGGCGGCAATTGACAGCGCATAGATCAGCAAATAAAATTTGCCCCAAATGCGATAGTCAATGATCATTAAAATGACCATCATTAAAAAGCCCAAGCCAAAACTGATCACTTGAAAGCGCAGTTCGCGGTTAATGCCAACAAGGTCAACATGCGTGGCACTTGCCACCATGACAAAGCCAACGCCGACTAATAATAAAACCACTATTAACAAATTAAGATCGACTAGACGATTTAACTTAAACATATTTCCCCGCTGTAAAAGCTATGTAACTACTTAGTCAAGCTGTCATTTCGAGTGAAGGCGTAGCCGTAATCGAGAAATCTCGGTTTTTAAATGCGAGATCTCTCCACTTCACTGACGTTTCGGTCGAGATGACACAATACAGTGCTTTTAAACTAAACGGTTACAAAAGCTATAAAAACCCTCCATTGATGGAGGGTATTGAAAATTCTGAGTTAATCAGATTTCTTGCGTTTCATATTGAGAATAGGAATATTGGCGACCAATGCCGGCTTGCCAGTGGCATCATCAACAGTTTTCGTAATTTGCACGTCGATATGCTCTTCGTCAATATCCATATGTTTCATCAACACTTTAATGATATCTTCTTTTACCATTTCCAAAAATTCAGGTGAACAATCATTGCGATCGTGTACCAAAACCATTTTTAAACGGTCTTTGGCGATGTCTTTACTGCTTTTAGGACTACTGTCGCCTCTTAAAAATTTAAAAAAATCAAATAACATGACGACCTCCTAACCACTAAAGAACTTTTTTAATTTTGCTAGAAAACCACTATTTGCTTCAAGGTCCATCAGTGGTACCTCTTCGCCGTTTATTCTTTTTACAATATTACGATAAGCTTGCCCAGCAGGTGATTTTTCGAGCATGACAGCGGGCTCGCCGCGGTTTGTCGTCACAACAATTACTTCGTCATCTGGTACGACACCCATAATATCGATGGCCAGTATTTCTTTCATATCTTCTATATTCATCATATCACCGCGTTTAACCATATCCATGCGCAGACGATTGACGATTAATTTAGGCGAATAGAGCTCGGCGGCTTCTAATAAACCAATAATTCTATCAGCATCACGTACAGCTGATACTTCAGGTGTCGTGACAACAATTGCACGATCAGCACCAGCAATGGCATTTTTAAAGCCTTGTTCAATACCTGCAGGGCAGTCGATGATGACATAGTCATACTGTTTTTTTAAGTCTTTGCACAATTTTTTCATCTGCGTCTGGCTAACGGCCGTTTTATCTTTTGTTTGTGCCGCTGGCAATAGATATAAATTCTCATGTCGTTTGTCTTTAATTAACGCCTGTCGCAATTTACAAACCTCGTGTACAACATCAACGATATCAAAGACAATTCTGTTTTCCAAACCCATGACAACATCGAGATTTCTAAGTCCGATATCGGCATCGATAACAACAACACTTTTACCCAGCATCGCTAAGCCAGTGCCGATATTAGCGGATGTTGTCGTTTTGCCGACACCGCCTTTACCTGAAGTGATAACAATTACTTCGCCCATTCTTTCCTCCAATTATTTACGATATGGTTCAATAATGATTTGACTATTTTTAACAAAGGCAATCTCAGCATAATCTAATTCAATACCACCGTCATCAGGGGCTCGTGTAATGTGATTGCCAATTCTTATTTGTGACGGCTGTAGTTTTAATGCGACGATATAGCAGCTATCATCACCATTCTTACCTGCTTGTGCCAGTCCGCGCAAAGCACCCATAACGACAATATTACCTGCCGCCGACAGTTCAGAACCAGGGTTAGCGTCACCTAATAAAACGATATCTGTATCCGAATCAATCCGACTACCCGAACGCAATGTGCCGCGATGTATCACTGAACTGTGATTGACATTAACCTCTGTCACTGGTGCAGCATTATCCTCAGAAGCTGGCGGTTTTTCGATTTGTGCAGTTGGTTTGTTGTCCAAAGTTTGCGTTGTTCTGCGCGGTTTTTGTAGACCATCGATGTGATTTACATTTTCTAAAGTCAGTACTTTCATGCCGCCTAAATCGCGAAATAAACGACTAATTTCAGTTTCTTGTTCGGCGCTAAGTGCTGGGCCCTCTAAACCGATAATATGCGACCCCTCAAAAAAACGGTTAGCACCTTCTAACTTAGCAATTAATCTGCTGCGCAATTGCGCGTAATCGAGTTTTGGGTTATAACGCAATATAATACCGTTTTTGGTTCCTTTAAATTCTATATCATAGCTCACGCTAATGCTGTACCTCCAAAACTATTATTTGCAACTGTTCAATTACGTTGTCATTTCGAGTGAAGGCATAGCCGTAATCGAGAAATCTCGGGTTTAAAAAGCGAGATCTCTCCACTTCACTAGCGTTTCGGTCGAGATGACACAAAGCAGCACCTATTAACTGAGCAGTTACCATTTTTAAAAATGATAGTCAAATCCATACGCTTACAAGTATACCATATCTAAAGCTATTTTTTTAGCTAAAAAACAATTTAATACAGTTTATTTTGCTTTAACTGCTGGTAAATTAAAATAATAGCCATAAATATCTTTAGCAATTGCCGCACCATAACCACCGCTACCGCCCTGCGGAATTAAAACCACAACGGCAATTTCTGGCTTTTCATAAGGAGCAAACGACACAAACCAGGTGAAGTTGTCGTAGTCTTCTTTAAATTGATTGATTTGCTCATAGCTTAAACGATTCCCCGAAAGCGTCCTTAGCGCTGCCACCATTGCATTACCACGATCTAAATAATTTCGTGCCAATAAGTTATTGACTTCTTTAGCGGTGTTCCTTTTTTGCTGCTCGTTTTCCGTCGTGTCAATTACACGATATAAGTCAGCTACTTCTTTAGTGCGTTTTTTAAGCTCTTCATCGGTGGCGCGTTGCAAGCTGATTTCGTCTATGCTAGGCGCAATCAAATGAAGATACTTTAAAATATAGTCTTCCTCATTGGGCGGTGGAATTTTACCGTCTTTTTCAGCGGTACCCGTCTTGCCTGCGACTTCTAATGGAAAACCTCTAAAATAAGATTTTACAGACCCCTTAGACCCTACAACAACTTGACGCATACCTTGACGAATATATTTTAAGTAACCATTTGGGTCAATAAATTTATAGGGTTGACGAACAACTGGTTCTCCGTCAATCGTCTTAACTAAAGTTGAATCATATAAATAGCCGCCGTTTGCCACGGTACTGATATAACGCGCCATTTGTACTGGCGTATAACTGTGCTGACCTTGACCGATTGCCAAGTTAAAGGTATCGCCTTCGGACCAATTAAATTGACTAAAATAATCGTATTTGATCAAATCGGTTAAGGCGTTGGCTTTTTTGCGGTCAGCAATGCCACATTCGATATTTAAAAATGTAAACAGTTCTGAACGCGAAATAGACGCGTTGGTTTTACCAACTTCTAAAATCGATTCAATTATTTCGTCAAGCCGCGTTTCATCATCGATTATTTCAACAGGAAAATAATCAACTGCAACTTCTTTAAGACGTCGTCTTAAAATTGCTAAATTATTATTCATCTTGCGGTTTGGATCAGGTACGCCCGCGACGGTTTCACCTATTTCAACGCCTGAAGCCTCATCAAGTCCAAAGGTCTTTGCTGCCGCAACAATTTTTTCAGACCCAACATCAAACGGCATTTTGACATTGCGCGCATAGTCATAACCATTGCCTACACTGTAAAAATAGTAGTTGCACGATACTTCAATTGCCTTCATTAAATTGAGTAAACCATGTGAACCGTGATAACGGTTCCATAGCCAACAACCAAAACTTTTATTGTCGCGCGTTGCGATATAGCCAGCGCCGCGATATTTGGCATAAGGGTCTAACCCCGCTTCTAAGGCGGCAAAGGCTGTGATCATTTTAAATGTCGACCCCGGCTGTACTGCGGTTCGCGTTGCAATATTGTAAAGTGGCCGCGGTGCCAGTTTGTTGCGTGTGTTTTTCGGTTGTAACTTTTTAAAATCTTCGTATGTAATACCATTGGCGAATAAGTTTAAGTCATAATCAGGGTAGCTGACCATGGCCAATATTTCGCCTGAACGTACATCTTGCACAACCACCGCGCCAGTGTTGGCATGTGGGTAAGCTTTTTTAAATTTAGTATCACCGTAGGGCGACTGATAAACACCGCCCGTACTAAGTGCTTCTAAGGTGCGCACTAAATAGTCTTTAACTTTGGCCTGTAATTTCATGTCGACGGTTAAGACAATGTCAGAACCAGCCAATGACTGCGAATCTTTAAAGCGGGCATCGTTTATCGAATTGGCAACATCGCGCATATAGCGACCCGACGCATTAACTTCTATCCAATGTCTGCCATTTTTACCTTTGAGCTGATCTTCAAAAGCGCCTTCAATGCCGACTTTACCAACTAAATCGGATGGCCTATAACCCGTTTCTTCATTGTATTTTTCGATTTCTTTTTCAGAAGAAATCTTACCCATATAGCCCAAAATATGCGACGACAGTTGCCCCAGCGGGTAATACCTAGTTGGTTCAACCACAACTGAAATATTGGCATACTTAATGCTCTGTTCTTGTATTAATATCGCCGTTTTTTTAGATATGTTCTTTGCCACTGCGATTGGTTCGTATTTTAAATAGCCTTTTTTAGCAATGGCATGTCTGAGCAAAATGACATAATAGAGCGACTTATTATCATAGTCTTTTTCAATGTAAAAGCGTTCTTTTAGTTTTTGGATTGCTTCAGTTGCCGTCGCATTTTTATCGATACTGTAATCTTCTAAAAAACGAAGCCTTTTATAATCGTAGCTAAATTCCATATTTTTAACCCTGACGGGTATAAAAACACCTTTATTGAGCATAATTTTTTGAGCGGCGTATTTATCGATATCTGTATCAATTTGTTCTTTTTGACGATAATACTCAAAGACTTCCTGCGCCGTTGTGTTGACAGTAAAGCCGTTTTCTAACAACCAGTTTTCACGGTCAATATCAGTTTTATAAACAAAGCGATTATCTTGATAAACAATTGGCATTTCAATTAATATTTCGCCATCACCCTCTAACAGCGTGAATAGATCAATTGCCATTTTTTGCTGTGTTTCATCAAACTTTTGATCATATAAAAATTGAACTGTATATGACGTTAAATTACCTGCAAGCAGTGTACCATTGCGGTCATATATTTCGCCACGTTTGGCAATTTCGCTTACTTTTTTAAGCCGTGTATTCAAAGCCTGCGCCGATAATTCTTCTCCCTCGATGATGGTTAGTTGCGATAGGCGAAACCCAAGCAACACTAAAAAAGTAGTAAATAAAAGCCAAATGAACATGCGACGGTCTAATATCTTAAACACTGTATTCTCCTATCTCATTTGATAACCTTTACTAATGCGAAATGCCAAGACATAACAAATGACGCCAATTGCTAAATTATAAAGCGTTTCAGGTAAGACAATTGTGAATAATCTAGGAAAGAGCACAAAATCACCAGTTGAAAAATAGTGTACAAGCAAATAAAACAGATGATAATACAGCGTTGACATCACAATTAAAATAACAGGTGTAATATAATTGTCTTTAAATATTTTTTCTTCTAACGATGCAATTACAATGACAATTGGTATATAAATGGCAATGCTGATGCCAATGCCTTTACCAATTAAAATATCAGTAAAGAGGCCAGCAAAAAAAGCCGCCTTAAAACTGGTCATTCGGTCAAAAATAACAGCGGCAATAATCAGCCAGATTAACATTAAATTGGGGGCAACATCAAAAATTCTAAATAATTGCATAATCGTCGTCTGCACAATGACAATTGCCAAAGCGATCGCAATTAAGTATATTGACTTCATATTCTACTCTTCTATAACATTGATTTCTGGTATGATAAAAACGCGATCAATCCGCTTAAAGTCGACACTTGGCGACACTGTAATGTGCTTTAACAAGGTTTCTTCGTTTGTTTTTACGCCACTGACTTTACCGATGACAATGCCCTTTGGATAAACACCCAAACCGCTGGTAATCAACTCATCACCAATCCGCACTTCACCGTCAGGGTCAAACAAATAGCCCGCCAGTTGCGACGTTGAATGCCCTGACACAACGCCATCAAAATTTCTGACGTCATCGACTATTCTAAAACTGACCGCGCCGCGCACGTCAGTAATTGTCAGCACTTTTGCCCAGTCTTTACCCAGCTCAAAAACTTGACCGATTAAGCCGCTACCGTTAAAAACCATTGCATTTTCAGTAACGCCATCTTCAGCACCAACATTGACGACAAACATGCCATACCAATTGCCGGCATCACGCGAAATGACGTCGGCTGTAATGTAGTTGTTGATATTATTGCGATAGGCGTAATTGAGCGCTTTTCTTAAATCTTTAAGGTCTTCGTATTCTTCACGATAGAGTGTTTGTTCTATTAATTTACGCTGTGTTTCTAATAGTTCTTGCTTGAGCGTTTTATTTTCGCGCGACAAATTAAAGACATTTCTAATTGGATAAGTCGATTCAGCAACGGCTGTTGAAATATTGGTCAAAATGGTTTGAACAGGTCTGACGACATTGCCCAACATATTTTCGACGGCAGTCATGCGCGATCTGCCATTAACGGTTACACCAATTGTAATTATTAGCAAAATAACCGTTATCATGATTATCCAATTGCGAATGATCGGACGTTCGTTCAACTGTTGCTCCTAATTAGTTCATTTTTTTAATTGAAATAAAAACAGATTTTAGTGTATCGTATTCTTCTACTGCACGCCCTGTACCAATGGCAACACAATCAAGCGCATCTTCAGCTATGTGAACAGGCATCATCGTTTCATCGGCAACGCGTCTGTCTAATCCCTTTAACAAAGCACCACCACCAGCTAAGACGATGCCATGCATCATAATATCGGCAGATAATTCAGGTGGTGTCTTTTCAAGTGTCGACTTGACACCATCTAAAATTGCTGCAACCGGCTCGCTTAGTGCACCTCTGATTTCTTCCGAAGAAATCAGTAAAGTCTTTGGTAAACCTGTTACGAGATTGCGACCTGTTATTTCAATTTTTTCTTCATTTTCAAGCGGATAAGCACTGCCAATTTTAATCTTGATATCTTCGGCTGTACGCTCACCAATCATTAGGCTATATTCTTTTTTAATATAGCTAATAATCGCTTCGTCTAATTCGTCGCCGCCAATTCTAATCGACTTACTGGTAACAATACCACCAAGTGAAATAACTGCAATTTCAGTTGTACCGCCACCGATATCGACAATCATGCTGCCTGTCGGTTCAGAAACTGGTAAACCGGCACCAATTGCCGCCGCCATTGGCTCTTCTATCAAAAGCGCATCTTTCGCACCAGCTGCGAGCGCAGCGTCAATGACCGCTTTTTTTTCAACTTCTGTTACACCAGACGGTACCCCGACAATTAATTTAATTGATGAAAAGAACGATTTGCCGGGGTTAGCACGTTGCATAAAGTACTTTAGCATGCGGTGGGTAATGTCAAAATCGGCAATAACACCATCACGCAGTGGTCTGATCGCTATAATATTGCCAGGCGTACGGCCGATCATGCGCTTGGCTTCTTCGCCAACCGCCTTAACCTCTTTCGTATAATCATCTATCGCCACAACAGAGGGTTCACGTACTGTAATACCCTTGCCTTTTACATTGACAAGCGTATTCGCTGTACCTAAGTCAATGCCCATATATTTTGTAAATAAACCCAAGAATGCCATGTTGTGAACTCCTTTCACATTTTCCCATTTGCTTTTAAACTATAATAATTATCATTGCTGACAATAATGTGGTCAAGCACTTTTATACCTATTATTTTACCCGATTCAATAATGCGTTCAGTCAACAAAATATCTTCTGGACTGGGTTCAACCGAACCGCTCGGGTGATTGTGCACGACAACAATAGACGCACAATTAATTTTAATTGCCCAATTAAACACTTCACGCGGATGAACAAGCGTTTGGTTTAATGTGCCAATTGAAACTAAGTGTCTTCCTATTATAACATTTTTGGTATTTAATCCAACCACTAAAAAATTTTCTCTATCAGCAAATTTTAAATCGCCTATTACATAATCGTAAACATCTTGTGGGCCACTAAATTTAACGGGCCGCATATCAGTTTTACCGCTCACCCGTTTGGCAATTTCCATACTCGCTAAAATCTGACAAGCTTTTGACTGACCAATGCCCTTGATGATTCTAAGTTGTTCTACCTCACTGCCAACCAGTCCTTTTAAGCCACCCGTGCTGGTCAATAATTCTGACGCTAGATTAATTGCCGATTTTTCAGCCGTGCCCGTTCTGATAATAATGGCAATGAGTTCAGAATTAGAAAGCGCTTTGGCGCCGTACTGCATTAAGCGCTCTTGTGGCATATCAACACTGGGCATCGCTTTAATACGCATCAGAAGCGCTCGCTTTATAATCAGGGGCGTAAGCAGCAAAGTGCTGTTTAATTACATTATTCAGTTGCGCAATTGGCAAGCCCATCACTGTGTAATAATCGCCTTCAATTGCCTTAACAAGTAAAGCACCATGCCCTTGTATGCCATAAGCGCCCGCTTTGTCAAATGGTTCCCCGCCTGCGACATACCAATCAATCATTGTTTGATCATAGTCATGCATTAACACCCTTGTACGCGAATAAAAGACGTGCTTGTGATTGGTCATGCTCTCGATTAAAGCGACACCCGTATAGACATCATGATACTTACTAGAGAGCATTTTTAACATTTGTTTGGCATCAGCCTGATCTTTAGGCTTGCCCAAAACGCGATCACAATAAACAATTGTGTCGGCGGCAATAATCAAATGTTTTTCAGTTTGCGTGTCAGCCACAGCCGTTGCTTTTTGAAAGGCTAATGCCATCACCGCTGCAGCAATATTATCATCTTCAGCAATATGTTCTTTAGTCGCCGCTGACTGAACGTTGAAGTCGTCATACATAAACTTTAAAATTTCACTGCGGCGCGGCGATTGAGATGCCAAAATAATACCCATTTTCACCTACTTTATACTTTAAAATTTAAACAGATAAAACCGACAGTTAATAAAGGAACTGTTCCATCAAGTTGTCATTTCGAGTGAAGACGTAGCCGTAATCGAGAAATCTAGGGTTTTAAATGCGAGATCTCTCCACTTCACTAGCGTTTCGGTCGAGATGACACAAAGTAGCATCTTTCGACTGAACAGTTATGATAATAGTTTGTTTGACGTCAGTTACTATTTCTATCATTCAGTTTAGCATTTACGGGCGTGACATTCAAGATGTAAAATGCACTAAAATGCAAGTTGCACACTTACGCTGATATGATTTTTTTCAGCGGCGTCGCAAGTTGACACTTTTTGTTTACTAATGTATAATATAGTATATCGTATATTAGCATTTAGAGGTGGTTTATGTTTTATGGTAGAAAGCAAGAACTAAGTAAACTAAATAAAATGTATCAAAGCAATAAATTTGAAATGGCTATTATTTATGGTCGTAGGCGCATTGGTAAAACAACGCTTATCAACGAATTTTGCAAAGACAAAAAAGCCATATTTTTTGCCGCGCTCGAAATGAACAAACAACAAAATTTGAAAGCGCTGTCATCGGCAATTATTAATTTAGATACGCCAATTGGCACAAGCGAACTTAGCTACGCGAGTTTTGACAGTGCACTTGAAGCAATTAGCCAAAGGGCAACTAGCGAAAAAATCGTCTTTGTCATTGACGAATACCCATATTTGGCAAAAGTAGAACCTAGCTTTTCATCTCTACTACAGCACTATATTGACCATCAATATAAAAATCAAAACCTAATGATTATTCTTTGTGGTTCATCGATGAGTTTTATGGAAAATCAAGTTTTAGGTTATAAGAGCCCGCTCTACGGTAGGCGCTCTGCGCAATTTAAAATTGAACCGTTTGACTATTATGAAACTGGCATGTGGTTTGACAATTATACCCCTGAAGAAAAAGCCCTCGCCTACGGCATTAGCGGTGGTGTGCCAATGTATTTAGAACAGTTTGATGGTAACGTGAGCATTAAAGAAAATCTTTTAAACACCCTATTTAATAAAAACGGTTATTTATTTGAAGAACCCAGCAGCTTAATGAAACAAGAAATGCGCGAACCAGCAACTTATAACGCAATTATTTCAGCTATTGCCAGCGGTAAGACTAAACTATCAGAAATCGCCGGCACTGTCGGTCTGGCCAGTGGACTTTGTTCGCAATACTTAGTCAATCTGATTGACTTGGGGATTATCGTCAAAGAAACACCCGTCACAAATCGCAAGAGCAAACGACCGATCTACTTGATAGATGATGCGTTTTTTAACTTTTGGTATAAATTTGTGCCGACAAATTATTCAATTATTTCAAGTAATCGCATGGCACAATTCTACGACGCGCTCGTATTGCCCAAACTTTCCGATTATATGGGCTTAATCTTTGAAAAAATGTGCCGCCAATACATGCTTAAATACGATAGTCTAAAACAACCCATTTCAGAAATCGGTCAATGGTGGGGCAACCATAAAAGTGCGCGCAAGCAAGTACAAATTGACATTGTCGCCACTTTAGCTGGTGAAGATGGTATTATTGCTGGTTCTTGTAAATATCGCAACCAAACGATGCGTAAAGCTGATTTACAAAATTTAGTAGACGATACTGAAACACTTAACAGAAAAGTTAAAATGTACTATTTGTTTTCTAAGTCTAATTTTGATATAGATTTGCCGAATAAGATTACTGATACGCCAGTTAAAACAGTTACATTAAAAGATATGTATTAAATTAGATCTAATAATATCCAATATCATTTCAGATTTAGCAACCTCAAATATTTTTCTGTTATCTTGGCGGTTCCCTGACAATTGATATAAAAAAATCTGACACCGTAGCATTTTACTAATAACGAGATAAAAAAAGCTGTTATTACAGACGTTAAAGTCTAATTCAACACCTATAAAGGACACCTCTCTACTAATAATGGCAGTCACTGGCGATATTCTAGATCAAACGCTAAAGCTAATCTGCTCATTAATAATACGAATTATCATAATTTTTTATTCGTCTTCACTGCTGTCTTCTTTATCACCTTCATTATCTGAATCATCATGAAAAAAATGATAAGTATATATAAACAAATCCAGAAGCGCCGGTAAAATAAAAACATATGCAACACTTAGTTTTGTATAAGATGATCTTATCACTAAATATGCAATCATAAACATGACAATAATATATATCCACCACTCAAGTCTCGTCCTTTTAGGATTATATTTTAAATAGTCTTTAATTGTCTTTTTCATTTCTATACCCCCACTATATAGATAAATATTGCTTATCTAACCTAGATTCTCGGCAACTCATAACGATATTGGCGGTGCTACGCCAAGCGCATCGTAGATTTTATACTGCTTACTTAATATTTCGCCAACGCGCGGC